>RRYU01004457.1_pt1 | contig 149767 bp, 138 predicted proteins | sample 2162651 | NCBI WGS metagenome assembly RRYU01 (sample SAMN10267283, study PRJNA491782) | microbial mat metagenome | isolation source: biomat in the production well | place: Japan: Minami-Kanto gas field, natural gas well KTG3 | collected 2017-06 | reverse complement strand
CCCCCAGTCCAGCGACCTGGATCCGCCGTCCGAACTTCTAGTCTATGAACCGGGCATGACGCCCATCATCTCCGTGCGTTACTGGGAAGAAGAGCTGCCGCTCTACGATCCTGAAATGCTCTATTGCGGGGATGATCGCGTGAGCTCCGGATTCAAGGCCGAGCCCATTTGGAGCTTCGATCTTTCCGCTGCGGAAGAATTCGAACCCTATATCACCGGCGCGACCTTCGTTGTGGATCTACCTCCCGCCACCTGGATTCCCGAGGGAAGCACCGAGGAATTGGAAGGGGACAACCCCGACCTCGATCGAAACATCCTGGTAGACCTCATGAGTTTCGACACCTGGCCGGATCCCGAAGAAATCTTGACTTCGCTGGATGCTCTTGAGCCCGTAGATGTCACAGGCGAGGGTCCTTATTCGGTGGATGAAGACATCGATACTCAGTTCGCTATTCCTATTTCTCGGGAACTGGTCTTGGAGTGGCTGGAAGCCAGCGCCGAGGGCGACAGTCTGAATCTGGCCTTCCAAGTTCCCATCACCAACGATAGCGGCCTGTTGCGCCTTTATAGTTTGGACTCCCAAACCCCTGAAGGTGGAGAGGCCACACCGGCTCGCTTGGTCATCGACTACTTCATCGATGAGGCGAAAACCGAAACCGTATACTGTGCCAAGAATGGGCAGGCGCTCAGTCGCATCGATCCTGTAGGCGCCGGGGAGATTAGCTTGGCTACGGGAGTGGCTCGCTTTACTCAGCTCTCAGTTTTCCTGCCCGACAGCCTTCGTTCCGATGATCTCATGGTCATGCGTGCGCGGCTCTATCTCTGTCCCGATTCCGCCAACATTGTCGGCGCCGGCGTACAGGACCGGGATTCCGGCGGACTCACACTGCGCGCTTTAGCGCTCAATGAGGAATTCGACAGCGAAGCGCCCGAGTACAACGAAGAGGATAACTACGGGCTGGCATCGGCCCTGGATCTCTTCGATGGCTTCGGAGATCCCCTGGATTCCATCACCATTTCCCTAACCACATGGGTGCAGGAATGGATGCAAGGCGATCGCGAGAATCACGGCATTGTGCTGGCCCTCAACGGCCGCGACGAGCGTCCGCGGAGCTTCTCATTGTTCCTGGATGAACCGGGTAAGGATCCGCGTCTTGAAATCATCTACGCCAGGAGGCCCGACTTTGATTAGAGTTTGGATCTTCCTGTTGATTCTACCTGCCTTGGCCCTGGGAGAGAGTCCTCTGGAACTCTCGCAGCCCGGTGAGCCTCTGCTGACCATGGACGCCGCCAATCTGGCCCTGGGCGGTTCGGGGGAATCTCGATGGGATACCCAGAGCGGCCTGCCCTCCAATCCTGCGCTCCTGGCCGGCCTGGACGGCGTGACCTTTTCCACTGTGCTTCAATTCCGTCAGTCCCGTCGAGACACGGTGGGCGGAACCTGGACTGAAAATCGTCAGGATTTCCCCGCTTTCCAGTTCACCCTTGCCTTACCCGCTGGCTGGCGCCTGGGCCTAGGTTATCGGTCCCTGCTTCGAAGCCGCGGCACTTATACCCTCGATCGCCAACTGGATGATTACCTGGATGAATCGTCCGACTGGGAAGGCGACTACGAACTCAACCTCAGGCAAGAGGGGGGCGTGAGCACCTTCCCCATCAGCGTGGCCTGGCAGCGCAAGGATCGACTGCGCTTGGGTATTGCTCTTTCCCTGCTGCGTGCTAATCTCTTCCAGGAATGGAGCTACAGCTTTCCCGATTCTTCCGAGGTTTTCGACCGGAAGGTGAAGCGGGAAGCCGATTGGCATGGAACGGCCGTGGATCTGGGCCTCCAAGCTCGTTTGGGCAAGGGAGTGGATATATCCCTGCTCTATCGCAGCGGTGCGAATCTCAGTGGCCTGAGCGCTGTGCAGATCGCGGGACAGACCCACGTGGATGAAATAAACCTGCGAGGCAGCTATCCCGCCTCCTGGTCCACGGGTCTCAGTTGGTCGCCAAGCTCACGCAATACAATTTCGCTAGGCTGGGAACACCTGTCCTGGAGCGAATACGATTCGCCCATCGAGAGCGAATCACTCTACGACGTGGATCGCTTCTCGGCAGGATACGAATGGAAGTGGATCCGTCCGCGCAAAGGCCTCAGGCCCGAGCGCCGCATTCCCTTTCGAGTGGGATTTCGCTACGGAAGGTTCCCCGGCGAGGAACCCGTCCATGGGGGAATCGTGCGGGAAATGCTCTACAGTTTCGGCACCGGATTCACGGTTCAAGAAGGCAAGGGGTCGATGGATCTCGCGGTCTTCATGCAGAACCTGGATGCCGGTGGAACAGCTTCGGAAACTCGCTGGGGCATTGCCCTCAGCCTGCGCACTTCGGAAAAGTGGAAGCGCCGCTCGCTTCCCTATTGATGAGGAGTCACGATGAAACGCATTGCCATTTTACTGATCCTAATTCTCCCTCTGGTCGCCATGGCCTTGGATGTTCCCCAGTCGCGTTTGGATAAGCTGGCCGATAAGCCTGCCAAACAGCGCCTGGCCAGCATCGAGAAGCTGATGAAGCGTTACTCGGGCGACGAGCGCCTTGAGACTCTCTGGTCGGAAGCACTTTGGGAAAGCATGGCCGATATCGATGAGCTTGAGCGCATCGAGATCGTGAAGACAAAGCTTCGGAAGGATCCCGACAACGGATTGCTCTCCAAACTTCTGGGTGATGCCTACTTCGATTATTCCCATGGCAAGGGTGGCGCTACCTATATGGACAGCGCCCTGTTCGCCTATGAAAACGCCGCGTTGAAAATGCCCGATCATCTTCCCGCCATCGGCAGTGTTGGCGCTCTCTACGATGAGAAGGAAGACTACGAGCAGGCGGTGTTCTGGTATCAGCGTGCTCTGGACGTGAAGCCCGACCATGTGGCAACCTTGGTGAACCTGGGCGGAAGCCTTTACAACAAGGGCGACAGCAACGGCGCCATCGACGCTTATCGTCGCGCCCTGGAAATCGATCCCATGAGTCAGGATGCCCATTACAATCTGGGTGTTGCCTTCGCTGAAGCTCAGATCTATCGCGAAGCGGTGGTGGAGTGGGATCTCGTGGTGGAGATCGATCCCAGCACAGCCGTGGCCAAACAGGCCGCCTCCAATTCGGAGCTGCTCAAGGAAGTGCTCAACGAAACCGTGTACAAGGGCGGCCGGAAAATTCGGAAGCTCGGTTCCGTGGGCGAGGAAACGACCAACAACCCGAACGCAGGTTCGGGAAAACCCGGAGTCGGGCCCGCAGGTCAGACTTTGGAAAAAGAGAAGTAGTAGCGCTCCGGATCGCTTAGCCGATCCGGAGTTTCTTTATAAGGGACGATCCGATTTGGCGGTCCGCTATTCCAGCTCTGCTGGCTGATCGCTGGTGGGACGTTCGCAAAAAAGGTGGATTTCCATGAAGCGCATCGTACATGTCGTTGGAACAGGAACCATCGGTGAGCCTCTCACCGGATTGCTGGTGGCGAACAAAGCTGATCTCGGTATCGACGAGGTCACCTTTCACAAGCGCACTCCTACGCCTTTGGATCAACCCAAGATTAAAGATCTGGTTCGCCGCGGCGCCAAGCTGTGCGTGAACGACGATGCGCGCGAAGGCTTCGAAGCCATGGATCTTCACGGCGATTACGAATCCGAGCAGGCCATCGAGCAGGCCTCGGTCATCATCGACTGCACGCCTGCGGGCAACGAGGAAAAGGAAAAGCTCTACAACAAGTATGCCGACGGCAGCCGACTCTTTCTGGCCCAGGGCAGCGAATTCGGATTCGGCAAGCCCTACGCACGGGGTATCAACGACGAAGTGCTGGTGAAGGGTGAAGACCAGTTTCTGCAGATCGTGAGCTGCAATACTCACAACATTGCAGTGATCATCGAGAACATCGCGCTGAAACCTCATGGCGAGGGCAACCTGGCCGAGGGGCGCTTCGTTTGCATCCGCCGCGCTAATGACATCACGCAGTCGAGCAAGTTCATTCCGGCACCGGAAGTGGGCTCACACGGCGACGCCAAATTCGGCACCCACCATGCGCGGGACGTGTATCACCTCTACGGCACCAAGGGCATCGATCTGAACGTGTTCTCAAGCGCCATGAAGGTGAACTCGCAGTACATGCACATCATTCAGTTCAGTTTGAAGCTGAACAGTCCCACGGACAAGGAAACCATCGTCGAGCAGATTCGCGGGAACGACCGCCTTGCGCGGACCAACCAGAAAAGCTCGGGTGTTGTGTTTTCCTTCGGTCGCGACCACGGCGCTTACGGACGCATTCTCAACCAGACTGTATTCGCCATGCCATCGCTGCACGTGAGCGAAGACGGCAAGGAAGTGACGGGCTACTGCTTCACGCCCCAGGACGGCAACAGTTTGCTGTCCAGCGTCTCGGCGGCACTCTGGCATCTGTATCCGGATCAGGTGGCGGAGAAGCTCGAATGTCTCAGGCCCAATTTCTTCGGCGAAATATAGGGCGCATCAGTAAGGCAAGGGGAGGGGCCGGAAGACCGGCTTCTCCCCTTTTTTCGTAGGCACCCACTCCATCTCACCATAGGGCGCATCGCCGGGCTCGTGCTGGAAATAGAATTTCCATCCTTCGGCACGGGCGCGAGTAAGAATTTCGCGCTTGGTATCCACCGTTTCCACGGGATGCAAATCGTAGCTCATCACCCAGGGCAGCGGCAGATGGCTGCTGGTGGGAATGAGATCGCCGGGATGAAAAACTGGGCCGTCGCTAGTCTGAACCAAAACAGATTGATGATGCCGTGTGTGCCCCGGAGTAGGTATCAAGGTGATGCCCGGCAGAACTTCCACTTCGCCTTCCACGAGATCCAGTTGCCCGGCCGCCTCGATGGGTAGAAAGTCCTGGCCCATGTAGCTGGCTCGACTGCGATCACCGGGACTCAGGGCTTCTTCCCATTCACCCTTTTGAGCGATGTATCGTGCCGAGGGAAAAGTGGGGACCGCCACGCCCTTATCGTTCAAAGTCGTATTGCCGCCGCAATGATCGAAGTGCAGATGTGTGTTGATCACGTGGCTGATGTCTTCGGGCTTGATGCCACGCCGGGCGAGGGCGCGGCAGAGCTGTCCGCTGGATTCGAGGCCGTAGATGTCGGCGAACTCATCGTCACCCTTGTCACCCACACCGGTGTCCACGATGACGCGCAATCCATCGCCCTCGATGAGCATGCAATGCAATCCCAATTCAATTCGATTGCGCGCATCCGCCGGGTTCTTTCGTTCCCAGAGCACTTTGGGCACGACGCCAAACATAGCGCCACCATCAAGGAGAAGTTGTCCATCATTGATGCTGCCGATTTGAAGAGCCATGGTCCTTCTTCCTTTTGCCGGTGCCTGTGCTATCTTGAGCCTCGAACTTAGATAGAATCACCCGTCCGCCGCAAGGAGCGATCGCATGGATGGAATTTGGAACCCGAAGCTCCACCTTCGGCTCCTGGCCGGCGTGCAGGATATTGCTCGCTTTCAGCTGGAGCATTTTGGGCGCATGGATCCCGAATCCATGGATGAAAAGGGCACTCGCGATTTGGTTTCCTGGGTGGACCGGGAAAGCGAGGCGCGCCTGGCCGATCTGTTAGGCGCTCTGCTTCCCGGCGCGGGGATGCTGGGCGAGGAAGGCCTTCGGCGCTCAGGTGAGAACGATCTGCTCTGGATTATCGATCCTCTGGACGGAACCACCAACTTCGGATACGGGCATCCATTCTTTGCCATTTCCGTGGCACTGGTGCAGGGCAGGAGGCCCATCCTCGGGGTTATTAATGCTCCGAGACTGGGGGAGACCTTTCATGGCTATGAGGGCTTCGGCGCACATCTGGATGAAACGCCCATGACAGTGAGCCATCGAAGCGACACCAGCCACGCTCTCATGGCCACGGGTTTCGCCGATTCGCGTCGCACCCACGCCACCGTGAATCTGCGCAATCTGGACTTCATGCTCCATGCAACTCGTGGTGTTCGCAGAGCAGGCAGCGCTGCGCTGGATTTGGCCTTCACCGCTGCAGGTCGTCTGGACGGCTTTTGGGAAATGGGCCTGAACACCTGGGATGTGGCGGCGGGAATCTATCTTGTGCGCGCCGCGGGAGGCCGGGTGAGCGATCTCGCCGGTCGCCCCGATGCATTGGCCGGACTCAGCATCGTGGCCAGCAACGGAATCATCCACGACTGGATGCTGGAGTCTCTCGAACTCGATCCGCTCTTTGATGAGGCCGAGTCAAAACTCGACTAGGCCCGAGTGATGTCCAAGATTCGAATGCGCTGCCAGCGCTGATCTACCCGCGACCGGGAGGGATGCACGCGCACTCTGAAACGAGAGGCCAAGAGCTCAATGCCATCGTCAGCCACCGGTCGCCCAGGCTCGGCGATGATGGCGCGTCCATCCACTTCCAATGCCGCATCTAAGAAGTCCGCGATTTGCGGAGCGAAAACTCTTTCATAAAGCACGTCGCTGGCAAGGATGTTCTTCCACTTCTGTGGCGGAGCTTCCCGCCAATCCAATTGCATGGCTCTCTGCACGGAGTGTCCGTTGGCCCTAAGATTGTGCTTCAGCCAGGGTAAGGAATCGGGATGAAAATCGCTGATCTGAAGATTCCAGCCCCGCCGAAGCGCGCCCATGCCCGAGATTCCAAGTCCTGCACCGATCTCCAATGATGGGCCGCGTGGGCAAGGAAATGTGAGCAAAAATCGCAATAGACCCTCGGCGCTGGGCCAGCGATCGGCCCAATAGGGAATGAGGCTTTCGGCCTCCGGATGCGAGTCATCCATGGCATCGAGCAGGGTTTCGGCACTGCCGGGGCGGTCTAATCGTAAGAGGCCCAAAGGTCCTGGTAGCCGAAGGACTTGCCTCTCTTCAGATCCGAATTGTCTGCGGGATGTCACAGTCTATTCTCCATTGTTGATAAGGAACGGATGCTGTGTATATTTATGAGTCTGTGCTTCTTTCGGCCATGCGTTGTCGACTCAATCGGCGACAAGATCCCAACGAAAGCGGGAACCGTGAGTAATCCGTTCAAGAGGAATCCAATATTGCGATTCCTGGCCTCGGTCAAGTTGGCCCTCATCCTCTTCCTCATCTTCGCCTTCGCCATCGCGATGGCGACATTCATAGAATCCCGCTATGGCACTCCGGCTGCACGGGCTTTGGTCTATGGCGCACGATGGTTCGAGCTGGTGTTAGCCCTCTTCTCGCTCAGCCTCATCGCGAGTTTCTTCACGCGCATGCCCTATCGAAGGTCGCAAACGGGTTTCGTCCTGATCCACCTTTCGGTGATCATCATCCTGATCAGCTCGGGCGTCACTCGTTTCTTCGGCTACGAAGGAATGATGCCCATTCGTGAAGGTGCTTCCACTGACTACATCCTGTCCAGCCGTGATTACGTTCAGCTGGGCCTGGGTGAAGATGAAAGCCACTGGCCGGTTTGGCTCTATAAGCCCGGCGAAAACAACTTGAAGAAGAAGCTAAGCGTAGGCGGCCAGGACTACCAGGTGGAGATCACGGAGTACTGGCCTCACTTTGAGGAAGTGCTCGCACCCGCGGAAGACGGCCAACCGGTACTGACCTTCGCCACGGTGGGGGCGGCAGGTATGGAGAGGCGGACCCTCTTCGAGAATCATCGTCTGCAGCTTGAGGCTGTGACACTCAGTTTCCACCAGGGCGGGCTGCCGGAGGCATCACCCATGAGCCCCTACGGCACACTTAATGTGAGTTTCGCCGGCCAGACCAGCAGCTTGGATGTTAACTTCGATCTGCCACGCAGTGTGGAAGCCTCGGGGCACCGATTTACGATTACCGAGTTCCTTCCCGATTACGCCGCGCGTGGGGGTGATCCTCGCGAAGCAGAGATGGCCAATCCCATGATTCGTATCGAGATTGAAGGTCCGAGCGGGGAAACCGGCGAGCGCATTCTCTTTGCACTCTTCCCCGATTTCAGCATGGGGCATGGTGGCGATGATGATCCTTTCGCCGATCTGGAAATGAGCTACAGCCTGAGTCGCGGCATTGATTTTGCCGTGGAGAACGGCACGCTCTTCGCCCGGTCCAGTTTCGACCTGAGTCTCATGGACATGGCCTCGACGGAGGCGGATCATGTTTATCCCGCCGGGGAACGATTCGAGTTTGAAACAGGTGTGCTCTACCAATCCGGAGAGTTCAGGATTGTTCCCGTGGAGTACTACCCTTCGGCCGCATGGCAGGCCGGACTCAGTGAAAACCAAAGCAATCCTGCCGCGGTTCGTCTTCGTGTGACGGCGCCGAATGATAAGGCGGGCGAGATGCTTGTTACCCGCGGCGAGACCCGTCCTCGCACCATGGAACTGGATGGCCAGGAGCTTACATTGCGCTTCGGTCCGGTGATCATTCCCCTCGACTACAGTCTCCACCTGGACGACTTCCTCTTGATCACCTATCCCGGCAGTGAAAATCCGGCCAGCTATGAGAGCCATGTCAAACTCTACGATGAAGGGCGCGGCATCGACGGCAACCCTGTGCGCATTTACATGAATCATCCTCTGACCCATCGCGGGAACAAGCACTTCCAGTCCAGTTACGATCCCGATCGCGGGGGCACGGTTCTCTCGGTGAATCACGATCCCGGTAAGTGGCCGACCTATCTGGGTTACGCCATGATCTCGCTGGGCTTTATCATGGTCTTCTTCAAGGAAATCATCTGGCGCCGTCCGAAACGAAAGGCTGAAAATGCTTAAATTCGCTACGAGACTCTTCATCCTGGCGATGCTTCTCGGCGGCGGGCTTCCGGGTTCAGGCCTTCTGGCTTTCCCGGACAGTGGGGAGGTGGCGGCTTCGGAGGAAGCGCCCGCCGAGGAACATGTTCACATGAGCGGGAGCGGTCCCGCGGTTCTAAACGGATTGGGCGACACCGCTCGAGATCGTTTGGGTACCCTGATCATTCAGGACTATCAGGGCCGCATGAAACCCCTCGATACGCTCAGCCGCGAAATGGTGATGAAGATCACCAAGCGCTCCAAATTCCAAGGCTGGGAGCCCTTGGATCTTTACATGAGCTGGATGAGTCACGGTACCTGGTGGCTGGAAGAGCCGGTCATCGCTGTGCGTCACCCGGGCATCAAAGACATGCTCGGCGTGGACGAGACAACCACTCACGTGAGCATTCGCAGTCTGCTGGATGGAAACGGCCGCTATCGCTTCGGCGATGAGGTCGAGACCGCTCTGCGCACCGCCGACCGTGAGCGCAGCAAGTTCCAGCGCAAGCTGCTCAGCTTCGACGAGCGTTTCAACCTTTGGGTCATGAGCATGCAGGGCCGAACCTTGCGCATCTTCCCTGTGCCCGGCGATGAGAAGGGAACCTGGCTCAGCTTCAATGACGTGAATCCCGCCTTGAACGCGGAGCAGCGCGAAGAGTATCACGCGGCCTACGACCTCTTCAGCGCCGGCATCAGTGATTTGCAGACGGCCAAGCTCCTGGCTGCCGTCGATGCCGTGGCAGCCGTGCAGGAACACTACGGCGCCGATGTCCTTCCCAGCGAAACCGCGCTGGGTGCCGAGATGATGCTCAATCGCTTGAAGCCCTTCCAGAAGGTCACCATGCCTTACCTGCTGGGCTTCCTCATTCTTATTCCCGCCTACGCGCTGACTCTCAGCAAGCGGGGCGGCAAGCCCTTCAGCTTCAAGCATCCGCTCTATCTCATCGGCATGCTGGTGTTCGTGGGTGCGGCGGTCTATCACCTTATTGCCTTCATCATGCGGTGGATCGCCTCGGGTCGCGCGCCCTTGAGCAACGGCTATGAGTCGCTGATTTTTATCAGCCTCACCGTGGCTGTTGCCGGCATCATCTTTGAACTGGTGGATCGCCGCGCTATCTCGGCCGCACTGGCTTCATTGCTCACGGCCGTGGTCCTGGGCGTTTCCATGCTCTCGACCTTTGATCCAGCCATTGGTCCTCTGGTGCCGGTCTTGGCCTCTTACTGGCTCAACATCCATGTGACCATCATCACCAGCAGCTATGGATTCCTGGGTCTTGGCGCTTTGCTGGCGCTGACCATGTTGATCCTCCACGTTTTCAAGAGTCCCAATCGACCGGCCCTTCACGATGCGGTCAAGGGTCTCAACCGCCTCCACTTCAACGTGATCGTAACGGGCCTGGGACTGCTGACCATCGGTACGCTTTTGGGCGGCGTCTGGGCCAACGAAAGTTGGGGACGCTATTGGGGTTGGGATTCCAAGGAAACCTGGAGCCTGGTCACCATTCTGGTCTACGCGGTGGTGGTTCACTTCCGTTGGATTCCCTCCATGAACCGCCCCTGGATTTTTGCCGCAGGCAGTTTCGCCGCCATCAGTTCCGTGATCATGACCTACTTCGGCGTGAACTACTTCCTGGTGGGCCTGCACTCCTACGCGGGTGGCGAGGCGGCCCAGGTGCCCAGCTGGGTAGCCATCGGCGCCTTGATCATGTCGGGAATCATCATCGTCTCGGGATTCTTTGAGATGACCCGAAAGTGGAAGGTTAGGGCCTGATGAGCCACCTTCGGGTGAAGCTATTCGGCGCATTCGCCGAAGCGGCCGCGAAGGATGATTTCGATTTCAAGCTCCCGAGCGAGGCGACGGTCGCCTCGCTTTGGGACGCTCTCTGCGGCGAGCATTCCGAACTCTCTACCCTCAGGATCCAAAGGCTATGCGCCGTGAACGAGGATTTCGTCCAGCCGGATCGAGTCTTAGTCGCCGGCGATATCGTGGCCTTTTTTCCCCCGGTTTCAGGAGGCTAGGTGTTCGACATTCGAGAAGAAGCCCTGGAACTCGATCCACTCATCGCCGAGGTGAGTGATCCTGGCCACGGTGCGGTGGTCACCTTTCTCGGTGTAGTTCGCGAGAGTGGAGCCGAGGGTCCCGTTTCGGCACTTGAATACACGGCCTATCGAGAAATGGCTCTGGCCAAGATGCGCCAAATCGGCGATGAATTGTCCCAGGAATTCGGTCCCCTCAAGGTGGCGGCCGTTCATCGTGTAGGTCTCTTGAATGTGGGTGTGCCCTCTCTGGCACTTGCCGTGGGCGCGCCGCATCGAAAAGAGGCCTGGGCGGCCGCAGCGCGTTTTGTGGATCGCCTCAAGGAGATCGTTCCAATCTGGAAGAAAGATGTGCCCCTGGAAGGAGGGTCAGTGTGAGAATCAACGTGAAAACCCAGAAATCCTTGGATGGATTTGAGAACAACATCGTCCTCATGGATGAGTCGGGTAAGCTGTCATTGGGTGGGCGGAAACTTCCGGGAGGGAAAGCTCTCACCGGTCCCATCGAGACCAAGGATTTTAAAGGCGGCCTGGGCGGAACGCATCTGCTCTACGGTCCCGAGAATTCGCGTTGGCTGCTGACCGGATTGGGCAAGGCCCCTTTCAAGGCTCGTCATTGGCGCGATGCCGCCGCTGCAGCGCAGAAGACTTTCGCAGCCCTAGGTGTGAAGCAGGCTGCATTTGTATTGCCCGCAAAGGCCGATGTCTTCGAGGTGGTCACGGGATTGCTGCTTTCGGGTTATGTCTACGATCGTTATCTGCCCGCCGCGAAAAAGGGCAAGCAACTGAGTCGTGTCACCCTGCTCCTTCCAGAATCTGCCTCCAAGGCCAAGGCCGATAAGGCCCGCAAACTCGCCGAGGCCCATGCCGCGGGAACACTGCTGGCCCGCGACCTCATGTGCTCGCCGGGCAACTTGGCGGGGCCTGCGTATCTGGCCGCCACGGCCAGGCAGATCGCGAAAAATTCCGGCGGACGCATCAAGGTTAAAATCAAGAAACAAGCCCAGCTTGAGAAAGAGGGCTTCGATGCCCTCCTCACGGTGGGGCGGGGCAGCCGCAAGGAAGCCCATCTTATCGAGATGGAATACAATCCCAAAGGCAAGCGCACATTGGCGCTGGTAGGCAAGGGCATCACCTTCGACAGTGGTGGCATTTCGTTGAAGCCTGGCGCGGCCATGGATGAAATGAAGTACGACATGGGCGGTGCGGCGGCCGTGCTGGGTACCTTCCGCGCGCTGGCCGAACTGAATTACCCGCATCGCATTATCGGTATCGTGCCCACCTGCGAAAACATGCCCGGTGGCGATGCCTATCGTCCTGGCGACATCATCAAGGCACGCAGCGGTGTAACGATTGATGTTAAAAATACCGATGCGGAAGGGCGCATCATTTTGGCCGATGGATTGGACTACGCCAAAGAGTTCAAGCCCGAACTGATCATCGACGTGGCGACCCTGACCGGTGCCTGTGTGGTGGCCTTGGGCAATGAAGCCGCGGCTATCCTCGGTAATGAAGATGGCGAAGCTTACTACGATAAGCTCGTGGAGAGCGGCAAGGCCACGGGTGAGCGAGTTTGGCCCATGCCCATGTTCGAAGAGTACGACTACCTCATCGAAAGCCCTGTGGCCGACATCAAGAACACGGGCGGACGCAATGGCGGCACCATCACGGCTGCAAAGTTTTTGCAGCGTTTCGCCGATCCCAAGCCTTGGGTGCACGTGGATATCGCGGGCGCGGCTTGGGGCGATAAGGAACGCGGCATTCGTCCTCGAGGTGGAAACGGTTTCGGCGTACGTCTCTTCTTGAACTTCTTCGATCGTTTCTAGACGCGAATGATCCTCGGCACGGGCATAGATCTTATGGATCCCCGGCGCTTGAAAAAAGCGGCCCAAAAGTGGGGGGATCGTATTTTGGATCGCTTGTTCACGCAGGACGAAAAAGCTCAATGCGAGGGCCGGGGAGATCCCTGGCCCTCTTTTGCCGTCAGGTTTGCGGCCAAGGAAGCTATGGTGAAAGCCATGGGTTTGGGTCTGCGGCAGGGTATAACTTGGAAGCAGATCGAAGTCGTCTACGGTAAGTACGGAAAACCCGAACTGAGAATGTCGGGGAAGGCGTCTGAGATTTTGAGCAACCAGGGTGTGACGAAAACGCATCTGAGCCTTAGCCATCAAGAGGGCATGGCCATGGCCATGGTCATCCTCGAAGGAGATCCCATTGAGTGAGCGCTGGGTGGATGCCTTCAACGTCATGCACAAGATCGGCAGTCTTGGCAAGCTCATGCAGGAAGACCTGGAAGAGGCTCGCGAGACTTTTTTGAGAATGCTGGCTCCTCGGGTGTTTAAAAGTCGCGAACGCTGGACAGTGGTCTTTGACGGCTTGGCTTCGGGGCGAGATCAGGCACCCGGCCCCATCCGCGTGATCTTCGCACCCAGCGCCGACACCTGGATCATGAATTCTCTGGAGCGCCACGCCAATCCCAAGACGGTAACAGTCGTTAGCTCGGACGAGAAAGACATCGGCCGCAAAGCTAGGGCCTTGGGGGCCCAGATAGAAAGTGCAGAGGCCATGGCCTCCAGGCTTCTTCGCCCGAAGAAGGGCGAGGACGCCAGTGAGAAGCCGGAACATTCCAGCTCCGAGGAAATCGATTTCTGGCTAGATCAGTTCGGCGGCGGAGCGAGCGGGGAACCCAAAGGCGATTTGTAGAAAGGCGACCATGAAACTCATCAGTTGGAACGTTAACGGGATACGCGCGGTGCAGCGCAAGGAAGCTTTGGATTGGATCTGGTCTTCGGATCTCGACGTGGTTTGCCTGCAGGAAACCAAGGCTCATCCCGATCAGCTCGACGAAACTCTGACCGCTCCCGAAGGTTGGTCGGCCCACTTCGCATCCGCCGAGAAAAAAGGTTACTCCGGCGTGGTCACCTATGTGCGAGATGGTGTACCCTTTGTGAAGGCCAAGGCCGGATTGGGTGTAGAACGTTTCGACTCGGAGGGCCGCGTGATGATTACCGATCACGATGACTTCCTCCTTTACAACGTCTACTTTCCCAACGGCAAGGCCAGCGACATCCGCTTGGAGTACAAGATGGATTTCTATCGCGAAATCCAAAAGAAAATGAACGGTCGAGTTGGCAGAGGGAAACGCATCCTGGTCTGCGGCGATGTGAACACCGCCCATCAGGCCATAGATCTGGCCCGCCCAAAAGAGAACGAACAGATCAGCGGCTTCCTTCCCGAAGAACGTGAGTGGATCGACAGCATGCTGGCCAAAGGATGGGTGGACAGTCTTCGCGCGGTGAAGGGCGACATTCCCGAGCAATACAGTTGGTGGAGTATGCGCAGTGGCGCCAGACAGCGGAACATAGGCTGGCGCATCGATTACTTTTTCTTGAGTAAGAATATCAAAGATTCTCTGGTCGACGCATGGATCAGCCCGGATGTCATGGGAAGCGATCACTGCCCCGTAGGCGTTGAGATCAAGCTTTAGTCATAGAAATATCCATTCAGGTTTCTCGCGGTTTCCTAGCCCAAATCGGAGGTCACCATGTCTCGTAAGGCATTACTCGGCGCTCTACTCGCCGCACTCATCGTCTTCGTTTGGAGCTTTGTCTCCCACATGCTCCTGCCCTGGTGGGAAACGAACCAGCAAGGATTCTCCAACGAGGAAATGGTCGCAACTACGCTCATGGCGGGCGCGGCTGAAGACGGCATCTACATTCTGCCGCGCTTTGATCCCAATGACGAAGCAGGACAAGCCCGCATGGCCGAAGGTCCGGTTGCCTTTGTGGCCTTCACGCGTGGGGGAATGGATCCCATGGCCGCAAGGCCGATGATCCTGCAGTTCGTCTTCAATCTGCTCATCGCGCTATTTATGGCCAGGCTCATGGCCTGTGTAGGCGGGCCGAGTTTCACGGTGCGTTTGCGCATGGTGGTGGTGATCGCAGTCATTGCAGGCCTGATGGTCCACATGCCCTACTGGGCTTGGTATGGTTTCGCCGGTGGCTTCACGGTGGTTTCCATGTTGGACCTCGTAATAGGATGGTTCCTGGGCGGCTTGGTTTTGGCGCGCATGGCCAAGTAGAGAAGAAGCTTTCATTTGAAAAAGCGACCGGTCTGACCGGTCGCTTTTCTTTTTGCTATTGAGACAAAACTAGTCCTGTGGCTCGTTCCAATTGCTCAGGTGCTCGGCCGGCAACTCAACTCGCACAGGATTCAGTGCTTCAACCAAAGGCATGAGAGCGTAGCGACCGGCATTCAGCGCTTCCCGCAAGCCATCCCGGGTGCTCGAATCCCAAAGTGATAGGGCGGGGTGCAAGCGATCCTTGGCCTGCGCCAATGTCAGGCTGGGTCCTTGAGATTCCAGTAGCGATCTGAGATCCGCCTCCGTGACATGAGGCATATCCACAGCCAAGATGAGAACCGGTGCTGGAGCGGAGTGTTCGAGCGCAGCGAGAATGCCACCGAGGGGTCCGCAGTCGGGTTTGGCATCGGCGATTTCAGGGTAAGCGAATTTTTGGTATCGGGCGCCGTCGCCTGAAAGAAGAATGGGCGGCTCCAGCACTGTTTCCAGCAACCGGGCCGCCCGTTCAAGCAGTGTACCACCCTCAGGATGCTCCATGAGAGCCTTGTCCCTTCCCATGCGTCGGCTCTGGCCACCGCAGAGCAGGAAGGGACGGGGTTTCACGCTAGCAGCCTCCCGCGGGTTTCTTCTTCTTATTACCGCCACTTGGAGGAGGAGGTGGTGGAGCGCTGGACTTGGACTGCACACGTGTGCCGCTGAAGAAACCGGCGATCTGGTTTTGGCGTCGCGTGAAGTCTTGTTCCTCCAAGCTGCTCCCAAGAGCTTCCTTGGGAGTCAACACCTCCTGCCGCCAGGCATCGAAGCCACCTCGCATGGATCGATACACCAATCCAGTCGGCCATTTCCCCGGGACATCCGCGTTCCCAGAGCTCTGATCGTAGAGAAGGACGGTGCTTCCTTTGGGCAAGGTCTCAAGATAATTCAAGGGATTGCCCAGCTCTCGCAGAAGTCTTGCACCGGGAAGGCTCTTCGTGGAGAAGGCGGTTTCATCTCGTAGGTCCAGGATATGAAGATTGGGATCCCCATCGATCAGACGTTCAGCCACCTGCAAGGGTTCGATGCTGACCAGATCCTGTGAAGGATGCTCGATCTCGGCGGGGGCATCGTAGAATGCCGCGGCCAAGGCCACCAGGAAGAGTGGGATCAGCACGTAGAATTTCATGCGGGAGTTATCCGGAGGGGAGAGCGGTCCGGGTCCCAGTTTTTTCCGATAGATCTTCTCCACGATTTCCGCAGCCCAGAAAGCGCCCAATGCCACGATGATCACCGTCATGATCAAGCAGAGTGCTGGGAATTTGAATGGGAAGAGTTCATGGAGCAGAAGCACTTCGCCCGATCCCGCCGAGTAAAGGCTGCGTAGCCAGGAGACCTTGTCGAAAAGCATCGTGAAAACAAAGACACCGAAAAAGGTGCCGATCACCGTGACCAGGCCGTCGAGTTTTCCCGAGGCCATACTCACAATGGAGGTGCCGGGGCAGAGCCCGCTCATGACGAAGCCGATGCCAAGAATGAATCCCGCCGCGATCTGCGCCCAGATGAATGTGGGACTGATCCATACCTGGCCCATGTCGATGAATCCGAATGCGGCCAGGGAGTACAGGCCGGTGAGGGCCACGAGAACGGCGGTGAACATCACCTTGAAAACGGCCATGTCGTTCAGATAGAACTGACCGGCGAGTTTGCGTGCGTTGCCGAATCCGGAACGCTCCAGGGAGAAACCGAAAAAGAAGCCTACGCCCAGGCCAGTGAGAAGGCGCCACTGTTCGCCTACGATTTCCAGGGGGAAGATTGTACTCATGTCCACTGCCTCCTGACCAACCAGGCCACGGCATAAGCGCCGCCGAAGAACATCATCATGAAGGCCCAACCGCCAGCGGCCAGGGATCCTCCGCCCGAAAGGGCTTGGCCCGATGTACAACCTCGGCCGATGGCGGCGGCCAAGCCCATGAGTGCTCCACCGAAAAAGGCATAGAGCAATCGTCCGCGAACGGAAATGCGCGGACCCCGCATCACTTCACCTTTCAAGCGTCCCGCGCTGACAGCGCCAATGAATCCGCCCAGCAGGACGCCGATCACTTCAAGCACGAGCCAGTTCTTAAGTGGGTGAGCTCCCTCGCCTTTGAAGTATTTGGCGATGGATCCGTTGGAGTGCGCAAATTCCGAACTCACGGCTTCGCAGCTCATAGCTACAATGCGTTTTGGTGCTGCACTGGCACCTAGACCTTGCCCGGCCACGAGGAAAGCCGCCAGAAGCGTGAGTCCCAAAAGCAGTCCTGCCAGGTAGGGATTCCAGTAGTTTTTTGGGTGCATGCTCGACCGTCCTTTAGTGCCTGGCCAGGTGTTCCACCCAGCCGCTGTGCTGTCCGGCGAAGACGAGGATCCAACGCAAAGCCAATCCGCCCGACAGGACGAGAATGGCCGCCGCGCGCCCCGGCAGAGCCCGGTGTCGCAATTCAATGAGTTCGCCGGCCAAGGGAATCACCAGACCCATTGCTACGACTAAAGACCAGAAAGCGGCTGTGTAGGGTCCACCCCAAATGAGCGATAGAGCCTCACGCCCTGCACTTCCGCCGCTGGCAAGTCCGATCATCCAGAGGGCAAGGAAAAGCATTTCAACGAGGATCAATCCCATGTCCGTACGACCTAGGAAGGATCGTTCCCTGTCCTTCAAAGAGAAAAGAAGGAGAAGGGCGGCGCCTGTGGAAAGTCCTGATGTTAGAAAGAGTGGGCCCAGGAGCGCGGAATTCCAAAGCGGGCGTGCAGCCATGGCTCCTAGCAAAATACCCGTGTAGATCCCTAGAAGGGCGCCGGTCACCAGGCTCCAAGCAGCTAGAGTCTTTCCCATGTTCTCAGCCCAGTCCATGATCGGACGAAGCAGTTTGAGACGCTTTCGCCAAGGGACACGAATGTCTTCGGGCATTTGGCTCCAGGCAAAAAGCATGGAGACCGGGTAGATGAGCACCAGAATCCAGGCACCCCAACTCATGGGCGAAGCAGGTTGCAGCACAAAGTAAAACTTCAAAGCGTTGAATCGATTGGCCAGATCCAACCAGAGGAAAACCATGCCCAGGCTTATGAGCAGGGGCGAGAGCCAGGGCGCTAAGGCCAGGTGTCTCGAGCGTTCTTCCTCTGGGCGAAGCAGAAACAGCAAACCGGTAAGTGCCATGACTCCGGCTACCAATCCGCCTAAAAAAAGATAGTAGGCCACCTCGCCATGCCAGAGATGTAGCTCTGGGTCGATGAGGGGGTTTGCGCGATTGTTCGTGAGCTCGATCAAGGCGGCCTCCTCAGGTCAAGAAAAAGAGCTGGGGATCGGTTCCCGCTCCAGGCAAAAGGGTGAAGGAGCGCCGCGAAGCAAGCAGCGTCGAGACGGCGCTTTTCGGATCGGAAAGATCGCCAAAGAAGATGCTCTCGGTGGGGCAGACATCTTGGCAAGCCGTGCTGTATTCAGACCGGTTTTCCCGGTGAATGCAGAAAGTACACTTGTCCACAGTGTGCGTTTTGGGGTCGACGTAGCGTGCATCGTAGGGACACGAGGTCATGCAGGCCTTGCATCCAGTACATTTGCTCGCGGTCACTTGCACCGATCCACCGGATGCATAGTGGCTGGCCCCCGTGGGGCAGCTACTCACGCAAGGCGCATCTTCACAATGATTGCATCGTTGTGATTGAATGCTCATAGACAAGTTCGGGAAATCACCACGCGTTTCCGTCACAATCCAATCGCGACTGTACTCTTCGGGTGTATCGTTTTCCGTTTTGCAGCCGATGATGCATGCGCTGCAGCCAACGCAGGTGATGGTGTCCACGATCATGGCATAGCGTTTCTCACTCATGCGCTCAGCTCCTTGTTCTTCACCGCCGCAGCCGCAGTGATCTCAGCCTCGACGTCTTCGGCCCTGAGGAAGGTCACGAAATTTACGTTCATCCCCGTTCCGCCCATGATGGGATCCACCTTGCTGCGGGTGATCAATTCGGAACTGTCCACGCCCTTGCCGAAAACGAATCGAAGCTCCTTCGCCTTTCGGCCGTAACCATGAACCAGAAAAACGCTGTCGCTACGAATGCGTCCGGTCACTTTCACTGGGGCGGAGAAACTTGAGCGAACGCCATCCTGATTTTGAAGATGCACGCGCTGTCCATCTTTCAAACCCCAACGCTTGGCCACATCTCGATTAACCCAGACCACGTTCTCCTTGTAGACTTCCGAAAGTAATCGATTGTTCGTCGTTCGACCGAAGGTGTGCGTGGGAGTACGACCGAAGAGAAGACGGTAATAACCTTCAGGAGGTTCTTCCGGAGGGGTGAAAACAGGCATGGGATCGAATCCGTATTCGGCGAGTTTATTGGAGTAGAGTTCGATCTTGCCTGAGTTGGTGTAGAAGTCGGCGGGAGCGCCTTCCTCGAAATAGATGGGCTGGGATTTCCCCAGCAATACTCCATCTTCCCGAAGGTTATCGCAATCGTAGCCAGCCTTCTTGATCCGGCTCATGCCGTACTCTTCGCTGTCCTTCCAAGGGAAGAAATCATCGAGACCTAATCTGTTTGCAAGTTCACGGCCGATCCACCAACCTGGTTTGCTCTCGTACATGGGGGGCACGACTTCCTGTCTTACCGCAATGTACGGTTCACGGTAGTTCGGATTGTGCAGCTCGTCGCATCGTTCCAGGTAGGTGGCCTCGGGTAGAACCACATCGGACCACCCCGCGATTTCTGCAGGCAGCACTTCTACCGTGACCAGGAAGTCGAGCTTCTCAATGGCCTCATAAGTGCGCTTGGGGTTGGGTAGCGTGGTGGGAAGGTTCGAGCCGTAGACCATCCATCCCTTGAGATCATATTCGGCCAATCCCGGGATCGTGGCGTTGCATACTCCCTGAGCGAGAACATGATCGGCCAGCGGGTAATGACTGGCGTCGGGCTTATCGGCAGCCACTCGGCCCGTTGGCAGATAACCAGGATACTCGTAGGCGGGCAGGTCCATCTGAGACGGGATACAGAAGCCGCCCTTGCGCCCCCAAGATCCAAGCAAGGCATTGAGCATGGCAATGGCCCGGCTGCGCTGGGTGTCGTCGCCGTACCAGGTTACGTGACGCCCCGGATGGATGAGTGATGCGGGACGCGCTCCGGCCATAAGATGGGCCGTTTCGCGAATGACATTTGGCTTGATGCTAGTGCGAGGGTAGGCCCACTCCGGACTGAAGGGCTTTACATGTTCGCGAAGTTGTTCAAATCCGTAGGCGTAGCGATCGATGTAGTCGGCGTCATGCATTTTTTCGCCGATGATTACATGCATCCAGGCCAGAAGCAGCGCCATGTCGGTGCCGGGCTTGATGGGCAGCCAGTATTTCGCCTTGGAAGCCGCCACGCTGAATCGCGGATCCACCACGATGAGGTCGGCACCGTTCCTGAGAGCTGTGGCAAAATCTTGCACCTGTGTGTTGTGCATGTTCTCGCCCAGATGCGATCCGATGAGTGTGATGCATCGGCTGTTTTGCATATCGGTGGGCTCGGGTGAACCAACGATGGATCCGAATGTAAGGTCGAAGCCCACGTCGCGCGGTCCTCGGCACTGAGCGTAGGAAGGCGCCGCAATGTTAGGGCTGCCGTAAGATTTGAAGAGGTGCTTCATCCAGTTGGCGCCGAAGCCGTGGTAGTACAAGGCCAGTGCTTCGGGGCCGTGCTTTTGTCTGATCTTTTCGAAGTTTTCGGCGACCTCGTCTAAGGCGGTGTCCCAAGAGACGGCTTCAAAATGTGAGAGGCCGTTCTTGCTGCCACGCACCAAAGGAGTCTTCAAACGATCAGGATCGTAAAGAAGACCTGTGCCACCCGCGCCACGTGGGCAGAGGCGTCCTCGGGAAAGGGGATGTTTGGGGTTGCCGGTAATCTTGGTAACCCGGCCCTCTTTTACGTGGGCCAAAATTCCGCATTTCCAAAAGCAAAGCTCACAGAAGCTGGGCACCACGCGATCGCCGTCGGTGTCCGGGTCTTTTACGGGATCTGCATAAGCGCCATACCAGTTTGTGGATAGGCCGCCTAGTGCCGCCGCGCCCGCCACGCCGCCACTGCCGATCTTGATGAAATCTCGGCGATTCATGCGTTCTCCTTGGTGGTTCCATGTCTGTCTTCGTGAAGCCAGTCGCATAGCGATTGCACCATCTGGCTGACCAACTCGCTGGTAACACTGAGTTCAACTTCAGGACCACGCCTTTGACCCTTGATGAGACCCAGTTCGCGAAGGGGGCCGAGATGGCGAGCCATGGTTGACTGGGGCCACCCGAGTTGGCCGATAAGATTTTTCTGTGTGGAGGGGCCGTCTTGTGAAAGATGGCAGGCGATCTCGAGGCGGGCGGGGTGGGATAAGGCTTTGAAGATTCTCGCCGCTGCCTGGATGTCTTCGGGGTTGCGTTCCATGAGCTCTCCTATTCAGATCCACATATCCGCATAACCGAAAATATGGATTCGTCAGAATTAGTCAATCCTTTAGTGAAATGTTTCGCAAGGCGGAAACGTTAGCCCTGGCGCTTGTCCGGCAGGTAGGATTCGATAAGCTTGGGCGGGCCTTGGCTCAGAAATCCATGGCGCGCAAGGTGATGATAAAGGGTCACGGCGAAACTGGAGGATACATTCAGGCTGTTTTTTAGCCCCGCCATGGGCAGGTGCACCACGGCATCGGCCTGCCGAATCAATTCACGATCCACACCCATGACTTCGTGGCCAAAAACGAAGCAGGCCTGGGCGGGGCCTTCCCATTCGAAGAGGGATTGGCTGGAAGGGGTCATTTCCACCGCGACGATAGGGGTTCCGGTCCCTCGAATCTCTTCCACAGCGTCAAAAAGCCTGAGGTGATGGGACCAGGGCACTGTCTCGCTAGCACCCAATGCTGTCTTCTCCAGTTTGCTATTAGGTGGAAAAGCTGTGATACCAACAAGATAGAGCTGCTCGATGAAAAGCGCGTCAGCGCTTCGGAACATATCACCAACATTTTGTGCACTTCGAATATTGTCCAGTAGCGCCGAAACTGGAGCCCTGGGACCCTCGGGAGACTCTCTTTTATCCCTCCACATGGAATGATGAGGATCAATAGTCATCTTGGCTCCAAATCTTGCTACGGAAAGAGCAATTCTAGGGGAAGCAGATAGCTTTGGCAATGCTGGGAGTACTTGAGAAAAGATAGGTTAAGTGGACATTAAATTCTTCCGATATTTAGCTTGAATGAGATTCGGGCTATGGGATATACTCTTTCCTCGGAAGGCAGTCCCCACCGGCATCGCAGGTAGCCGGCTCCTGCTAAAGTCTCTGCAACCTTTGACTTGGGTAACAGGAACCCCGAGGCGAAAATGAAAAAACTACTGCTACTTACTACCGGACTCATCGCGTTGCTAGTGACTCCCGTGCTAGCTGGGCCCCCGGCCAACGGCGCATACTTCTCCGTGGACCTTGGTGGCAACATTCAGATGGGTCACGGTTCGGAATCATGGCCTGAGAGTTTTGCCGATGGTTCTTGGGGCGAGATTGGTAACACCCTTCAGGCTCAGTCCTGGAACGGCGCCAATTTGGCTGCTCAGTGGTCGGTCTCTTGCGTAACGCTTTGCGCCGAGCCTGTCCTCATGAACGACAACCTCGACGCCAACCAGACCGGTTACCAGACCTGGCGCAATGAGTATTGCGGCGGACGTCTCTGGATGGCTGGAACGGGCGAAGCTTGGGACGGTGGCGACTTTGATTACTGGGCCGACGTTGTGAACTTCGTCTCCTACACGACCTACCAGTACTACGAAGGTGTGATCGTGGGAATGATCGCCAACATTAACATGACGGCGGTCTTCGACGGCTATGACACTTGCATGGAATTCGTCATCGCAAATGCCACCGGCCTCGGTTACACCGATATCGACGGCGATCCCCTGGGCAATCTGCCCCCGGATTTCCCCTCCTTCATGAGTGCGAACTGCAGCGAGACCGGCTCCCGTGGCGTTTGGGGAGAAATCTCCGGCGTGACGGTGATCATCACCGGTTGCTCCACCAGCACCGAAGAAACTAGCTGGAGCTCTCTCAAGAGCCTTTATCGTTAAGCGACCAGCTGGCCGCAGTACCTCCAACCCCGCCCTTTTAGCCCAGGGCGGGGTTTTTCATGTCCGGAACTTCGTTGCCTCAGAGTCTTCTTGCGCATAGACTGCTCCCTTCAGGAGGATTCCATGCGCCTTTCTATTTCATCCAGATCCATCGACTCCCGTGAGGTAGGCTCGTGAGTTCACCGGGCCTATGGAGAGATCTGGAGCGAGAACTGAATCCTCGCCAGCGGGAAGCTGTCTTCGCGCCTGATTCGCACATTCTCGTCATGGCCGGTCCCGGCACGGGAAAAACACGAACACTGGTCAATCGTATTGTCTATCTGGGAAGTGTGTCGGGGGTAGAGGCGTCGAGTATCCTGGCCCTCACCTTCACACGCAAAGCCGCCTCGGTCATGGTGGATCGTCTGGCGGGTTATCTGGGTGAGCGAGCGGGACAGGTGGCCGCCGGCACCTTCCATCATTTTGGAATCCATCTTTTGCGGGAACATGCGGCGAAGGCGGATTTGCCTCCCGACTTTGCCGTGGCCGATGAGGGTCGGCAGTTAGCGGTGCTAAGACGCGCCTGGCAGAAACTAGATTTCTCCAGTCGCGAGCCCGATGACAAGGAACTACGTCTGCTACTCGGGCGCTTCGGCATCTATCGGGTGGATCAGGACGCGAAACTTCTCAGCGGTCTTCAGCAGGATCTCTTCAAGGAGTACCAGGGCTTGCTCCGTTTTGAGAAAGCCGTGGATTTCGATGACATCTTGGATCTCACTCGAAAAATTCTCGGTGAAAATGCGGATTTACAGGAACAGGTTCGCGAGCGTTGGGCGCATGTTTTGGTCGATGAGTTTCAAGATACCGACGCCCTGCAGTATCGCATCCTTCGCCACCTTGTTCCCAAGGACGGGCGCAGTTTCCTGGTGGCCGACGCCAACCAATCTATCTATGCCTGGCGGGGAGCCGATCCCCGTAACCTAGCTGACTACCGGCGCGACTATGAACCGCGCGAAATCTTTCTGGAAGAGAACTACCGCAATCGCGAGCGCATTCTCGACGGAGCCAAAGCTCTATTGGGTGGCGAAAAGGCATCGGCGAAATCATTGCTAAGCCGGGCCGGGGGCGAAGGACAGTTGCGCGTGGAAAGCTTCGACAGCGAAGAAGACGAGGCCGCCTTCCTCGGTGCAGACATTCGGCAGGTGCGCCTGCGTGACAGAGACCTGCACTGGCGCGATGTGGCCATCCTCTATCCCAAGCATTCCATTGGCGAATATCTGGAAGGCCGCCTCATGGGCGAACGTATTCCCGTGGAGATGATTTCAGGGCGTGGGCTTCTCGATCAGCCGCGAATTCTCCAAATTCTTGCAACTCTTCGATTGCTTAGAAATCCTGCCGACGATGACGCCATGGGCCGCGTGCTTAGGTCTAGCCTGGATCTAGGATCCGCCTCGCTCATGGGAGAACTGGTGAGGCGCAACGAAGGATCTTGGCGGCAGGCACTCAATGCGGTTCGTCGTCATCGAGATGCTCTGCGCGGGCAGTCGCGACGCTGGCGCGCTTTTCAGGAAAACGCTTCGGCAAAAGCGGACGATCAATGGATGAGTCATTTCGAAAAGACCTTCCCACAAGGCCTCAAGGCAATCTCGATCCTATTGCCATCGGAAAAGGAAGCAAATTCTCGCGCCGACTGGGAAACTATCGGCGAGCGACTTTCTCTCATGGCTCGCTTGAGTTGGAAACTGGATGAACGTATTGCGCGACTCAGCAATTTGCGCGCAGGCCAAAAGGGCAAGACCCTGCGCCAGTTGGTGGGGGAAGTGCTGCTGGAGATTGAAGAGGACAGCGAGGCGGAGCTTCCCGGCGATCCCTTCCAGGCTCAAGGTTTGGAGGAGCTTCTGGATGAGTTGCGCTCTCTGCTTCGCCGAGGCAAGCGTGTTTCCGTGAGTGCGGCAGATCCCAGGCAGGAACAACTTTACCTGGATTGGCTCGGCCAAACTCTGGAGCCCTGGTATCGCAAGAGCTTGGTTCCCGGTGGGGCGGAACCGCCCGAAGGGCCGCGCCTGCGTCTTGAGGCCGAGAGCCATGCCATCATCCTGGAAGGCGGCGAGAAGCGGCATCGAGTAGAAGGAGAAATTGCCCCTCTGCTTTTCTTCCGCCTCTACCAGCTATGGCGCGCCGCGGAGTATCAACCCCTGCGTGACTACGTGATCTTCGATTTGGAAACCACCGGCATCGATACCTCTCGTTGTGAGATTCTCGAGATCGGCGCGATTCGCTATGAAGGTGGCCGCGAAGTGGCGCGTTTCGAAACACTGGCGAAGCCTGTGGGGCCCGTACCCGCCGAATCCACAGCGGTCCACGGCATTGACGATGCCATGCTGAAAGATGCGCCGCCTCCCGCCCAAGCCATCGCCGCATTCCTACGCTTCGTGGGAGATCTCGATTTGGTGGCGCACAACGGATCCAGCTTCGACTTTCCCGTGCTCGTGCGCGTGGCCCGTGACTTAGGATTCGCACGACCCCGGCAGGCCCTATACGATAGCCTTGCCCTGGCCCGTCGGCTCTTCCCTCGCGAGCGAAACCGTTTGGAAGATCTCATCGAGCGCTTCGGCATTTCCGCCGAAGCCCGCCACCGAGCTTTGGATGATTGTCGATGCCTGGGCGAGGCCTTCGACCAGATGCAGTTGCTTCAAATGGGCCGCTTGGCGCGACGGTCAGGCCGGGACGGTTTGGCCCCCTTGGCTTTGATCATGCAACTCGATCCCGCAGGCCCTCCCAAGCAAGACAAGAGCAGCGCCCATACGCTCTTCGCCATGGGCGTTCGAAGGCTTCTGGCCAGCGGCAGCCCCTGGCTTGAGAAACTCAGCGAAGGAACTGCCCGCAAAGATTTGGAAACTGCGCTGATTGCCGCCTCGGGATTGGAAGGGGAGGCTCCGGAACTTTTTCGCGGCCGTAGCAGTGAAGAGGAACGCTTCCTGGCCCTGTTACCCCGCTTCGACGAACTATTCTTGGGCGACTCCTTGGCCTCCTTCCTGGATTTCCTGGCCCTCTATCGAAGCCAGGATTCCTCCGAGGGGCAGGACGCGGTACAGCTCATGACCATCCATGCCGCCAAGGGACTGGAGTTCGATCAGGTATACATCGCGGGACTCGAGGAGAACGTATTGCCGGGCTACTACGCCCTGAGATCCCCGGATCCGGAAGCGGTGGAAGAGGAACGTCGACTTTTATATGTGGCCATGACCCGCGCGGGTAAATCTCTCACACTCACTCGAGTCTTATCTCGTGGCGGTTTCGTGCAGGAACCCAGTCGATTCCTATCCTCTTTGGTGCACGATGAAAGTGAGAAACCTTCTTGAAGCGAATTTTGATTCCACTGGGTGTCTTTCTACTTTTTCTCGTGGTGATTCGCTTCATCGTCACGCCACTAGCCGCCCAGCGGGAAGAGCGACGCGATCAGGGCTTGCCGGCTCTCGCGGCCCTTCCACCGGAATGCGATCGATTTGTTCAGCGGCGTAATAGCCATCGTCGTTTCCCTCCCATGCTTTGGCCCGAGGGAAAAGGTGCGGCACTTAGAACTGCCGAGGCCATGGGGATGCCGCGCGAGAGCATCGAAGAGGCCATCGGCCTGAATCCCTTCAGTAGTGGAGAGTGGCTTTTCGCGGCGGCGGCCGAGCAGGATTGGTGGCTGCTCGGTCCCCTCAGCAGACTTGAACGCGCCCAAAGCGAATCGCGAGTTCTGAACGAAGAGGAAGGCATCTGGCATCCAGGGCCTTTCTCTTGCCGGCGCCACGGCAGGTTTTTCATTCTCGCCTCCAGCGAGGATGCGCTCACAAGAGCCCAGGGTGGATGGCTCCCGGCTCAGCCCAGGGATTTCGAGCTGGGCGATCTCATGGTGTCAGGCGATCTTCTCATCTATAGGATGCAGGACCAGGCTGCCGTGCTCGGAGCGCTGCGCGAGCTGAAGGGGCACATCCTGGCCGAAGGTCGCGGATGGGGCGGCGCGAGTTGGGAGCAGCTTCTGAATCTGGCCAATCCACTACCTCGTCCAGAGGGAAAGGTGGACGCGGCCCTGCCCTATCTGCGCCGAAGCGCGCCTTGGGATCCTGCTGGAAACTTCCTGTCTCCGGCAGCCACCTTTGGCGATGAGCGCTCCACATTGAGGGTCTGGACCGGTGGCGGGTTCACGGCCTACGCCCAGGTTATCGGGCCTGGTGGGATTTCCACGAGCCCATGAACCCTAACAAGTTAGCATTGTTATCATGCTTCTTCTGCTATGTCTGCATGTAGCCGTTGACAGAGGGGCCTCCTCTGTCCAGTATGTGCCCTTGCAACCCCTCCCGAGATCGAAAGGCCGCGCCAGATCCGATGCCATTCTTTGCCCTGGAAGACAGCTTTGCTACGGGATCCTACGTTCCGATCCTGATCCTTCTCGTGTTGGCCACGGGATTTTCCGGCTTGCTCGTAGCGATCAGCCGCCTGGTAGGCCGCCGCAGCAATGACAAGGGCAAGTTCGAACCCTACGAATGTGGTGTGGAACCTCGCGGCGATGCCCGCGATCGCTTCTCGGTGAAATTCTACCTGGTGGCCATCCTCTTCATCCTCTTCGACATTGAAGTGGTCTTCCTTTATCCCTGGGCTGTGAAATCCAAGCAACTGGGTCTATTCGGCCTGGTGGAGATGGGCATCTTCATGGTCATCCTTCTGCTGGGATATTTCTACATCCTGGGCGCCAAGGCTCTGCAGTGGGATAAGGGCGCGGGGGAGGATGAAAATGAGGCCTAAGGATTTCGCACTTTCGGACGCCTGGAAAAAACGGGCAACCCTGCGTGAAGAGCATGGTGAGATTACCCTGGAGACCGGCGCCGATAGCCTGCTGGAACTCCTCACCTGGCTTCGCGATGAAAGTAAGCCCAGCTTCCGCATGCTCACCGACCAGAGTGGTGTAGATGGACTGAAGTTGGGCTGGGAGCCGCGCTTCAAGGTTAGCTATCACCTTCTGGATCCAAACAGTGGCGCGCGCCTGCGAGTTCAGGTGCCCGCTCTCGAGGGTGAAGACGGACCCGAACTCCCCAGCGCCACCGCGCTTTGGGAATCGGCCGATTGGAACGAACGCGAGATCTGGGATCTCATGGGAATCCGATTTACGGGGCATCCCGACCTGCGCCGCATCCTGCTCACCGAGGATTATGAGCATGGACATCCCTTGCAAAAGCAGATCCCCACACGGGGCAAGCACGACGACAATCGCTGAGGAGCCGATGTTTTCCGAGGAGATCACCCAAGAGGTCGACGCCATCGTCACCCGCTATCCCGAGGCCAAGAGTGCGCTCTTGCCCCTCTTGCATTTGATCCAGCGGGAAAAAGGATGGGTGTCGCCCGAAGGCATGAAGTGGGCGGCCGAGCGTCTCGATCTGAGCCCCGCACACGTGGAAGGTGTGGTCACCTTCTACACCATGTACTTCACCAAGCCCGTGGGTAGAAACGTGATCCAGCTTTGCCGGACGCTCAGTTGCGATATTCGCGGCGCTCAGAGCATTCGCAAAATGATCCAGGACAAGATCGGAATTGCACCGGGCGAGACCAGCTCCGATGAGAAATTCAGCCTCATCGAAGTGGAGTGTATTGGCGCCTGTGGTACTGCGCCTGCCATGATGATCGGCGATTCCCTGCATGAGAATCTCACGCCCGAGCTCGTGGGCGCCATCCTCGACAAGGTGGAGGATTGAGCGTGGCCGCCTTCGAACCCATTCTCACTAACATCGTCGGGATGGAAAACTCCCACACCCTTGCCGTCTTTGAAGGCGCGGGTGGATATCAGGCACTCAAGAAGGGCTTGAAGAATTTCAGTCCCACCGAGCTCACCGAAGAGGTGAAAGCCTCGCAGCTTCGTGGGCGAGGCGGCGCGGGATTTCCCGCAGGCGTGAAGTGGGGGTTCTTACCTTCACAGGATGCCAATCCCGGTCCACGTTACCTGGTATGCAATGCCGACGAAAGCGAACCCGGCACTTTCAAAGACCGGGTCATCCTGCGCGACAATCCGCATCTGCTGCTGGAAGGTTGCATCCTCAGTAGCTATGCCCTACAGGCCAATCACTGCTTCATTTATATCCGCGGTGAGTATCCTGAAGAGGCCATCATCCTTGAGAAGGCCGTGGAGGAAGCACGCGCGGCGGGCTATCTGGGCAAGAATATCCTTGGGAGCGGTTTCGACCTGGATATCATCGTGCATCGCGGTGCCGGCGCCTACATCTGCGGCGAAGAAACCGCGCTCCTGGAAAGCCTGGAAGGCAAGCGCGGTTATCCGCGCATTAAACCTCCCTTCCCGGCGGTGGTGGGTCTCTACGGGCGCCCCACGGTAATCAACAACGTGGAAACCTTGGCCTGCGTACCATCCATTGTCGAGCGCGGCGCCGACTGGTTCGCCTCCATCGGACCCGAGAAAAATACTGGCCCCAAGCTCTTCTGCGTAAGCGGACATGTGGAGCGACCCGGCACCTACGAAGGTCCCATGGGCATGCCCCTGCGCGAGGTCATCGAAGATCTTTGCGGCGGAGTTTGGAAGGGTCGAAAGCTGAAAGCGGTGATCCCGGGCGGAAGCTCTACGCCGGTACTCACGGCCGAAGAAGCCATGGCCGTGAATATGGATTTCGACTCTCTCGCTTCGGTGGGCTCCATGTTGGGCAGTGCTGCAGTGATCGTGCTCGATGAAACCGTAGACATCGTGGCCGCCGCCGCCAATCTCATGCGCTTCTATCATCACGAAAGCTGCGGACAGTGCACACCCTGCCGCGAGGGAACGGGCTGGCTCGAAAAGATCCTGAACCGTTTCGAACATGGACAGGGACGCGCGGGCGAGATCGAAGACATGCTGGACATCTGCGACAACATCGCCTTCAAAACCGTCTGCCCCTTGGGCGATGCGGCGCGCATGCCCCTGGAAGCCTTCCTCCAGAAATTCCGCGGCGAATTTGAAGCTCGCATCGCGGCCGGCGCGGGAGGCTCACGATGAACCCCGCCCTGTGGATCACAATTGGAAAAATTCTCGTGGTCTTCGCCCTGACCTTGGGCACCGTGGCATACATGACTTTGGCGGAACGGAAAGTTTCGGCCATCATCCAGTGGCGCAAGGGTCCCAATCGTGTGGGAATTTGGGGATTGCTCCAGCCCATCGCCGATGGCCTCAAGTTTGTCTTCAAAGAAGATTACGTTCCCCAGACAGCCAACAAGGCGCTGCATGCACTAGCGCCCATGCTCACCATGGCGCCGGCGCTCATGACCTTTGCCGTGGTGCCCTTCGGCAGTACCCTGCCCATCTTCGGTATAGAAGTGAAGATGATCGTGGCCGACCTGTCCATCGGCATCCTCTTCATCTTCGCTATCGCGAGTCTGGGCGTTTACGGCCTCGCCATTGGAGGATGGTCCAGCAATAACAAGTACTCTCTGCTTGGCGGCCTGCGATCCAGCGCCCAGATGATCAGCTATGAAATCTCCATGGGCCTTTCGGTGATTCCCATCATCATGATGTCCGGAACCCTGATGCTCACCGGCATCGTGGATTGGCAGGGCAATCACCTTTGGTTCGTGATCACCCAGCCTCTGAGTTTCCTGCTTTTCGTCATTTCGTCTTTCGCGGAAACCAACCGCCTGCCTTTCGATCTTCCCGAAGCGGAGCCGGAATTGGTGGGGGGCTTTCATACCGAATACAGCAGCATGAAATTCGCCTCCTTCTTCCTGGGCGAATACGCCAACATGATCACCGCCAGCGCGCTCATCGTGACGCTCTTCTTCGGCGGCTATCACCTGCCCTTCATCGAAAACCTGGCCTTCTTCGAAAACCACGGTTTCCTGCTGGGCCTGCTCCATGTGATCACCTTCATGGCCAAGACGGCCGTCTGGCTCTTCATCTTCATCTGGGTTCGCTGGTCGCTGCCGCGTTTCCGCTATGACCAGCTCATGGGCCTGGGATGGAAAGTGCTGCTGCCGCTTTCCCTCGTGAACATCCTCATCTACGGCATCATCATTCTGGGCTTCGGACTGGGAGGCACTTCGTGATCAGCTTCCTCTTCTACGTCTTCTCGGCCCTGGCCCTGGCCTCTGCGGTCATGGTGGTCACGCGAAAAAATCCCGTGAGCTCGGCGCTCTTCCTGGTGATGACCTTCTTCTGCCTGGCCGGCATCTACGTGCTCATGGACGCCTTCTTCCTGGCCGTGGTGCAGGTTGCGGTCTACGCCGGCGCAATCATGGTGCTTTTCCTCTTCGTGATCATGATGCTGAATCTCAGCCCCGACGAACTTCCGGCCTTCATGAATCGCAAGATCAAGTGGGCCGCTGCGGCGCTGGCGATAGTCCTAACGGGTTCGCTGCTCTTTCTGGATGTCTCCCGCCGCCTGCCCGCATCTCCCGGTGGAGAACTCAGCGGTGAGGTGGGGGCCTTGGGCGAACTGATATTCGGGAAGTTCCTGCTTCCCTTCGAACTTACCGCGGTGCTCTTACTCATGGCCATCGTGGCTGCCGTGATCATGGCCCGGAGGGAACTCTAATGGTGAACCTCAACGCCGCCATTATCGTGGCACTATTGCTCTTCGGCATCGGCACATTGGGGTTTCTCGTTCGACGCAACGCCATCGTTGTGTTCATGAGCGTAGAGCTCATGCTCAACGCCGTGAATCTCCTGCTGGTCACCTTCTCGCGCATACGCGTGGACCTGGACGGCCAGGTCATGGCTTTTTTCGTCATGGCTGTGGCGGCGGCCGAGGCTGCGGTGGGCCTGGCCATCATCATTGCGGTGTTCCGTAAAATGCGGAACATCGATCTGGACAAAGCATCGCTCCTGAGGAGTTAGGGTAGGAATGACGCTCTTTCCGCTGATACTGCTCTTTCCCGTCCTAGGGCTCGCCATCAACGCGATCCTCGGACGGCGGGTTTCGGTGAAGGTGACCGGAAGCATCGCCTCGGCGGCGGTCTTCATGTCCTTCCTCACCGCACTCGGGGGACTGCGCGCACTGCTGGCGCTGCCCGAGAGTGAGAGGGTCATCGTCTATCGCCTATGGGATTGGATCAGCGCCGGCAGTCTCCATGTGGACCTGGCTCTGCGCCTCGATCCTCTCAGCGCACTCATGACCTTGGTGGTCACAGGTGTGGGATTTCTGATCCACATCTATTCCATTGGCTACATGTCCCATGATCGCGACTACCCACGCTTCTTCATCTACATGAACCTCTTCATGTTCAGCATGCTCACCCTGGTGACGGGCTCCAATTTCCTGGTGCTCTTCGTGGGATGGGAAGGCGTGGGCCTGTGCAGCTATCTGCTCATTGGCTTTTGGTTCGACAAGATGTTCACGCCCACCATGAGCAATTCCTCGGCGGGTAAGAAGGCCTTCATCGTCAACCGTATTGGCGACTTCGGATTCCTACTCGCTCTCTTCCTCATATTCAAACACTTCGGTAGCCTGGATTTCGATTCGGTCTTCACCACGGCACTGCATCATCCCGCGCCCATTGGCGTGATGACGGCCATCGGCCTCTTGCTTCTTCTGGGTGCAACCGGCAAGAGTGCGCAGATTCCGCTCTTCGTCTGGCTGCCCGACGCCATGGCCGGCCCCACGCCGGTTAGCGCGCTGATTCACGCGGCTACCATGGTTACCGCAGGCGTCTACATGGTCGCCCGCAGTCACGTGCTCTATGCCCTGGCCCCGGCCGCTCTTTCAACGGTGGCTATCATCGGCGGGCTCACAGCCTTCTTCGCCGCTACCATCGCCGTGACGCAAAACGACATCAAGAAGGTGCTGGCCTACTCGACGGTGAGCCAGCTTGGCTACATGTTCCTGGGGCTGGGCAGCGCGGCCTTCAGCGCGGGGCTCTTCCATGTGATGACTCACGCCTTCTTCAAAGCCCTTCTATTCCTCGGTGCAGGTAGCGTGATCCACGCGCTGCACGAAGAGCAGGACATTCGCAACATGGGCGGCCTGCGCAAGAAACTGCCTCTGACCTTCGCAACCTTCGCCATTGCCACCTTGGCCATCGCGGGAATGCCAGGTCTTTCAGGATTCTTCAGCAAGGACGAAATCCTCGCCGCCGCCTTCCAGAACGGCCCACGCTGGCTCTGGGTCATGAGCGTGGTCACCGCGGGGCTCACGAGCTTCTACATGTTCCGCCTACTCTTCCTCACCTTCTTCGGCAAAAGCCGTGTGGCTGCCGAAAAGGAATCCAAGATTCACGAGTCGCCCAAGGTGATGACAATCCCGCTCATGATCCTGGCGGTGCTCAGCGTTATCGGCGGCTGGATTGGTCTGCCGCCGGTCATGGGCACCAATCTCTTCGCCAAGTTCCTGGCCCCTGTTTTCGAAGGGCTCCATCACATCGAAGGCTTCGGGCATCATGGACATCTGTCCCACAGCGCCGAGTGGATACTCATGGGCGTATCAACGGTCATGGCCCTCGCGGGCTTCATCCTGGCCTGGAGGATGTTCATCAAACCCGCCGAGTTGGGCTCGAGGCTTTCCGGCGAGCGCGGCGCTTTCTACCGTCTGCTGGAAGACAAATACCGCATCGATGAAATCTACGAGGCTGTCATAATTCGACCCTTGGCTTGGCTCTCGCAGCAACTCTGGCGCATCGTGGATGAAATGATCATCGATGGTTTCGTGAATTTCTCGGGCCTCCTGGTGCGCGTAGGTGGCGAGGTAGTCCGAATATTCCAGACCGGCTACGTGCAGACCTATGCCTTCTTCATGGTGCTGGGTCTCTTGGCCATTTTACTCAAACTGGTTTTCTAGGAGGGGAGGGCGATGATCGATAACTGGATTCTCACTTGGATCACTTTCCTTCCTCTACTGGGAGCTCTGCCGCTGCTAGTCTTCTCGGAAGAGAAGAAGACGCTCATTCGCGGCTGGACTCTGCTGGTGACCCTGATCACCTTTGTCCTGTCCCTGCACCTGTGGTTCCACTTCCAGGAAGGCACCCACGCCTTTCAATTCGTACAGAAGCTTCCCTGGATTCCTGCCGCGGGTATCGGCTATTCTGTAGGTGTGGATGGCATCAGCCTGCTCATGGTTTTGCTCACCTCCTTCATCATGCCCTTGGCCGTCTTGGGTGGATGGACCTCGGTGACCGATCGTGTGAAGGGTTATCATTTCTTCCTGCTCATGCTGCAAACGGGCATGCTGGGCGTTTTCGTGGCTTCCGATCTCTTCCTCTTCTATCTCTTCTGGGAAGCCATGTTGATTCCCATGTACTTCATCATCGGCATCTGGGGCGGCCGGCGCCGCATCTATGCCGCGGTGAAGTTCTTCCTTTTCACCATGGCAGGCAGCGTGCTCATGCTGGCGGCCATTCTCTATCTGGTGGCCCAGCATCACGGCGCCACGGGAATCTGGACCTTCGATTGGGAAGCCCTGTTGGGTACCCAGCTCGGCGGCCGGGCGGAAATGTGGGCCTTCCTGGCCTTCGCCCTGGCCTTCGCCATCAAGGTGCCCATGTTCCCGTTGCACACCTGGCTTCCCGATGCCCACGTGGAAGCGCCCACGGCGGGCTCGGTGATTCTGGCCGGTGTGCTGCTGAAAATGGGCACCTACGGATTCCTTCGTTATTGCCTGCCCTTTTTCCCCGAGGCCGTGCTGCAGTTCACCGATCTCATCATGACCCTGGCGGTCATCGGCATCATCTATGGTGCGCTGGTGGCCATGGTCCAGGAAGATGTGAAGAAGCTGGTGGCCTACTCCTCGGTGAGTCACCTGGGCTTCGTCATGCTGGGCACCTTTGCTCTGAACATGCAGGGCATCGAGGGCGGCATCTTGCAGATGGTCAACCATGGCCTCAGCACCGGCGCACTCTTTCTCATGGTGGGCATGATCTACGAGCGGCGTCACACACGGCTGATCGAAGACTTTGGCGGCATCGCCCGGGTGATGCCCATCTACACGGTTTTCCTCATGATCGCCACCCTCTCATCCATCGGCCTGCCGGGCCTCAACGGATTTGTGGGGGAATTCCTCATTCTCATCGGTACCTTCCAGGTTGCGCCGCTGCCGGCCATCCTGGGCGCCACAGGTGTGGTGCTGGGTGCTGTCTATATGCTCTGGATGATTCAGCGCGTGATCTTCGGCAAAACGGACAAGCCCGAGAATCAGGCCCTGCGCGATATCGGACCTCGTGAGTGGGGCCTGCTCATTCCCATGGTCATTCTCATGCTTTGGATCGGTCTCTATCCCAAGCCCTTCCTGCGCAAGATGGACGCTTCCGTACGTCACCTCATCGAACATGTGAAGGGCGATGAACTCACGCCGCCCTCGCGGCCCCTCACCACCCATGACCGGCCGGCACAGGGCCACTAAGGAGGCGACGCCATGGATCTGAACTTTTCTATGATCGCCCCGGAGTTGTCGCTGCTGGCGGCAGTGGCCCTGATTCTCATTGCCGATCTGCTCATGCGGCACCGCGCTCCGGCCATGCTGCTAGAAGGCGCGGCTCTGCTGGGTCTGGCCCTGGCCTTCATCTTCACCTGGACTTCCTGGCAGGATCTTGGCGTCACGGCCTTCGGCGGCCGTCTCACAAGCGATGGACTTGCCCTCTTCCTGCGCGCGCTCATGATACTCGTTGGCGCGGCCACGGTGGTTTCATCCAGCGCCTACCTGAAGCGGGAAAAACTCGAGCAGGCCGAATATCTCAGCCTCACTCTTTTCTCGGTAACGGGAATGATGCTCCTGGTCAGCGCTTCGGAACTGATCACCCTTTTCCTGGGCTTGGAAATCCTCTCCATGGCGCTCTATGTCCTGGCGGGATTCCATCGCGACGAAGCCCGTTCGGTGGAAGCTGCACTCAAGTATTTCCTGCTGGGCGCATTCGCCTCGGCCATTTTGCTTTTGGGAATCGCCCTGCTTTGGGGTAGCTCGGGAACTCTGCATCTTGCAGGCTTGCGCGAGGCCTGGAGCACCGGCGAACTTCTGCATCCGCCTCTGGCCCAGGCCGGATTCTGGATGGTGGTGGTGGGCCTGCTCTTCAAGATAAGCCTGGCGCCCTTCCACTTCTGGGCCGCCGATGTCTACGAGGGCAGCCCCGCACCTGTGGCCGGATTCATGGCCACCGGCACCAAGGCCGCCGCCTTCGGCGCCTTGGCTCGATTCCTCATTCTTGGCTTCGGTGAGACTCGCGCCGACTGGGTTCCCGTTCTCATCGTCCTGGCCGTGCTCACCATGGCTGTGGGCAACTTCATGGCCATTGCCCAGGCCAATATCAAGCGCATGCTGGCCTTTTCCAGCGTGGCTCACGCGGGATACATCCTGCTCGCCCTGGTGGCCGGCACCGAGCATTCCCTGCGCGCTCTGCTGGTCTACCTCGCCGCCTATTCGCTCATGACCCTGGGCGCATTCACGGTGGTCTCCATTGCGGGAGGCAAGGGAGAGGCGAGGCAGTCCATCTACGAGTATGCGGGTCTGGGTAAACGCAACCCCTGGCTGGCGCTCTTCCTGGCCGTCTTCCTCTTTTCCCTGGCGGGGATTCCTCCCGCCGTGGGATTCATCGGCAAATTTCTCATCTTCGCCGAACTGGTGCGCGGTGGATTCGTGGGTCTGACCATTGTGGCTGTGCTCTTCAGCCTGGTCTCGGCTTACTACTATCTGCGCGTGATCTACCTAATCTACATGCGCGAGCCCCTGGATGAGCCGGCTCCCGTGGACCTGCCCCGCGCTGCGGGCATCCTGCTGGGCGTTCTGCTGATCCTGGTGATCCTGCTGGGTATCCTGCCTTCAGGGCTCATGGATCTTGCCAGCAAGGCGCCGGTGCTCTTCTAGCTGCTTGACCGGAGCAATCCGCGAATCTAGTATCGGGCCTCCTCTAAGGGAGGCCCTTTTTGCGATTAAAACAGGTAGGCGTCATCGGCGACGCCGACGCCAGTGCGGAGGCTTGCGCCTTCGCGGAAGAAGTGGGACGTGTCATAGGGCGCAACGGCTGGGGACTGATCAGCGGCGGGCGTCACGGCATCATGGGAGCTGCAAGTCTTGGCTGCCGCGATGAAGGCGGCATGGTGCTGGGCATCCTTCCCGGCATGGATGATGAAGGTGGCAATGAGCACTGCCACTTCCTGATTCCCACGAACATGGGCTGGACGCGTAACAGTCTTAATGCCCTGGCCGGCGATGTGGTCGTCGCTATTGGTGGACGAGCGGGCACGCTCAGCGAGATCGCCTTCGCCTGGAGTTATGGAAAGCCCATTCTCTCCGCCACGGGATTTGGCGGCTGGAGCGAAAAGCTGGCGGGGCAGGCCTTGGACGACCGCCGTGACGCCGTACTCATTCCCGTGACGAATGCCGCTGAAGTGGAAGCTCTGCTGCAGAAAATTCTAGGAGACGACTGATGCTCCACCCCCTTTTCTGGACTGCCATGGCCAGCGTCATCTTGGCGCAGCTTTACAAGGTGGTGGTGGAGAGCATCAAGGAGCGCCGTCTCAAGCTTTACCGCTTTTTTGAAACCGGCGGCATGCCCAGCAGCCATACCGCCGCGGTCACATCTCTGGCCACGGGAGCTTGGAAGGTGGCAGGCTTGTCCTCGCCCCTCTTCGCGATCACGCTGGTCTTCGGCACCTATTTCGTTTTCGAGGCCACAGGACTCAGACAAGAAGTGGGCAAGCAAGCCCGCCTTCTCAACGACATCCTCGATGAACTCCTGGACACTCACCAATTGGCCACGGAAAAGCTTCGTGAATTGCGTGGCCACACCTGGGCGGAAGTATTTTGGGGATTCATTCTGGGCCTGGCCACCACACTCATCTTTCTCAGGAGTTGAGCCATGAAAGGTTTGGGGATCATCCTGCTGATGCTGGCGGCGGCAACTGCTCCGGCGCTTGAACTGGATATCACCATCAATTTCGCGGGTAGGCCCATTCAAGACATCGAGGCCCGTGGCGAGACCGAATACATGAACCCCGACAGTCTCCTGGTCATGGGGGGGCTCAAGGCGAGTTGGGCCGAGGGTGAAATATTCGATGTGAGAGACATGCCCGTGATCTGGGACAAGAAGCGCCATCACCTCCGCTTTCGTATGGAGTCCGATTCTTTGCTTGTGTTTAACGGCGAGACTTCGGGCCTGCCCCAAAGAGGCAAGTTCAAGTTAGAAAACCCTTTTCGCCTTGTGGGGCCGGGTATCTTGGTGAAGTTGGAACAAGGACGATATTTCTTCGAGGGCAACGAGCTAAAACTCTTTTTACCGGGCTCGGCCTGGAAACGTGGTGCCCGCGGATTCATGATGGCGGCTTTCGTGGGAGTGATCACCCTCATCCTGCTACTTAACGGACGCAAGACTCGTCGGCGTTTGCAGGAAGAACGCACAACGCTGCGAAGACCGCGCAGACCTTAGGCAGGGGCCGCAGGGGCTTTACTTGCAGGGAAAGTTCGGGCAGAATGGCCACGCAAAAATCGCGACTGCTGGCCGGCGGTCGCCCAACATCCCAGAGGGGGAATCCATGAAGGACTTGGCCTATCGGGCCCTGGAAACGGCCCGCGGTCGCGGCGCTGATTACGTGGACGTTCGTTTCGTACACAATCAAACCGAAGACCTGCTTGTAAAAAATGGAGCACTGGGTTCGGCCGAGTCTTACGAGACACGCGGCCTGGGCATCCGGGTGCTCAAGGATGGCGCCTGGGGTTTTGCATCCACCGATCGCCTGGACACAGCTAGCATCGACCGCGCTGCAGCCATGGCCGTGGATGTGGCCAAGGCCAGTGCTCGCGTTATGGATGATGCAGTGGATCTCGCCGCCGAGCCTGCGGTGAAGGGCAGTTGGTCCACGCCCTATGAAATCGATCCCTTCACCGTTTCCCGCGAGGACAAGTTGGAGCTTCTCTATCGCGTGGAAAAGGGATTGCACATCGACGATAAGATCAAAACGGGTCAAGCCCAGATGCTCTTCGATCGTCAGAAGATTCTGTTCGTGTCCAGTGAAGGCGCGGAACTGGAGCAGGATATCCTCGCCAGCGGCGGCGGTATCATGGCCGTGGCCAGCGATGGGAACACCATCCAGCGCCGGAGCTATCCCAATTCGGCCGGTGGAATGCATCTGAGCGCGGGCTACGAGGTTATTGGCGAGTATGATCTGGAAGGCAATGTGGAGCGCACGGCCACCGAGGCCCTGCAGCTTCTCAGCGCCGATCCCTGTCCCGTGGGTGAGAAGGACATCATTCTCGATTGGTCGCAGCTGGCCCTGCAGATTCACGAATCATGCGGGCACGCCAGCGAACTTGACCGAGTCCTCGGCATGGAAGCCAATTTTGCCGGACGCAGTTTTCTAACCACCGAGAAGCTCGGCAATTTTACCTACGGCAGTGAGCATGTGAACCTGGTGGCCGACAACACCCTCGATCGTGGCCTCGCCACGCGGGGCTGGGACGATGAAGGCGTGGCGGCCCAGAAATGGCATGTGGTGGAAGGCGGGCAATTCAAGGCCTACCTCACCAGCCGCGAACTGGCCAAGGTGGAAGGCATCGATCGCAGCCGCGGTTGTAATCGCGCCATGGGATGGAATCGCATTCCCATCATCCGCATTCCTAATCTGGGTCTGGCCGCCGGCAGCTGGGACCTGGACGATCTCATCGCCGATACCGATGACGGCATCTGGATGGAAACCAATCGTAGTTGGTCCATCGATCAGATGCGCCTCAATTTCCAGTTCTCCACGGAGATGGCCTGGGAAATCAAAAATGGTAAGAAGACACGCATGCTGCGCGGGGCAACCTATCAGAGTCGCACACCCGACTTCTGGGGCGCCTGCGATGCTGTGTGCAACGAAAGTTGGTGGAGGCCCTTCGGTGTCATGAACTGCGGCAAGGGTGAACCTGGGCAGATCGCCCGCATGACTCACGGGTCGGCGCCGGCTCGATTCCGCAAGATCAAAGTGGGGGTGAGCGAATGATTAGCGAACAGGAATTCAAGAAGATCAGCGAAAAGGTCTTCGAGCTCAGCTCCGCCGAGGAAACCGAAGTTACATTGGGCGGCGGACGCGAAAACCTGACACGCTTCGGCGAGAATCGCATCACGCAGAATGTGGCAGAAGAGCGCTACGAAATGCGCGTTCGGGTGCGTCAGGGGCAGAAAATTGGCGTGGCCACCAGTAACGATTTCAGTGACGAAAGCTTGAAGCACTGCGTGGACGAAGCCATGAGCATCGCCAAGGTCGCTGGGGAAGATTCCACGGTTCTGCCCTTCATGGAAGGCGGATCCCGAAGCGAAGACGCTGCCTGGGACGCTGCCACCGCCGAGGTGTCGGCTCAGACTCGCGCCGACTGGGTGGCGGAGGCAGTGGAAATCGCCCGCTCCAAAAACATGGAAGTGGGGGGCATCGCCCTGGATCGCGAAGGCACCATTTACGACTACGGTGAAATCGGACCTTTCGGCGTGGCCAACAGCGGAGGACTGTTTCGCTACGGCAAGCTCACCTCTTCGGCTTTCGAGGTCAGTGCTCAGAAGGGCGAAGGTGCGGGCCGCTCGCGCAAGAGTTCGAGTCGCGTAGCCCAAGTGGACGCGGCCGCCGTGGCCCGCGATGCCTGCGAACGTGCCGAGGCAAGCCTGAACCCTCAGGATCTTGATCCTGGAAAGTACACGGTAATCTTCGAGGCCGAGGCGGTCACGGATCTGGTTTTCTTCATGGGATACCTGGGCCTCAACGGTCTCAGTGTCGCCGAGAAACGCAGCCCCCTGGCTGACAAACTCGGTGAGAAGGTCTTTGGAGAGAACATCACCTTCCGCGAAGATCCCAGCCATCCCGATCTGAGAGGGCTCACATTCGACGCTGAGGGTGTGGACACAAAGCCCATGGATCTGATTCGAGACGGTGTGATCAAGGGCTTCTACCACGATCGCCGCAGCGCGTCCATTTGTGGTCATGAGCCTACCGGTCATGGCCTGTCTCAGCCCAATAGCTGGGGCGCCTTCTCGCGCTTCCCAATTTTGGATGGCGGAAAGGCCAGTCTGGATGAAATGATCGCAGGTCTGGATCATGGTGTTCTGGTTACCCGACTTTGGTACACCAACATTGTGGATCCCATGCGCATGATCGTGACGGGCATGACACGGGATGGCACCTTCCTCATCGAGAACGGGAAGATCAAGGGTTCGGTGAAGAATTTTCGTTTCAACCAGAGCCTCCTCGACTTCTTCCAGAATATTGAGGAACTAGGTCAGGTGCAGGATCTCGGTGGAAGTCTGCTTCCCCATCTTCGCGTGAAAGATTTCAATTTCAGTAGCTCCACGGATTTCTAGGCCTTTTAGCCCTTTCGAAGGAATCCTGAGATACATGCCCCCTCCCGATTATTCGGGAGGGGGTAATCTGAATTACTCTTCTATTCACAAGGGTTTGCGCCACTTTCCTAAGGCATGGTATAATTGCTTCTCAATTCTAGGGAATGCCCTGCCTGCATTCCCTTGCCCTGCAGCGATGCACCTATCTGGAGGAAGCGATGCGAAGCGCGCCCATAGCTCTCATAATCGTTCTATGTCTTCCCTTCATGGCTCTTGCCGAAACTCTGGAATTCTCTTGGGAGAACTCCGCGAGCTTCCAGGATCGTCATGAGCAAACTGCTTTCAGGACCGAAGTGGCCGGCATGCCCTCCATGCCTCTGGAAGCGATCAACTATGCCATTCCCGAAGGCATGCGAGTCAGCGCCGTGACACTTGTGGATGTAGAAGTATCCATGAGCGAGTTGAACGAAGCGCTTCCGCGTTTTGAATTCATCTTGGGATCCGATGGTAGTCGGGCCAGCATTTCCGCTTACACCGACGGACAATTTCCCGCCGAGCATCTGTTGTCCTGGAACACGGCCAGCTATCGCGGCATCCGTTGGGCGGAAATCATCCTGGCGCCTTGGCTCTGGGATCGTGGTGATTCCAATGAAGTGCTAACCCGTCTTTCCAGTGCGCGCATCGTCCTGGAATTGGAAGTGGATCATCAGGCTCTCAGCCCGCTTCGCCAGAGGCCTGATTCTTGGGACAAAGCCTTGGAAGGTGTGGCAAGCCAGGTGATCAATCCCCAGGATCTAAGTCGTTACGCTCCCCGCCCCATGCTCGCGAATGAGGAAGGCCTCTTCCAACCGCGAGCCATGCCCAGCATCGAAGGCAGTGGTGCGGACATGCTGATCATCTGTTCGGCGGAATTGGAAGACACTTTCCAGGATTTTGCCGATTACAAAACCAGCGTTGGCGTGCTCAGCGTGGTGCGCAACATGGATTGGATTCTCGCCAACTATCCCCAGGGTGTGGACGCACAGGAAACGCTGCGTTTCTTCATTCAGGACGCCTACGTGAAGTGGGGGATCGAGTTTGTTCTTCTGGCTGGTGACAGTCAGGTGATTCCCGCGCGCTACGCACTTTCCCACTTCATCTATCCTCCCGCGCTCCTTCCCAGCGACCTCTATTACGCAGCCCTTGATGGCGATTGGAATGCTGATGGAGATGAGTTCTTCGGTGAATCCACCTACGGTGGCGCCGAGGGTGACGATGTGGACCTGGTGGCAGAGCTCCACATCGGCCGCATTCCCGTGACCAATCTGGCCAGCGCCGAGTTGATCATCGAAAAGATCCTCACCTATTCGGAAGCGCCGGATCTGGACTACGTCAACGAAGCCACCTTCCTGGGCGAAGTGCTCTTCCCTGCCCACTGGCAGCGTGGAGATCCGATTGAGAACATCACCCGCAACGGCGCCGACTATTGCGAAACGGTCATCGACGAATATCTGCCGGCTTGGATGACACCCCGGCGCTTGTACGAGACCTATGAACTGTATCCCGGCTCGGAGGCGGAGCTCCTGGAAACCGTCATCGATGATCTCAATGAGCGCGCCCATTTCGTGCATCATGTGGGACACGGATTCCGCTACAACATGTCCGTGGGTGAAGGCAACTTCATGATCGCCGACGCCATGGAAATGACCAATGGCTTGGATCATCTCATTCAGCTCTATGCCATGAACTGCACTTCCTGCGCCTTCGACTACACATGCCTGGGCGAGGCATTCCTTCTGGCCGAAGAAGGTGGTGGACTGACCACCATTGGCTCCGTGCGCGAAGCCTTCCCCCAGACGGCCGTTTATTACCAGGACAGCTACTGGGAGTCGGTCTTTGCCGATTCAAGTTCCATCGGCGAAGCTTTTACCGAAAGCCACAACAAGTATGCACACCTGGGACAGATCGAGGGAAGCCATCGCTGGACCCAGTTGGCCGGCATCCTCTTCGGCGATCCCAGCATTGATCTTTGGATGGACACTCCCGACACTTTGAACCTGGCGCTTACCGAGGCATTCACACTCTCCAGCGACACGCTCAAGGTTTATGTGAGCCACGAAGGTTCACCCTTGGAAAACGCCAAGGTCATCGCGCAGAAAACAGGTGAGGATCGCGCGGTAGGCTTCACGGACGCCTCCGGACTTCTGGAGTTGCCCGTGCACGCCGATTCTCCCGGCAGCATGGAAATTCACGTCATTGCCAACAACATGCTTCCTCTCCATACGGAGATCACCGTGGATCCGGCCAGTGGTCCTCGCCTTTCCATCAGTAGTTTCGCGGTGCTGGATGATCCGGGTCTCGACCTGGACATCGCGGGTAATGCTGACGGCCTGGCCGACGCAGGCGAAAGCTTACGTTTCCACTTCTGGATCGTGAACTCGGGTGATGTGGCAGCCGACTCGGTGAGTGTGAGCTTGTTGGTGCCCGGTGCTGAACTGAGTCTCAGCGAATCTTCCATTGATACTGAAATGCTCATCGCGGCCGGTGATAGTCTCGAACTCGATCTGGCCTTCCTGGCCGTCGCACCCTTCGATCTTCCCAATCGAAGTAATGTGATTTTTCAGTTCGATTTTGACTATGTGGGTGGAAGTCAGAGCGATGAACTCGATCTGCCATTCACGGCTCCTGTGCCGCGTCTGTTCGCCTTCAGTTTGGACGATAGTTCGGGTGACGGCGATGGTGAACTCGACGCCGGCGAGGTCGCCAGCTGGGTGCCTCAGTGGAAAAACTACGGCAATACTCCCAGCGTAGGTTGGACGGCCACACTCAGCGCCTTGGATCCCGAAGGCAGTGTGCTCGGCGGCCCGGTGAGTTTGCCCACCTTGGAACTTTTGGAACTGGGGACATCCGAGAGCATCGACATCAGCGAAAGCGACGTAACACTTCCCCACGAATTCCAGTTACTTCTGGAAGGCCCCTTGGGCGAAGAGGTCTACGATACGCTCACTGTAAGACGCCCTGTCGCGCCCACGGTCCTGGAACTGGATTCCAGTTTCCAACCGACCATCATCGATGTGGTTTGGGAAGAGCCCGACACCAACGCGGTGGCCTACTTGGTCTATCGTAGCCTGGAAACAGGTGGACCCTTTATTCAGGCGTCCAAGGATCCCGTCAGTTTCACTTACTTCCGCAATGATGGGCTTCAGGAGAGCCAGGAGTATTACTTCGTGGTGGAGACGGTGAACGCTTCCGGGTTCCGCAGTGGACCCAGCCCTGAATTCTCCATCAGTACAAATCCCACATCTCAGTCCGGCTGGCCCTCCGACACCGATCTGGGTACTGCCAGTAGTCTTGTCATCGGCGACATCGACGGTGACGGCGACAACGAAGTGGTGGCCGGGTCCAATCGTCTCTATGCTTGGCACCACGATGGCGCGGAAGTTCGCGATGGCGACAACGATTCCGGCACCTACGGTGTTTTCACCGACGACGGTGATCGCTACACCGCCAGCATCGCCATGGCCGACATCGATCCGACGCAGCCGGGCATGGAGATTGTCTCGGCCAGTCGCAACACCCAGGAAATATTCGTGACCAACGGTGAAGGCGAACAGCTTCCCGGCTTCCCCAAGTATCAATCCATGTGGACATGGGCCACGCCGGCCGTGGCCGACGTGGATAACGACGGCTTCATGGAAATCTTCTCCATGTGCCTCAACGGAAATCTCTACGCCTGGAATCATGACGGTACGCCGCTCCTGGCCGATCCCGACGGCATCTTCGCCGGAGGCCTGGGAAGCTGGACCAAGTCCAGCCCGACCCTAGGTCAAATGGACGCCGATCCCGAATTGGAAATTTGTATCGGAACCAACTGGGGTGTGGTTTGGATCTGGGATCACGACGGCACGGTCAAACCCGGGTATCCCTTGGGCGTGGGCGATGCGGTGAATTCCAGCATCTCCATGGGCGACCTTGATGGCGACGGTGAAAATGAAATCGTATTCATAGCTGATTCCGACCGCCTTTACGCGCAAAACGCCAACGGCAGCAGCCACTCGGTGAATTTCCCCATTACCTTGGTGTGTAATCCGGGTGGTCTGGCTCCCAGTCCCATCCTGGTTGATTTCGAGGATGACGGGGAAATGGAAATCGTGGCCGTGAGCGTGTCCAGCTATCACAGCATGGATGTGGTGGTTTACAATCAGCATGGCAATCTGCTCGATGGCTGGCCCGTGCATCTGGAGGATAGCAGTGAGAGCAGCCCGGTGGTGGTGGATCTCGACCACGATCGCGAGCTAGAAATTCTGCTCGGCACCGAGCAGGGTTATCTCCACTGCTGGGAAAAGGATGGCACTGTCATTTCCGGCTTCCCCATTCTAGCCGAAGCTGAACTTCGCAGTTCGCCCACTGTGGCCGATCTGGACAATGACCTCGATGTGGAAGTTGCCCTCATGGGTTGGGACTCCTTCGTCTACATCTGGGACTTGCCCGGCGGGTATTACAACGGCCTCGCCCAGTGGAAGATGTTCCGCGCCAACAACGCACGAACCGGTGTCTTCACCCGCGAGGAACAGGTAACCGACGCTCAGGAGACTCCGGTGCCGGCGGGTGGAATCCTCTATGCGAACTTCCCCAATCCCTTCAATCCCAAGACGGAAATTCGTTTCGTGACCCCCGCGGGCACGGGATCGGCACAGGTGAGCCTGGCCGTCTACGATATCCAGGGACGCCAGGTGGCCATGCTCTTTGAAGGTGGCCTGGCTCGGGGGCAGGAGCATCGATTCAGTTGGGAAGGCAAGGATCACAGCGGCAACGCAGTGTCCAGCGGTGTGTACTTCACCAAGATAAAAATGGACGAGACCGTTCAGACGCGAAAGATGATGTTACTCAAATAGGAAAAGGGAGGGTGGGACCCTCCCCTCATTCAAGCTTCACATTTCATTCGGGGAGGGTCCCACCCTCCCCGTTTCTATTCAACCAGCATCATCTTTCGTGGCTGGACAGGTCGACCCTAGTAGTCGTCTTCGGATGAGGCCTCATCCGAAGAGAAGACATTGGGGGGGAAATCTGATGGGGCGGGCACATTGCCTGCACGAAGCCAATTTTCCATGACGTCCCGCGGAAAGGCATCGAGTATGTCGATGCTGTGCGCTTTCTGCAGCACGGTATAACCATCGCCGCCACCAAGAAGGAAGTCGAGTGTGGCGACCTTGTAGTGTGCCTTAGGGTCCAGAGCTGCTCCGCCGATGAGAATATCGTGGGCCTCACCATTCTCAATGCGATAGCTCACACCTGAAGTTTGGCAAAAGCGACCACTGCCGAAATTGCCGGCGAGGGCATCGAAGAGTTCCTGCAGCACATCGCCACGGAAGGTCAGGCGCACGATTCGATTGTCGAAGGGGAGCAGGGTGAAGACGTCGCCGCGGCTCATCTCTCCACCATTCAGACTGCTTCGGTAGCCACCCACATTCTGCATGCCCATATCTGCGCCGGCTTCCACGCGCATGAGTTCGGCGATCCATTGTCCCAGAGGATTGGCGGCCCCGGATTTTCCCCGAGTTGGAAAATCTGCCGCAAGGTCGCCTACCTTCACGGCCATTTCCCGATCGACCACAACCGCCGCCTCATCGATGAGAGCCGCGATCTTAGGATCTTCGGGCGTGTCGGCGTTGATGGGAATGAGCTCATGCTCCATGCGCCAGGACTCACCATCCCGCCATAGCTTGAGCATGCCGAGATAGTATCCGTAGGCACCGGTGGTACAGATGATCGTTTCACCCACGCGTTCGGGTTCGTCGATGAAGCTGTGACTGTGACCGCTAATGATAAGGGGCGGTTCCTTAACCTTGGCCGCGATACCACGGTCTTCACCAAGCCCGCAATGGCTGAGCACCACGGTGAGGTCCGCTTCATCGCTGCGTGCATCCAACCAATTTTGAAGAGCCTCAGCCGGATCAACCATGCTCAATTCGCCGCGGGAAATGACGCCGGTCACCTCTTCCAGATGCGCGGTGATAATTCCCACCACATCGATCTTAAGGCCCGCCCGATCAAGTCGAGTGGAAGCCGGCAGCAGGGCGGGTCCATCCGGCAAGCTCACATTGGCGCAGAGTTTCGGGAAGGACACGCCCGCACTCGCACGCAGGAAATTCTCATGCCCGTCGTCCAGCTCATGATTGCCCAAGGCGAAGGCGTCGCAGTTCATGGCCTCAAGCAGATCCATACCCAGCTTTCCGCGATAGAAATGATAGAAAGGCGTGCCTTGAAACAGATCGCCCGCGTCGAGATAAATCAGTCGTTCACCATATTGCTCTCGCAAAGCATTGATCTGTCCCGAAAGACGCGCAAATCCGCCTCGTGATTCCCCGCGGCTGTCGAAGGGTCGATAGCGGGCGTGGAGGTCGTTGGTGTGGACGATCACCAGATCGGGTTCGAGGGCTTCACCGGCCAGAGCCAGGTTCGGCGTCGAGAGAATCAGACATGCGAGCAATGTCAGGGTGCTAATTCGAATCATCTTGGCCTCGTTTGGACTTGTGAGGGGCGTCGGGCTTCCCTATGCTTCGACGGTTGCTTACCGGGGGGGAATTATGAGTTTACGCGCCAGCATTGACAAGATCCTATTCACATTCCTTTTGGCCGCCACACTTTCCTGCGCCAGTAATCCTGATGGCCCGGGAGTGGTGAATCACGCTCCGAACATCACGGGGATCACTATCGGTGGGGGCAGGCCTGGAATAGGGGCGGGCACGCTGATCACAGTGACGGCGGTGAGCTCGGACATCGACGGCGATGAGCTCAGCTTCGATTGGGGCGGCGATGGTGTCTTTACCGGATCCGGGGAATCGGTCACCTGGCATGTACCCAATCTTTACGGATCTCTCAGTCTGGAATGTACCGTCAGCGACGGTATCGACAGCGACAGCTACAGCCGCAATGTGCAGGTGGGGCGACGCTTCACCTCTTCCAACTATGGCGATCTTGAAGAAGGCGAGATCCACTGGGATGGAAGTGATGGCGCACCCTTCTACATCCTTCAGGGCTCCGTGATTATCGATGACGCTGAGCTGGTGGTGGACGCAGGCACTCTCATTTACTGTGACGCGGGAAGCAAGCTCACGCTTTTGGGCGGCGCCCGTTTCGAGGGCGTTCATTATGATGGCCAGTCGGTGAAATTCGTGCCCTGGGCCGAGAGCAGCAGTTCCTTGTTGTACTGGGACGGTATCACCATCAACTCGCCCGGTATGGATATCGTCGTAGCTGGCACCTATGTCAAAAACGCCAAACGAGGCATCAGCATGATGCTCGGATCCACACAAACCCTGGAACTTATCGATTCGAAATTCGAACTTTGCGAACGTGGAGTCGAAGCCGCTCAGATTCCCGTGCGTGGCGAGGGCATTTCATTTTGGGAATGTGCACGAGGTATTCAGGTAACGTCTCTCAGTGAGCTGGTGTTGACTCACAGCTCCTTTTTCGAGTGCGCCGAGTACGGCCTTTATGCGGGAGGCACTCCGGGTCTGATTACTCGAACTCAGTTTTCAGGCGACACGAAAGCCCTTTTCCTGGGAAGTGGAAGCCAGATCAGCATGACGGGCAATGTCTTTAGCATTCCCGATCCCAATCCCTTTTTGACCATTGGTGGGGGCTATGATGCCGGCGCCGATTCCCTCGACTTTCGCTGTTGTTATTGGGGCGAGACTGCGAATTCGGCCGCCCAAATCCTTCCCCGCATTGAACGGGATGCCAGTGCACCGGGATTGCTCATCGAGTCGACTGCCGTCAGCGCATTCGCCATCTGTGGTGAGGGGCTCGCCCCGGTGATCCAAAATTTTGAGATTCTTGCAGAGGGTCACCCTCTTGAAGGCGTAGCAGGCTGGGAAGCCTATGATTTCAGCCAGGCGCACAGTGGTTTTCCGGCCATGCAGTTGAGATTGAATATCGAAAACGAGGATCAGCTTTCCCTGACCTATCATTGGTCCAGTACCGATGATGCCTTTTTCTATTACGAAGGCGGTGTGGCAGAAGACTTTCAGGGTGGCTATTACGACCCTGATGGCATCAGTTATCCGGCTCAGCAGAACGAAATCACAGGGACCACGGTTTACGCCGCGAGCAATGAGGCTAGCAGTTTCAGCGTGCAGGTGAGAGTTGAGTTTGTCCTGGATGGGGAGCTTCAATCTCTCCTCCATGAAGAAATTCTCATTCTTGAATAGAGAAGCTGAGAGGCGGGCTTTACGAAAATAGGCAAGTCGTGCTAGCTTGCTCCCGTGAGACTTCGAAAGAGCAGCCACTATGAAAGAGTGCGCACCCTTCCCAATGCGCTGAGCGCAGCCCGTGTCCTTATGGCTGCGGCTGCCGCCGTGCTATTTCTCACGCGCGGCGCTACCATTACTCCTGTGGTGCTTTGTACTCTAGCAGCCATCCTGGATCATCTTGACGGCTTCCTCGCTCGTCGCTGGGGACAGATAACTCGCTTGGGTGAGCACCTGGATCCTCTGGCCGACAAAATCCTTGTAACGGTCATCTTCCTGGCTCTGGCCGGCTTCACGGGCATGCTCCTGCTGTGGATTGTGGTGATCCTACTCCTGATCCGGGAATGGGGTATCACCTGGCTGCGAGAGGCCTATCAGCGAAACACCGGGGAATCCATCCCAGCAGATAGCTTGGGCAAGTGGAAGATGATCACCCAAGCCCTCTTCGGGAATTTCTTCCTGCTCTGGTTGGCTCTTCTTCCTCAGGGATCCACACCGAGTTTCCTCTTCAGAACTCTCCTTCTGATCGCTCTGCTCATCATTCTCGCTCTCTCCTATACCTCCGGTCTGCGCTATTTCCTGCGAATGCGGCGGGTAATGCGCCAGGGCTGATTGCCCAGATGGTATAGTCATTGCTTATCATTCCCTAGAAAAACCCTAGTAATTTGGAATCCATTGGGTAACAAGCATTTATCAAGGTTTCTTCGAGTCCTATAGGTTCGGTCTCTGGGAGAGCGGACCGGGAGTTGTCAATGAAGACCACCCTTCAGCCAGGTCAAAATCGCAGGGGAGACCCTGCTGAATTGGATCTGCTCAGTCTGTTCTCGGCTCAATCGGCCGTCGAATGGCTAGCTTGGCTAGTTGGGTGGATCGAGGCTCGCGGGATTGTTCCACAAGGTGGCTTGATTTGGCAGACTGAGTCCAACTGGACTTATCATTCCTTCAAAGGTGAGGAAGCTCAGAAGCTCGTTCATGGGCATCCTCTAACGCTGGCCCTGGAAACCCTGATTGAGGGAGAGCCCCTGCCCGAATCTCTCCGTGAAGGCATCCCCACCATGTTGCCCCAGGCAGTTCCATCCTGCTACCCGCTCAAGGGGAAGGAGGAAGTTTTCGGACTTCTCCTCTGGGAGGGCGATGAGGTTTTGGCCTTGCCGGAAGCGCCATGGGCTCTCGCTATCAAGGCCGCCGAAAGATTGGCACTTCTGGACCTCCATGAATCGCGTCAGGTTCTGGCCCAGGAGATGGAAAAGCAGCAGGGTAACTTCCTGAACATTATCAACCACGAATTGCGAACACCGCTAACGGCCATCATGGGGTTTTCCGACTTGGCCTTCGACCTGCCGGTGATGCAGGAGGATCAGGTCCTCAGGCAATTTGTGGAAGGGATACGTTTTTCCGCCAAGAATCTGAATCAACGCATCAGCGAGCTTCTCACCATGGGCGGAATTTCCTCGGCTCAACTTCAGGTTGAGCGCGATGAATGCAAGCTACCCGATCTCATGCGCGAGTTCAGAGAACAGGTTCTGCCTGATATCCCCAATCACTCGCGGGTGCAATTGCCCCTGGAAGTGCCAGACCTGGTTTTGCGCACCGACAGCCAGCACTTCCAACGTATCCTGGTTCATCTGGTCGGGAACGCCCTGAAATTCTCGAGCCCTGATCAAGATGTGATCGTGAAATGGAATTACCTGGTAGGTCGTCGTGCCACGGATCTGGGCGACTACATCCGTCTGGATGTGGTGGACTCGGGGCCCGGTATTGCCAAGGCAGAGCAGGAGAAGATCTTCGAGAAGTTCTACCAGGTGGAAGACAGCGACACGCGCTCTCAGGGCGGCATGGGCTTAGGTCTAACCCTGTCCAAAGAATTTGTGGAAGCCATGGGTGGACGGCTATGGCTGCAAAGTGAGCCCGGTGAGGGCAGCACCTTCTCCTTTACGCTTCCGCTAGTTGTTTAGTTCTTCCCCGAAGCATAGAAACCAATTTCGAAGGGAAGCCAACAGGCAGTTGGGCGTCCGTCTTCCAATGCTGGACGGAAACGCAGGCTTTGCACAATACGCTCGGCTTCAGCGGCACAGGGTTCACAGTCGAAGCTTTCCAGGATCTCCCATTCGGAAACATGGCCGTCGGCTTCCACCCGCAATCGGAAGCGGAAATTACCGCCGTCTTTGAGATCGACCAGCACGGATTCCCGTGGCCATTCCTGGTAGAGCAGACGCGCCGCCCGCCTGCGACCTTCCCCGGGACCCTCGCCCGCTGCCGCGGAGGATGGGTTGCCCGAAGCGGCCTCGGCCTGACCGGCCTCTGCGGTATTTTCCCTGGGGATCTGCGGATCCGAACTTTCGATCTCCGTGTCCGGTTCCACTTCGATTTCCGACTCTGCCTCGCTGGACGCGCTCTCAATCGGATGATCCGCATCCACTGGCACCTGGGCCTGCTCATCACGAGGATCGGTGGGATCCCAGACAATTTCAGGGAGTTCGGTGCCAGCCCGGGACCAGGCGCCCAGATCGTTGTCGCCGCGGCCCAGCAGTCCGCCTACAAAACGGGGTAGCAGATCCACACTGATCCAGAACATGAGGATCAGGGCGATGAGGATAATGGGAATCCATCGATAGGGGCTGGGTCTCATGAATCTTCCCGGGAATACGAAGGCTTGCGTCTTCGGCGATACAGGACTTATAAATCGATTGGTCCCCATCCATCAAGCAGTCCCTCCGGAGCCCCATGTCCCAAAACCTCATCGATTTGCGGGAACACCTTGCCCAGCGCCATTCTAGTGGCCTGAGGCTTACGGGATTGAAATGGTATTCCGGCCTTGGCCAGGGCCCACAGCAGGAAGCTCTGGGTCTCTTGGATGGCCGCTTCGTCATGGACCTTCCCGCTTCCACGCCGGCTCTGGACCTCAGCGGCCTGACCCTTCTCCCAGGGCTCTGCGACGCCCATCTGCATTTGTTCGGCGAAGCCCAGCGCCGCGCCCGAGTGGATTTGGCCGGCATCGAGCGCCGAGAGGAACTATGGCAGCGCTTGGAAGCCGGGCCTGCGGAGGGTCCTCTGGTGGCCATGGCCTGGGATGAAAGCGAATGGGATGATCCCCGCTTTCCCCTTCGAGCCGAATTGGACCATCGTTTTCCCGGTCGCGAAGTCATGTTGGTGCGGGTTTGCGGCCATGTGGTGGTGGCCAGTGGCGCGGCCCTAGCCCATCTGGATGAAGCACCGGTTCTGGGAAACGCGGAGCAGGGCCTTCTCCTGGAAGGCGAGGCCATTGCCATTCGCCGTCGATTTACTTTGAGTCCGGCCGAGCTGCTTCGGGAGGCCAAGATTGTGGCTGCCGAACTGGCGGCCGAGGGCATTTGCGCTGTTACCGAGATGGGGGCCAATCAGCTTTTGGAAGTGGTAGCCCTCCTGGACGACGATTTTCCCCTGCGGGTGGAGTTTTACCATCACGAGACGGCTGGGATATCTCTCGACCTTCCGGGCCCCGATCTGGGCATCCACAGGGCCTTGGGCCGCAAATTTTTCTTGGATGGTTCCATAGGCGGCCGAAGCGCCGCCATGGATGTGAACTACCTGGATGGTGGCCAGGGCGAACTGCTATGGGCCGACGAGCATCTGGACAGCGCCTTGGCCGACCTCCTCGCCCAAGGCTATCAGGCAGCCCTCCACGCCATTGGCACGAGGGCAGTGGACCAGGCCTTGCAAGCCCTGGAACGGAATCAGGCTCCGGCCGGCTCGGCTCGTATTGAGCACCTGGAGACGGCGCGTCCCCATCAGCTGGAGGCCATGGCAGCCCGAGGTGTGGGAGCCGGATTTCAGCCCAATTTTTTCGATCGATGGGGGAGGCCGGGAGGGCTCTACCAGCAGCGTTTGGGAGACGGGTACCGCGAAATGTTTCCGGGGCCCGCGGACTTGCGCCGCGCGGGATTATCGCCGGCCTATGGCACAGACGGCATGCCCCGAGATCTCTGGGGAGCCATGCGGGCCGCCGCGGATGAATCGGCTTTCGGATCTGCCGTGGACTCCGCAGAAGGCATCTTGGCCGCGGTGAGCCATGATGCGGCCAAGCTGGCTCGAAGGGAAAAGCTGCGGGGAAGCGTATCCCAAGGCCTCAGTGCCGATTTTGCGATCTTCGATAATGATCCCGTGGCCGAAGCTTTCAGCCGGAAACGCTTGCCTCGACTCAGCGTCTTGGCCGGACGCGTAACAGCATTCAGGGAGGATGATTGATGAGACATCTCAGCTGGCTCCTGCTACTTGTTCTGGCCTGCTCAACGCCTCAGGATCCCGAGCCTTCACGATATCGTCTGGTGGCGGTTTCCGGTGATGGCCAAGAAGCTGAAGTTACCGAAACCCTGGATGCGCCCTTGGTCTTTCGCCTGCGTGATCAATACGGCGAAGCCAAGTCCGGCGTTCGTGTGATTTTTGAATTGAGCGAAGGTGAGGGAAGTTTCCTTCCCGCTGAGGCAAACACCAATATTGCTGGAGAGGTTGTCACAGAACTCACACTCGGAACTCTGGCAGGTACTCTGACCGTTACTCCAGATCTACCCGACTTTAGCAATCTGGAAAGCGTGGCCAGCATGAGCGCCCTTGCCCGACCTGGTGATGCGGTAACCCTGGCTTGGGTTCAAGGCGATGGACAGAAGGATGCTCCCGGCAGCACCTTGCTGGTTCCCATGGGTCTCGAAGCCCAGGACACTCATGGCAATGCAGTTGGTGGCTGGGTTGCCACCCTTGCCGCCACCGACGATTCCTCGGTAAGCCCCAGCACCTTGACGACGTCGGAATCTCAGGCCGCTGAATGCCAGTGGACTCTGGGAGGCGAATTGGGGAGTTTCAATCTGATGGCCAGCGCCGAGGGTTTGATCTCTGCCACGGCAACATCCCAGACCGATTTGCCTCCATCACTCACGGGTATCCAGTATTCGGATCCGGCGGACGAGGGTGATGAAATTCACCTGGATGGCGAAAACTTCTGCGCCGTGCCCGAATACAATACCGTGACTCTGGGCGGCCTGCCCATGGTCGTGACCGAGTCCAGCGAAACGGATCTCACGGCCTTGGTGCCGGTGGGTTTGGGGCTGGGTCAACACGAGATCAGCCTGAGCGTTGGGTCGCAGGCGGCTCCCGAGCACTTCACGGTAGAGGTGAGCTTGGCCTTGGGGCGCGTGCTGGATTATCCCATGGTGGACGATGAAGTGATCGTGCCCATTTCCGCTTTCAGTGCTAGTACGAGCTACATCGCCATTGCCTATAACCTGCGCGATGAAGCGCCCTATGAACAAGACTGGGTGAGTTTAGAAACGGCCGGCGCGCCCTTGCCGGCGGATGCGCCTCGCGACTTCGCCTACGATTTTCACAGGCGCATGCTCACGGTTCACGGCCAGGGGAAAGCGGGCCCGCTTGCGGATCGCGATGACTCCCGAAATCGACAGAACTTCTATGTCTATTCCGACTATTTCGGAAGGACGGACAATCCTGAGTCCTACGTGGAGGTCGCTGCCACCTTGCGTTACGAGGGTGATCATGTGGGCCTCTTCGTCGATAGCCGCGATGTGAATCGTCTGCCTCAAGAAGAGTGCAATGAAATCGGGCAAACCTTCGAAACGCAGATCTATGAAAGGGTGCGCCAAAACTTTGGCGCCGAGAGCGATTACGATGAAAACGGACGCGTGTACATCTTGCTGACGCGGCAGGTGAATCTGCTCACGGGTCAGATCGATGATCATCCTCAGTGGGGGGGTGAGTACATCGGCGGGTTTTTCAATCCGGTGGACCTGCCCATCTTCAGTTGGCCTGTGGGAACCAGCAACGAGCGGGAAATATTCTATGGCATTGTTCCGGACCCCGAAGAGGAATTCAGCAAAGTTGCCCATAGCCTGGAAAGCACCGTGGCGGCGGTGAAGCCTATCGTTGCCCATGAATTCCAACACATGATCAACTTCTACCAACGACATGGGGTATTGGGGGCCGACTCGTTTCACCAGGAAGAACTCTGGATCAATGAAGGGCTGAGTCACCTGGCCGAGGACATTTGCGATTTCGACGATCAGAATCGCGGCCGTGTGGGCATCTACCTTCATTCGCGCCAGCACCGCTATTTTGCTCTGGCCTCTTTAAGTGGCCTAGCTCAAGGAGAGGCTGTTGGGAATACTCTGGGTGAACGGGGTGCTTCCTACTTGTTCCTGAGGTATTTGGCTGACCGCTGGCCGGGAAGCCAGGAAGATCTGGTTAAATCCATCGTTTCGGGCCGCGATAACGTGGTTCAGGTTACAGGTGAATCCTATGCCCAGGTCTTCAAAGACTGGCTGGCCACCCTGGTGCTGGATGACAGCGGAATAGGCGATGATCCGCGCTACCAGTACACGAGTCTGAATATCCGTCAGGATTTTCCCTATGAGGGGGGTGTCCTGGAGCCACTTTCCTACTTTAGTTTGGAATTGGCGGACCCGATCTGGAATTCGTTCATGATGCCAGGGAGTTTCGACTTGTTAGAACTCCAAGGGCCGGCCCCAGGTGGCCTTACGGATCTAAAATTCATGGGAGAAAATCGCGGAGACATGGGTATCCTGCTCATACGCACAGGGCTTTGATCTTGACAGGGACGGGTGCTTGGGAAATCCTGGGCCGTCTTTAGCGGAGGATTCATCCACACATGAAAAGATTGTCCTTTTTGATCCTCATGGGGATCCTTGTTTCCACAGCCGGAGCCATCGAGCTTCGGAACATTCTGTGGGATCGAGCCTTTTCGCCCAACGGCGACGGGGTGCAAGATTCCATGGCCCTGTCCTTCATGGTCACTTCGGAAGAAGGAGACCTCAGCACCATTCGCGCATTGGTATCCACGAGTAGTGATGTACCTTCTGCACCGGAAGACTGGGTGGAAGTGCTCATCGAAATGACCGGCGACGACATCGGTCAGTTTCAGAATCTGAGCATACAGTGGGATGGGATGGACGATGGAGAAACACCCTATGCGGATGGTTTCTACTTCCTACACATTTTCGCCAGCACGGATGCAGAGGAGTTCTGGATGGATCCCGCGGGCGAAATCGAGATCAACACCGAGTCGCCCACCTTTCTGAGCGTGTCGGTAGAACCTCAGCCCTTCACGCCGCTTCTGGCCGGGGCCGATACACTCCAGCAGATCTATTTCACCTCGGCCGATTTCGACACTCTCACCGACACGGCAACGCTAGAAATATTCGCCTACAGCGAATCCGCCGGGCTCTGGTATCTGCTCAGCTACATGGAGCGGGATGGCGACTACGCCCTGAACACCGGGGAGGGCACGCGATATCGTTTCCTCTGGGACGGCCATGACACCTTGGGCAATCTCAAGGATGGCGTCTTTCCTGGCACGATTACCATCGAAGACGATGCGGGAAACAGTGATCAGGCGGAAGTGTCTTTGGACATCGATACCCTGCCGCCCAGCGTCTCCATTCTCACCCTGGGCGGCTGGCCAGAGGATGATCGAGACTTCTATTTCAATCCCGGCGATCTACCCGATTCCATTTGGGTGCGCGCGGAAGATCGCCATGGTGTGGACAGCTGTCGCGTGTCCTGGGGCGTGGAAGCTCCCTTCGATACCTTGGGCATGGCTCAGGGCTCGGGGGATCCGACTTTCGAGGATTACCTCTTCCTGATTCCCAATCATTGGACAGCCGACAGCACCTACCGAATGAACCTGGACGTCATGGATGGCAATGGCCAGTGGTTGAGCGTGCTCGATGCCGCCTACCAGGTTGCCGTGGTTTTGGATGGATTGCATCCCCAGGCTCCACAGTGGTTAACCCAGGGTGGCTCGCGCATTCAGGCCTATGAACAGATCAAGGGATCGGCCTATGAGGTTGAACTAGAGATTCGTCTATACAAGAACGAAAGCAGCGTGGCCCTGGATACCTTGGAAGCCGGGGGCACGGTGGAGTTCTCATTCTTCGTGAATCTCGACGAAGGTGAGCAGAGCTTCCGACTGGAAGCCTTCGATGCCTCGGGCAATTCATCAGGACTCTCCGAAGCACTGGTTCTCGAGTACCAACCTGGGGCGGCCATCCGAATTCCGGGACGCTTCCGCGGGGGACAGGGCGAGGAAATCCAAATCAATACGCCCGAAGATGCGGACAAGGTTGAACTGCGTTTCTTCTCCCTGGAAGGAGCATTGCTCAGGGTCGTCGAAGCTCAGGGCGGGCCCCGCGAGTGGGCCGCCGAATGGAACATGCGTGATTCCGCCGGGCGAGACCTGGCTCCCGGCCTATTGGTCGCGGTTGTAAGAAGCTATCTGGAAAGCGGCGAGATCCTCGAGGATCGAAAGGTGGTGGCCATTGTCGAATAAAACGAGAACTCTCGCCTTCGGGCTGATCATGGCTCTCACCCTCACCGCGGTCGCCGACGAAGGTGGTAGCTATCGATTCCAGGGAACGGGAACCCGCGACCTGGCCATGGCCGGGGCAGCCCATTTGGGCGACGCGGGACTGGAGGCCATCTTCCTGCAGCCGGCCTCGCTGACCAGCGTCACCAATTGGCAGGTCGGGGCCTTCCTGCAAAACTACGGTGACGGCCTTCCCATCCAGTACGGAACCTTGGCCTTCGCCATGGGCTCGGGCGAGCGTATGTCTTTGGATGGGCATTATCGCGGCGATAGCGAATTGGCCATCGGCGCGGCCTTCCAGTATCTCAATGCCACTCTGGCCGACGATTCAGGTTGGAGCGAGTGGAGCATGGCCACGGCGGCAGCCTGGAGCCCTTTGCGATGGTTCTCCCTGGGCGGACGGGCCAGTTACTCCGGTGGGGGTAGCGAGGATGGCCAGGATCGAGCTGGCGCTTTCGCCTTGGACTTCGGCCTGCGCATGCGATTTTTACATCCGGGCCTGGAAGCCGGAGTTCTCATGAAGGATTTCTGGCATAGGATGTCCTGGACCGAGGGCAGCGATTTCAGGCGCGAGCCCAGCACGGTACTGTCTCTTGCCTGGAGCGGACTGAGCCTTCCCATTCTCCCGGGCGATTGGCGATTCGAAGGCCGCAGTACCAATCATCTTTCGGAAGCCGAGAGTTATGGCGCCGGTGTGGAGTGGTCCCTCCTCGACGGCCTCGCTACGCTTCGAGGCGGCTTCATGGCCTGGCGACAGGGCGAGGAAAGAAACTATCCCACCTTTGGTTTCGGCTTGATGAACAAGGGATATCAGATCGACTACGCCTACAGTCCCGACACGGACGGCGGCCTCAGCGCTCGTCATCGCATCTCGATCATTCATATCGGCTCCTGATCGGAGGACATTTTGTACGGACAGCGTCCCACAGGCCTAAGCGCCAAACTGCCCTTCGCGGATTCTCCTTATCCGTGGACGCTGCGCATTGTGGTTATGAATCTCATTGTCTTCGCCATCACCTTCCTGCTGCAGCGCAGCACTGTGGGGGCCTGGCTGCATACTCTGTTTTGGCTTCAGCCCATCCGCGTGCTCACCCAAGGCATGGTCTGGCAGCTGCTCACCTACATGTTCTTCCACGCGGGCCTGATGCACATCGGCTTCAACATGTTCCTGCTATGGATGATGGGGCGCGAAGTCGAGGTAACTTTGGGCAGTGCGGCCTTCCTGCGGCTCTATTTCATTTCCGGTATCGTGGCGGGGCTGTTCAGCATGCCCATGTTGAGCGCACACATCTTGGGTGCCAGCGGCGCGGTGCTGGGAATACTGGCCGCCTACGGGAGCCTCTTCCCCGATCGGATTATTTTGGCCTTCATGATCATCCCCATGAAGGTGAAGCACTTCATCTGGCTCGTTGCGGCCATGGATCTCTATGGCGCCATCGCGGGCACCGGCAATATCGCCCATCTGGCGCATATTGGGGGCCTTATCACGGGTCTGGTAATGATTCGGCGGGGCTGGTATCGCAAGCCCATCTTCGATATGGAAGGCCGTAAACGCCGCCGCGATCTGAATCGCATGAAAGAAGATCGAGAACGCGTGAATCAGATTCTCGATAAGGTATCTCGCGAAGGAATTGGCGCTTTAGACAAGAATGAACGAGAGTTTTTAGAGAGAATGAGGAAGACTCGCTAAGTTCTATTGATGAAAATAGTTACACTTCCTTGAAAGCCCTCCCATACTAAGCTAAAATTACACTCTATGGCCGTCCTCGCCGGGCGGCAGTCCCATCATGCCCACAAGGGAGTTTGCGAATGTCTCGATTTCGATTCCTCGTACTCGCGATCATGCTTCTTTCCATGTCCTCCGTTTTTGCAGGCACGGTCGAGCGAGTTCTTCCTCTGGACGATCTTTGGAATACTCCAGGTGCCGACGCGGCGCGAATGTTGACGGTGCTGGATGATCCCGCGGTGGATCGCTACTCGCTGCCATCAGTTTCCTGGTGGTGGGCACTTGAGGACGGACAGTCCATTGTCTCGGCGGAAATCATCGTCATGGACGAGAGACAGGAAAGCCGCCTGAGTCGTGAACCTCAACGCATTCCTCTGGAAAGCACCGAAGGTGGGGGAATTTTGCCCGCCGAAGGTCCTCTCTGGACCGACCAGTACAAGGTCATTGTTTCGGGAACGAACATTCTGCATGGCAGACGCTATCAGGTTTTGAATCTCTATCCTCTTCGTGCAGTTGATGGGCAGGTTCTTTCCCTGCGCGAGGCCAAGCTGCGAATTGAAATTGCCGACGGCGAGACGGCATACGACGCGGCCCGCCCGCAGCGCGATAGCTTTCCCCTTCGCGAGCGGAGTCTGGCTCTCATCGGAAGCCGACTCTTAAACCCCGAAGCACTACCCGCCGATAGCGGACGCGCAGTAGGCGGCAGTGGATTCCCGACCGATGCTCCAAGCATAGACGGCAGCGAAGTGGAAATGGTCATCGTAACGGTGGATTCTTTCATGGACCTTTGCGAGACCTACGCCAACCAGAAAACCGATTGGGGAATTCCCACGGCGGCCCGGAGCATGACCTGGATCGCCAGCCACTATCCATACGGTAGCGATCGTCCCGAGATGATTCGGAACTTCATTCGCGACGCCTATGAGAAATGGTCCATCAAGTACGTGCTGATTGTGGGGGATACCGAGCAGGTGCCCGTACGTTATGCCTACTCCACACTTTTCGTGGATCCTGTGACCACACCCACGGATCTTTACTACGGTTGTCTCGATGGAAACTGGAACGCCGATCTGGATTCGCACTTCTGTGAAGTGGCGGACAACGGCGACCCCGGTGACGATGCCGATCTGGTACCTGAAGTTTTCGTGGGGCGCTTCCCGGCGGGAAACTATTTCGAAGCTGAGACCATGCTCAGCAAAATGCAAAACACTCAAAATTGTGAGGAAACGGACTACCAGAATCGCGTCCTGCTTTTAGGTGAGGTGCTTTTTCCCCAGGACTGGAACTTTGGCGACACCATTCACATCGATGGCGCCGATTACTGCGAGTTCGTAAGAACGGGCGCTACTGGACCGGATCAGGAACTCGTCCGGCTCTATGAAAACTACTACGCTTTCCCGGGTAGCGACCCACTGAGCCGTGCGGCAACCATGGATGAATTCGATGCGGGTCCCTCGGTGGTCCTTCATAACGGCCATGGCGGTCGCCAAAACATGAGCGTGGGCGATCAGAGCATCACATCTGCGGATGTGGAAACGCTATTCAATGAAGATCGCTACTTCATGCTCTACATGGTCAACTGCACAGCCGCCGCCTTCGACTTCAACAGTCTAGCCGAAGCGTTCCTGCAGAACTCATTCGGCGGCACCTATGGAGTCATCGGATCCACACGCGAGACCTTCTCGAACATCAGTGTGAACTACCAAAACGTTTTCTTCTTCGCCCTCTATGCAGATCCCACTCAGCGGCTTGGCGAACTCTATGCCAACAGTCTCATCGCATTTGATATCGAAGCCCAGGAAGACTCGGGCTACCGATGGGCACATCAAACCTTCGCTCTTCTGGGCGATCCCAGTGCCTGGGTTCGTTATGAACTGCCCGAATCCGCGAGCGTGAGCTATAACAGCAGCTACGAGGCGGGGAGCGGTCCCCTGACCATTACCGTGCAAGATGGCAACTTTGAGGCCTGGGAAAACATCACTGTCACCATTCGTAAGGGCGATGAGGACTATCAGCGGGGCGTCACCGATGCTCTGGGCGAAGTGACTTTCAACCCTCTACCCGAAACCTCGGGTATCTATCAGGTGCGCGTTGATCCTCGCGACGGAATCCCCTGGCAGGGATTGCTGAGTGTCAGCATGCCGGGTGCGTCGGACTACCTGTCTGTTGAGTCGGTTCTTGTGAACGACACCAGTGACGGCACGGTAATCGGAAATGACAACGGCCTGCCCGAAGCCGGTGAAACGGTTCGGATATCCTTGGCTCTTCAGAACGAGGGCGATGTTACCGCGACAGGTGTTTCGGCTGTTCTCAGCTGCAGCCATCCCGGCGTGACTCTGCTGGATGACAACGATGTCTACGACGACATCAACAGCGGTCAGAGCGGACAGGGTGGCGATGGCTATCTCCTCGAACTCGCCTCTTTCGGTGATGATGAAATTCTCCCCTTCGAATTGACCATCACTTCGGCGGCTGGAGTTCAGGTGGATGAGTTCTTCCTCGAAACGGCCGCACGAGATCTTCAACTTTTCCGGACCGATATGGACGATAGTTCCGGGGGCGATGGAGATGGCAATATCGAGCTGGGCGAGACAGCCCAAGTGGCTCTTTCCATCATCAATCGTGGGCGCGGTATGGCGCCGGATGTGACCGCCAGCCTCGCTCCCAAACCTCCCAGTGGTATCAGCGTCCTGAGTGGCGATGTTAACTTGGGCGATCTGGCGGGTCTGGGTGGAGAAGTGGGCCCTGCAGAGTTCACGGTGGAGCGTATCTCCAGTTCCGACCCTCAGCTCTACATGTTCCTAACCGACGCCAATGGAGTTGTGGACACACTCGAAGTGCTCTTGGAGCGCCCGGACGCCACGGTGGAAGCTCCTACTTTTGAGTTCACCACCCAGGTGACCGTGCTTCACCTCAACTGGGAACCCGCTTCAGGAGCGGTCGCTGGCTATCGTGTGATGCGCTCCTCAGTTTCCGAATCGGGTCCTTACGAAGAAGTGACGCCCGATTGGACCACGTCCAGTACCTTCGAGGACACCACGCTTGAGCCCCTTTCCGTGTTCTGGTACCAGATTGTTCCACTCTCGGAAAGCTTGCTAGAAGGAGAGCCTTCACTCCCCGCAAGTGTGACCACCAATCCTGCGCTCAAGGCGGGTTGGCCTCGGGAATTGGAATGGTCCACTCCCTGTTCGGCCCTGGCCCTCGATCTTGATGACGACGGCACACTGGAAATTCTTGTGGGTAACAAAGAACTCAATGGATTCTTCCACGATGGTCGCGAACTGTCCGACGGCGATTTCAATTCAGAAACCATAGGTCCGGTCAGTTATCTGGGAGAGAAGTACGATGCCGCACTTTCTGCCGGCGATGTGATTCCCGGTGGCGGCTTGGAAGTGGTTGGCGCCAGCTGGAACACCGGCGAGATCTACGTCTGGGAATTCACCACGGGTCTGGGCACCATCAACGCCGTGGTTGCCGACGGCTGGCCGCAAGACGTGGTGGCCGGTACGGGGATCTGGGCTTCGCCATCTTTAGGTGATGTGGATGGTGACGGAGATTTGGAAATCTTCGTTGTCGATGTTTCCGGCGCACTTCTCGGCTGGCATCACGATGGTAGTGAAGTGGTGGACGGCGACTCGAATCCTGGCACCCATGGTGTATTCGATACAGGATTGGGCGTCTGGCCGCGAGGCACACCGTCTTTCGCCGACATCAACAACGATGGAGCCCTCGAAATCTTCGTGCCAGCTCAGAACGGTGAACTTCGTGGATACTGGGGCAACGGCAACAATCTGCCCGGCTTCCCCTTCGATCACGGCGGCGAGATGTACGGTAGTTGCGCCATCGGCGATCTGGATCTGGACGGCCTGCCGGAAATCGTATTCCACACCGGTGCCGACTCCCTGTATGTCATCAGCCACCAGGGCGATCGCCATCCCGGCTGGCCCATCAAGCTCGACTATGACAACTACAACTACTGGATGGCTCCCAGCCCCGCTCTGGCCGATGTGGCGGGGGATGATGCGCCGGAAATCTTTATCACCTCCATGATCGACCACGACGATGTGGAAGTGGGATTCATGGACATTACCGGTGCCTGGCTTCCGGGCTGGCCGGTGCTTGTGCATCAGGTGAGCCAGTCTTCGCCCGTAGTGGTGGACCTTGATGGCGACCTGGATTATGAGGTTGTCCTCACCAATGAAGGTGGAGAGATCCAGGTCTGGCATCATGATGGCGAGCCCATGGCGGGCTTCCCCATCATTCTGGGAGAGGCGGCCCGCGCTACTCCAACCATTGCCGATGTGGACGATGACGGCTTGCTCGACATGATCTATGCCGGCTGGGACACCTACCTCTATGTTTGGGAGTTCCCACAGGGTAACGCCGATCAGAATTACGCCTGGTACACCTTCCAGCACGATCAGCTGCGCACGGGTTGGACACGCAGCCACGATTGGATCATCGGTGAATTGGTGGGTGTGGATGAAGGCGAGCTGCCCGCAGGGGCGGTGCTCCTGGATGGCGTCTGGCCCAATCCCTTTAATCCCAGCACGAGCATTCGCTTCACGCTTGGCGAAGGTCCTGCCCGAGATGTTGAATTGGGTATCTATGATGCACAGGGCAGGCGCTTGGTTCAGCTGGCTGAAGGGCCCATGGAGCCTGGTACCTACTTGACCAATTGGAATGGTCGCGACGATCGCGGACGTGAAATGCCCAGTGGAATCTACTTCGCTCGCCTGCGCGTGGATGATCGCGTAGAGAGCAAGAAGATGACGCTGTTAAAATAGGTTCTAGGCTACAAGCTCCAGGCATGAAAAAGAACCCTCCCCTTTGCTGGGGGAGGGTTCCTGCTTATGGCTTAAGTTCTACAGCTCAGGTCTTTAATTCAGCTTCTTCGACAGTTCTTCCAGCTTGGCTTCCAATTCCTTCAAGCGCTCTTCCAACTCTTGATTGTCAAACTCATGGAAGCGCTGAATCTTCTTGATGCCCTGAGGCATCATGTGGGCAAGGCCCATATCCGATTCCTCGAACTTGACGGTTAGCTTCATGGTTTTGCCCTGGCGGAGAATGTTCAGAGCGATATCCTCGCCCGCTTCGGCTGACTGCACGGCTTCACGCAGTTCATTGCTATCGGCAATCTTCTCACCACCGAATTCCATGATGATATCGCCGGATTTGATCCCGACTTCCTCGGCCACGGAATCTTCGGTGATTCCCATGACGAGAACCTGACCGATTTCGGCGCCCGGGAAATATGCGGCCATATCCTCGCCAAGGTCGCGAATCTCAACGCCCAGGCGCGGACCGTGAGGGAAGCTTCCCAAAATGCGGTTCACGAAAATACCGTTCTCGCCGTGGTCGATGTGGATATCGAGATCCTTCAAGGCCTGCCATTTGTGATCATCATCCGAGCCAAAGAAGGCGAACTTGTTTTCGCGCTCTCCAAGCACACAACTGAACTTCTTCTTCTTGCCGTCGCGAATCACCTGCAGGTCGACCATGTCGCCTACCTCGCGCTTGCTAACGGCATCCACGAGTTCAGAGGCATCGTCAATTTTCTTGCCCTCGAATCGGGTGATGATATCGCCCGCCTCGATTCCCGCTTCTTCAGCCGCGCTGTCTTCGCTGACCTGAAGCACGCGAACGCCGGTCTTCTTGCGAAGGCCCGCATCCTTGGCCTCATCTTCATCGATATCTGACAAGGTCACGCCCAAGAAAGGTCCAGCGGCTTTAGCGTCGAAGGCCATTTTATAAGCCTTTGCAGCGCTCTTTCGTTTTTCTTTGGCGTCCTGAACCCAGTACATGCCCTTTTTGCCATGCTTCTTGTGGGTCCAAGTTCCGTCCTCATCGCCGCAATGGATCTTCTCGATAATCTTGATGGTCTCACCATCAAGGTCGTCCATATCACCGTGGATCACATGTTCGCCATCTTCATCGATTTTGATGACGATGACTTTTCCGTCTTCCGTGGTCCACTCGAGATCTTCGAGTTCACTTTCATCTCCGACAACCTTCACGGTAATTTTCTTCTCACCCGAATCATCGAGCTTGATTTCCTTCACGATCACCTTCTCTTCGGCGGTGGCCATGGCGGCGAAAGCAAGCAGGGAGAGAAGAAGAAGCGACATTCCAAGCCACTTGATCTTCATGGAAACCTCCGTTTGGGGGGATGGTAACAAGCCTGATCTACGCAAGCCGCATCCGCAAGTTCCACGAATTCCATACGTTGACCCCTCAGCAAGGCTCGGCTATGTTGCGAAGTCATGGTCACAATACTTCATCGCATGAGCGCGGCAGGGAATGCCTTTTACCTCAGCCTGGATCTGGAAGCCCAGGCCGGGCCCGCTCTCGCCCGCCTACTGGCCCGCAGCTCCGACGGTCTGATCCTTGGATCCGCCAATCCGAGTGCCATGCGCATGTTCAACCCAGATGGCAGTGAGGCTATGTGTGGTAATGGTTTGCGCTGCTTGGCTCGACTAATGTCTGAGCTCGGGCAATTCCAAGATGGCGGCCAAATCCTCACCGTGGACGGACCCAAAACAATCAGAATCCGTGGCAATTTCGTTGAGGCTGAAATGGGACATGCCCGTTCCATCGACAAAATTGGCTGCAGCCCCGAAGAGTTCCTGGAGATCCAGATTGGAGGGGAAACATTCAGTGGCCATGCCGTATTCGTGGGGAATCCGCACTGGGTCATACCCTCGGATGCCTCCCTTCAAAAACGAGTCTGCGAGCTGGGTCCTCTGCTTCAGATCCATGAGAAGTTCCCTAAGGGGGTGAACGCGGAGTTTGCCATTGCCGAGGATGACGGCTTCAACGTTCGTGTTTGGGAAAGAGGTGTGGGGGAAACCCTGTCCTGTGGTACCGGCGCCCTAGCTGTGGCCGCGGCGGGTCCCAAGGCAATTGCTCCGGGCGAGAAACGACGGATTCGGTATCCGGGGGGAGAACTGATTGTTCGATCAGGCCCGTCAGGCCTGTTGCACTTGGGTGGAGAAATTCGCTACGACGGTCTCTATGAGTGGCGCGAGAATGAGGGCTTAGTCTCTCTGCAAGAGGAGAAAGCATGATCCAATTGGAAGCGGTCAGCAAACGATTCGGCGAGAAGCCCGCCGTGGATGAGGTGTCCTACGTTTTTGAACCGGGCAAACTCACTGGATTCCTGGGCCCCAACGGCGCTGGTAAAAGCACTACCATTCGAATGGTCATGAACATCCTCGCGCCGGACGAGGGACGCATTCTCTCCGATGGACAGCCACTGGACAATGCCTTCCGCAATCGCGTGGGCTATCTCGCGGAAGAGCGCGGCCTTTATGGAGACATGAAGGTGATCGATCATCTGGTGTTCTTCGGGTCCTTAAAAGACATGTCGCGCTCGGCCGCCCGAAAAGAGGGGATGGCCTGGCTCGAGCGCTTGGGACTCGCCGATCGAGCACAGGGCAAGGTGAAGGAGCTTTCCAAGGGGATGCAGCAGAAGATCCAGTTCGCGGGAACTCTCTTGCACGATCCGGACATCGTGCTCATGGACGAACCCTTCAGCGGCCTGGATCCCGTGAACACCGAAGCTTTGCAGGACATCATTCTGGATCTTCGCACACAGGGGAAAACGGTGATCTTTTCCACGCATATGATGGATCAGGCCGAAAGACTCTGTGACGAAATAGCATTGATCGATCGCGGGAAGTTGGTTCTCTCGGGACCCTTGGGCGAGATTCGCGAATCTTTTGGACGCGGTCATTTGCGAGTTCGCTTCACGGGAGATGGAAATGTCATCAGGCAAGATTCCCGCCTGGCCCGGTTCCATGAGCGAAGCGCGGGGGAGGTGGAGCTTCAACTCAATGACGAGAGCGACATCCCCAAAGTGGTTCGCGATTGGAGCACCAAGCTTGAGATCAATCACTTTGAGCCGGTGAAGCCCAGTCTGCACAACATCTTCATCATGACCGTTGGACGCGAAATGCCCAGCGAGCAGGGAGGTGCCAAGTGAACAAGATCAAAGCCGTCTTCCTTCGCGAGTATCTCGAACGTGTGCGTCGCAAGTCCTTCGTGATCGGGCTTATCCTGGTTCCCATTTTCATGGCTGCCGTAACACTGCTACCGGCCTACCTGGCCACGCGCGAAGTTGAATCCGGCGAAACGGTTCTCATCATCGATGAGTCTGGCCGCTATAAATCGGATCTGGAAGAGAGCATCCAATCGGAACTTTCATCGGGAGAGAAACGCTTTCGATTCATCGATGCCGATCCACCTGAAGGAATTGATGCCTCTGCTCTTGGCGACCGAGACCTTCTCGACGAACTCATGAAGGACGGCGAATTGGATTGGTATCTGCTATTACCCGCCGGACTCTCCGACAGTTTGAATGCGGAATTCCACGGGAGAATCGTGAGCAACATCTCGCTCATGCAGATGCTCGAATCCCGCATCTCCGGCGTGCTGAGGCGCGCGAAGATGAGCGATCTCAATTTGGCTCCCGAACTCTACGAGGAACTCAGCGTTTGGGTGAACCTCGACAGTTACCGTCATGTCAAAGGTGACGCCGACCAGGCTGGCTTCGAGGTGGTCTTCTTCAGCACCTTCCTCTTTGTCATGGTGCTCTATGTGACCATCCTCTCCTTCGGCGTCATGATTCAGCGCAGCATCATCGAAGACAAAACCCAGAAAATCACCGAGGTGGTTCTCTCCAGCATGGATGCGGGACAATTCTTCATGGGTAAGATCTTAGGCATAGGAGCCGTGGGCCTTACCCAGTACTTCGCCTGGGGACTCATGACCGCCGCCGTGGCTTTATCCGGTGTGATCAGCGCCGACAAGATGGAATACCTGTCGGTGATCAATCCGGCCACATTCGCCTTTTTCATCCTCTTCTACGTTCTCGGCTTCTTCCTTTTTGCGGGGCTTTTCGCCTCGGTGGGGGCCATGGTCACGAATGATCAGGAGGCGCAGCAGTTCACGCCCTTCATTCTTATTCCCATTCTGCTGCCAATCCTCGCCATGACTTTCATTTTACAGAATCCCGATTCTGGATTCTCGGTAGCAATGAGCATCTTCCCACTCACGGCACCCTTGGTCATGTTCATGCGAGTGAACTTGTCCATGCCGCCATTGTGGCAACTGGGTTTATCCATCGGCCTTTTACTTCTGTCCATCTGGTTGATCTCGGTCATGGCCGGACGAATCTTCCGCGTGGGAATCCTCATGACCGGCAAGAAGGCTTCCCTTGCTGAAGCTTTCCGCTGGGTGAAGGAGGCATGATGCGGCTGGCACTTGTTCAAACTCATCCCATACTCGGTGACAAACCAGCGAACCTGAAGGCAATGGCCCGGGCCACCGAAAGCCTCGAGGCGGACCTCTTCTGTTTTCCCGAGCTTTGCACCACCGGTTACGCCATGGCCGAGCGCGATCAGATTCTGAGTCTGGCCGAAGAGCCGGATAAGGGCGATGGCCTTGAATTCTTCCGCGAACTTTCCGAGAGCAAGAATGCGGCGGTTGTTGCGGGTTTTCCTCTTCGCGATGGTGCGGGCCTTTTCAATGCATCGGTGCTTTTGCGTCCTGGAGAGGAAGCCGTTTTCTATCGCAAGCTACATCTCTTTGCGCGTGAGAAGCAGGTGTTCGATGCCGGTGATCGGCCGCCACCGATCACGGAATTTCGCGGCTGGCGTTTGGGCATGATGATCTGCTTCGATTGGGTTTTCCCGGAAGTGGTCAGGCTCATGGCCCTGGAGGGCGTCGATCTGGTTTTGCATCCTTCGAATTTGGTGACACCCTATTGCCAGAAATCCATGTTCGCCAGAGCCGTGGAAAACGCCGTTTACATCGCCACGGTTAATCGAGTGGGAGGGGAATCTTATCCCGATGGCCCCACTCTGGATTTTACCGGTGCATCGCAGCTCATGGGACATCGTGGCGACCTGCTTTTAGAACTGCCTGGGGGCGAAGTCGCCGCGGCGGTGGTGGATTTCGATCCCAAACTCGCGCGTGACAAATGGCTTACCGATCACAACCATTTGCTGGATGATCGCCGGGTGGAATTCTTTGGTCCATTAGCCCAGGACGGCAAACTTGGCCCTTAGGGTACCCGCAGCGCTGGAGCTGGCCGAGCTTCTCGCAGACGATCTCGGTCCGCCCCAAGAGTTCGAGGAAATGGGTAAACTGCGCTCCTCGGCCGTGATACTGCCCTTGCTTCAAACTCCGGCCGGGGCCAGCCTGCTCTTCACGCGACGTTCCCATGGCCTGCCACATCATCGTGGTCAGGTGGCATTTCCCGGTGGTATTCGTGAAGAAGCGGACAGGGGGCCATATCAGACCGCACTTCGGGAAGCGGAAGAAGAGGTGGGGGTAGATCCGGCAAAGGTGAAGTACCTGGCCCGGCTCACTCCCACGGAAACTCTGCGCGAATTCCGCATTCTGCCCTTCCTCAGCCTTTGGCCTGAAGATCGCTACAGGCCGCGTAGCCTTGATGAAGTGGAGCGGGTCTTCACCGTGCCACTGAGCTGGTTATTGGATCCTCATTCTCAAAAACAAGTCATTTTGGATGAAGGTGGTCTCCGGCTTTCAGTCCCAGCCTTCCCTTTCGACGGGGAAATCATCTGGGGAGCCACTTTTCGAATGACCCAGGATTTCCTATCCAGGCTCCGAAAGGCTTTACTCTGAATGCTTTGCGCTTGTGAAAGACAACTCCATTTCCTAAACTGTTTTCTGGTATCCGCCTAGAGGGGTTCTCATGGATTTCCATCTAAGTGAAGAACAAAGTATTCTCCGCGAGATGGTGCGCGATTTTGCGCGCAAAGAAATTGAACCAATTGCGGCAGAGTCCGACCAAGCGCATCGCTTCCCTTCGGACACTTTGAAAAAGGCTGCCGCTCTGGGTCTCATGGGTGTAACCGTGCCTCCCGAGTACGGTGGCTCAGGCATGGACTTCCTGTCCTACATTTTGGTGCTCGAGGAGATCGCCAAGAGCTGCGCATCGACGGCGGTGGTTCTTTCGGTCCACAACACCCTTGGCTGCGGCACCCTTCATAAATTCGGTAACGAAGAACAGAAGAATCGCTGGCTAAAACCTGCGGCCTCCGGTGAAGCCTTGGGAGCCTATCTGCTCACCGAACCCGGTGCCGGAAGCGATGCGGCATCACTCACTTGTCGCGCGGAAAAAGTTGAAGGCGGTTGGAAGGTTACGGGAAGCAAGGCCTTTATCACCAATGCGGGATACGCCTCATTCGGCATTCTCTACGCGCGGACCGGTCTACAAGAGAAGAGCCGGGGGATAAGCGCATTCATCCTCGACATGAATGCCGAGGGCGTGGAGCTAGGCCCCGAGGAAGCCAAGATGGGCCTGAACGCTTCTTCCACGGTCATGGTGAATTTGGAAAATGTTTTCATTCCCGAAGAATCATTGCTAGGCGAGGAGGGGCGGGGATTTTCCATGGCCCTTGCCATGCTCAATTATGGGCGCATCGGAATCGCGGCCCAGGCCCTGGGCATGGCCGAGGCAGCCTTACAGGAGTCCTTGAATTACAGCCGAGAGCGCGAGCAGTTCGGCAAACCCATCGGACATTTCCAGTCCATTCAAGATAAGCTTACCGCCATGTATACAGATGTGGAGGCCAGCCGCCTGCTTACCTATCGTGCGGCCGTGGCCGCGTCAGCGGGCGAAAGCATCATCATGCCGGCCGCAACTGCCAAGCTCTTTTCGAGTCAGGCGGCGGTGCGTTGCGCGGAAGCTGCCGTGCAGATTCACGGCGGATACGGTTACAGCAAGGAATACAAAGTGGAACGGATCTTCCGCGACGCGCGCGTTACGGAGATCTATGAAGGAACCAGCGAGGTGCAGCGCCTAGTTATGGCGCGGCAACTCCTGGACATGTAGAAAGGAAGGCCATGAAGATTGCCGTGATGGTGAAGCAGGTAGCGGACACGGCTGCCAAGATCCAGGTTCTGCCTGATGGCTCAGGCATGGATTACGCGGGTGTGCAGCTCGTTCTCAATCCTTACGACGAGTACGCGGTGGAAGAGGCTATCAAGCTTAAAGAAGCCAGCGGGGGCGAAGTGGTCATCTTCAATCTGGGACCGGATTCTGCCGACGAAGCCCTGAAGACAGCCCTGGCCATGGGTGGCGACCGTGCCGTGGTGCTTCGTGATCCCGAGCTTGGACAGGCCGATGCCTCGGTTCGCGCCGAGATCCTTGCCGCCATGATCGCCCGTGAAGAGTTCGACATCATCTTCTGCGGCAAGCAGTCGGTGGATAGCGATACTCATCAGGTGGGTCCGGCCGTGGCTCAGAAGTTGGGCATGCCGGCGGCGACCTTCATCACAAGCTTCGCTTTGGACGGAACTACTGCAACCGTCTCCCGTGAGGCAGAAGGCCTAACCGAAACGCTGGAAATAGGCCTTCCCGCGCTCTTCACTTGTACCAAGGGTCTCAACGAACCTCGCTATCCCAGCCTGCCTGGCATCATGCAGGCCGCACGAAAGCCCAAGGAGGCGCTGAGCCTTGCGGATCTGGGTCTGACGCCGTCTGCCAAGGTCAAGGTGCATGGGCTCAGTTCGCCGCCACCGCGCGCCGAAGGGCGCATGCTCGCGGGCGAAACCAACGAAAAAGTATCCGAACTGGTCAGGCTTCTGCGTGACGAAGCCCACGCGGTCTAGGGAGGCGGAAAATGTCGAACATTTGGGTTTATATGGAGACGGGTCCTGCGGGACTCACCAAGCCTTCCCTGGAAGTTCTGGGTGAAGCCAAGCGTCAGGCAGCGGGCGGACAGGTTACTGCGCTGCTGCTGGGAAAAGGTCTCGATGAGGCCGCAGCTCGGGCCGGTCGTGGGGGTGCCGACAAGGTTCTCGTGGCCGACGATGATCGTTTCGAGCCCTTCAACCTGGAGGCGCAGGTCCATGCACTCGTACCGGCCCTCCAGGCTTCAGGTGCCGATTTCCTGTTCATGCCGGTGAGCACCCATGGCCGCGAGCTTTCCTCGCGTTTGGCCATGGCCTTGGATTCGGGCTTAGCGGTTGATGTCACCGCTCTGGAAAACAAGGACGGTGCGCTGCACTTCACGCGTCCCATTTTTGCGGGCAAGGCTCTGGAGACGGTCACCCTTGAGGGTGCGCCGGCCATTGCCACCTTGCGTCCCAATCTCTTCCAGGCCATGGATGAGGATGCAGGCGCCAATGCCGCGGTAGAGCCCCTGAGTTCAGACGCGCCGAGCGATCTGCGCACAGCTGTGAAAGAGGCTGTGGCGGCGGCCTTGGACAAGGTTCCCCTGCAGGAGGCGAAAGTCATCGTTGCGGGTGGACGCGGTATGAAGGGCGCGGGCGAGTTCAAGATCCTCGAGGATCTGGCGGAAGTCCTGGGTGCCGCAGTCGCCGCGAGCCGTGCAGCCGTGGATGCCGGATGGCGCGAGCATTCCGATCAGGTGGGGCAGACGGGTAAGACCGTGAGTCCCGTGCTTTACATCGCCTGTGGTATTTCGGGTGCGATTCAGCACCTGGCGGGCATGAGTTCCAGCCGCTACATCGTGGCCGTGAACAAGGATCCCGAAGCGCCCATCTTCAAGGTGGCCGACTACGGCATCGAAGGGGATCTTTTTGAAGTGGTTCCCATGCTCACCGATGAGTTCAAGAAGGTTCTTGCCTGAGAAGTAGCTTGAGAAGTGGGGCTTAACTCTGTGCTTTAGCTATGGCTAGGGCTTCAGCATAGGCTAAATAAAAGGAAAACGGGCTGCTTGGGGCAGCCCGCTTTCCGAGAGCAATCCACACACCCTACCAGGATAGGCAAGGCGTATTCTCTTGAAATGACGTCACTTAGAGGCTTAATCCAGGTGTCGTCCTAAGCATTTTAACAAAGCCGGAGAGGCGTCGCAAGACGCTTGGAGGACGCCGAGGCCCGGTATTTTCTAAGCTCCGTGGAAGCAATGACTTAAAATTCTAGCGAGCGAGGAAGGCATGAAACGGGTATTCAGCGGGATCCAGCCCTCCGGGGAGGCCCACCTGGGCAACTATGCCGGAGCCCTCATCAATTGGGTGAAACTGCAGGAGGAGTACGAGTGCTTCTACTGCGTCGTGGACTATCACGCCATCACCCAACCCTTTGAAATCCAGGAATTGGCCGGGCGCAGCCTCGATATGGCCACCTCCGTTCTGGCCGCTGGCGTGGATCCCGAGAAAGCCACCCTCTTCATTCAGTCCATGGTTCCCGAGCACACGGAATTGGCCTGGCTGTTTAACACCGTCACGCCTCTTGGCGACCTGGAACGCATGACCCAGTTCAAGGACAAGTCCCAGCGAAATCGCAAGAACATCACCGCGGGGCTCTTGGACTATCCCGTTTTGCAGGCTGCGGATATCCTGCTCTACAAGGGTGAGTTGGTACCGGTGGGTGAGGATCAGGTTCAGCACCTGGAATTATCCCGCGAGATTGCGCGCAAATTCAACGCACGTTATGGGGATATTTTCCCCGAGCCCGAACCCATTCTTTCAGGGGCCAAGCGCATTTTGGGTCTCGACGGGCAGGCGAAGATGAGCAAAAGCATCGGGAACACGTTGCGCATGCTCGCAGACGCCGATGAAATCTGGAAGGCGCTCAAACCTGCCGTCACCGATACCAATCGTGTGCGGCGCGACGATCCGGGCGACCCGGATATCTGCAACATTTTCACCATCCATCAAAGCTTCACCTCTCCGGAGAAGCTTGAGGAAATCGCCGCCGGTTGCAGGAGCGCTTCCATTGGCTGCTTCGATTGCAAGAAGGTTCTGGCGGAAAATCTCGATGCCGCCATGGCTCCGGTGCGAGAGCGCTATGAAGATTTCAAAGCCCATCCCGAGCGGGTCCGCGAAATACTGACTGCAGGAGCGGAGCGTTGCCGGGGAATCGCCCAGGAAGTCCTCGGCGAAGCGCGTGAGGCCATGGGATTCTACTCCTAGGGCTCATTTGAATCGACAAGGTAAATGAAGGATCCCGTCCCTTATAGTGAGAGGGGCGGGATCTGTGATAAAATGGATTCCTTCCCGTTTTCATGCTGGAGAATTCATGCCCCGATTGCACCTCACCATTCTGCTAGTGCTTGCCATGGTTATCCCTGGGCGAGCCCTCAACATCCTGATAATCGACGACTCCCAAGGCGAAGGTTTTCGCGTGGCCAAGAGCGCCGAGCACCGGGGTGGAGATGTGAATCCCATGCGTTCGGTGATTGAACTTGAGGCGGATCTGATTGCCCTGGGGCATGGTGTGAATGTGTTGCCCGCGAGCCTTGCCGATCCATCCAGCTGGATCTACCCGGACATGCTTATCTGGAGCACGGGAAACAATCCTCTGCCCCTGGGAAATCCGGCCTGGCGAGCAGCGCTTCGGCACTTTGTCCATGATGGGGGTCGGCTACTTCTTGAGGGCGGTGACATTGCCTATCATTGGGTGGAAGGTGATCCGCTTTTCGCGGCTCAAGTTCTTCACTGTGATGCTTGGCTTGACGATCCCGCTCAACCCTTGTCACTTTTCGAGAATGAACATCCCTTAGCGACAACTCCCAATGCACTGCCCATGAATCTGAGTTTGGACCTGCAAGGTTGCACCGATGCGGATGCCCTGCTTCCAAGTGACGAGGCGCTTGTGCCGTATCACTGGTTCCCGGGCGCGCCCTTCGGCGGATACATGGCCTACGACAGTGATCCCGTGCCCACGGGTGGACAGATCATTTACCTGCCCTTCCGCTATTCGGCTTTAGATCCCATCGATCGCCAGCCCTTACTGGATAATGCCATCCAGTGGCTGGGTACTCAGAATCTGGGTGATGCTTCCTTCTCGGGGCAGGTTCATATTGTCGGGGATCAGAATCATTCCGGCGTCAAGGTGCAGGTTCAGCCGGGCGGGCAGTGGGAACTCAGTGATCATTCAGGACAGTTCCTCATCGACGGTTTGCACGGGAACACGCGCTATATCATCACGGCGTCAAAGGATGGGTATCGACCGGCCTTCGTCTACTACGACCTGGATGAAGGCGAACAGATGGACGCCCTTTACTTCACCCTGAATCCCATCGTCCAGACCAGCGAGTGTCGCAGCCCGGAGTTGGATATTCCCGATGATGATTACGTGGGCATTGACGATACGCTCGTGGTCAGCGATGGTGGTTTTGTGGAACTCGCGGAAGTGTTCCTCGACATCGAGCACACCTGGATCGGCGACCTTGTGGCCACTATAAAATCGCCTGAGGGAACTTCCTGTCTTTTGCATTTCCGAAGCGGTAGTAATCTCAATGAAATCTACGGCTGGTATCCCTTGGAAATCAGTCCTGTGCAAAGCTTGAATGTTTTCGCCGATGAATTCACCGACGGCCCCTGGATCCTGCACATTGCCGACATGGCCAGCTCCGACACGGGCAGGCTCAATGAATGGTGTTTGCGACTTACCATCCATGACGGCACCCATGCCACCGAGCAAGCGGCACCGCTGATCGCGCGCCTTCTTCCCAATTGGCCCAATCCCTTCAATCCAAAGACGACCCTTCGTTTTCAGCTTGAACGGGAGTGCGATGTCAAACTGAGTATTTACGATACTTCAGGTCGTGATATCCGAAAAATATGGGCGAATCCTCTGCCCGCTGGAGAACATCAGATGGAGTGGGACGGCCGGGATAATCTCGGGCGATCAGTATCCACCGGCCTCTATATCTTGCATTTGGAAGCTGGCGGATCTATCCACTCACAGAAGCTGATCTTGCTCAAGTAATCCGAACTCCAAGGAAGCTAATGACCCGCTGGATTTTCATATCCTTGATCCTGCTAACTTCGAGTGTCGCCTTTGGCGATACCCTTCGGGTTCCCTCGGACCATGCCAGTGTGCAGGCCGCTCTGGACGCAGCGGTGGAAGGCGACATCCTGGAACTTGCGCCCGGGATCTACAACGAGTCCTTGGTTTTGAAGGGCGGCGTTGAGATCATCGGAACGGGCATGAAGCCGGAGGATGTGATCCTTGAAGGATTGCTGGAACATCCCATCGGCGATCTGCAGAATGATACGCGCCTTCTCCGCATGGAAAACCTGCGCATTCGTTATGGCTTTGCGATTCATGGCGGCGGACTCTACCTGGAAAATGCCCGGTTGAGACTCGACAATGTGGAAATCTGGGGATGCGGATCCATGTTGGAAGGTGGGGCTGTCTTTGCGAGAAACGTGGATATCGAAGCTTACAACTGTGTGTTCTACCTGAACTACAGTTGGGGCGCTGACGGCGCGGCCTTTTTCATCGAAGGCGACGGTCCTCTGGGCGAGGGCCAGCTCTTCCAAAACTGCACATTTGCCGGTACCAGTCTTTGCTGTGGAAACGCATCCATCTACATGAAGAACGCTTCTCCCACTTTCCAGAATTGCATTCTCGAGCGCTTGCGTTGCGGTGAAAATGCCAATCCCTATCTGAGCTGCAACAATGGCGACTTTTGCGGAATCGATGGAGGAGGGCACATCGATGGTGACGCGTCTTTCTGCGATCTGGAAGGCGGCGACTTACGTCTGGAAGACTATTCCCGCTGCCTGCCCGCCAACAGCGACGGTTGCGGTCTCATCGGGGCCTTGGGGGCCTGCGTGGATGATAGCGCCACCGAACTCACCACCTTCAGCGTCCTGAAAACTCTCTACTAGATTCAGATCACCGCTTCCAAGTCCTTGACTTCCCTGCGCCATGCGCTATCGTCTTGCTGAACCACTGGGGGGTCCTATGCTCGCGATGATCGGTCACTGGGAACTAATCCTACTCGTCCTGGCTTTGCTGCTCCTGTTCGGGGGCCGCAAGATTCCGGAATTGGCACGCGGCCTCGGATCGGGCGTTCGCGAGTTTCAGCAAGGACTCAAAGGGAAAAAGGAACTCACCGGTGGCGATGAAAACGACGCGGAGGACAAAGATCGCTAGGCTTCGCCAACTTGTCATTCTCAGCGCGCTTCTCATTCTATCCCTCAATTCCAAATCCATGGCCTCCGACTCGGAGGCCTCTCTGCGTATCCAATCGCGATGGAGTTTTGCCCAAGGTCTTGGACAGCGCTCCGGAAGCCTGGAACTTCGCATACTCAATCCCAAACTTGCCTCCATTCGATGGACCTGGCCCTCCCTGCCTCTACTTCCCGAGGCGCAGGTCTTGCTCTTCGATGCTGGACAGGTTCTCGGTTGGACCGAGCCTGAGGGTGTTGGGTCTCCCCTGGCTCCCGATAGCCGTTTTCTGCAGCCCATCGCAGAAATGGGTCCCGGTTTCCTGCAGGCCTTCTTTCTGGGACAGGACTTGGAAACCTATTTCGAAAATGTCGAAACCAGCAGAGATCGTGGATGGATTTCAGAGACAGGAACTCTGGGCGCTGAGCCTGCTGAACTTCGAAGAAGTGGAAATGTGGCCAAGAGGCTGATTTGGCGAAGCTCCCAAGGTCTTTTAGATTGCAGATGGGAATCTCAACTAGGGGGCCGCCGAATCCGTCTGGATATCCGCTTGGAGCCGGGTGGGCGCCTGAGTTTGGTGACCAAGCGCCCCAAGGAAATGAGTTTCGAGCCCCAGGATCTGTTCTTTCAGAACTAAGTGGCGAGGGTGCATTGTTTCCAGTGCTGGAAAGTGACTCCCCGCCAGCAAGATAGACACTATTTCGTGGGAACTTCCCGGGAATGCCTGAGTAGACCGGCAGGCACAGCCACTGGAGGACCCATGCAGGAGAAACGGATGGCAATCCATCCCCAAGAGCGACTGAGCGATGAGGACCTGATCCTTCAAGTTCAAGAGGGTCAGAAGCAAGCCTTCGATCAGCTCGTTTTTCGCTACAAGGACCGCCTCTTCAATTTCATCCTGAAGATGGTGCGCGATCCGGATCTGGCCGAGGAAATCGCCCAGGACACATTCGTTCGCGCCTACATTCACGCGGACAAGTATCGCACCATCGCCAGGTTTTCCACGTGGCTCTATACCATCGGCTTGAATCTGGTTCGCAATTACATGCGCCGGAAGAAACGCAGTCCGATTGGCCGCATCCCCATGGTGGGCCGAGCTGACGGCGAGAAGGTGGAGATGGAACTTCCGGATAAGGGGCATGAGCCCGACCGGGATGTGCGCAACACGGAAATGAAAACGAGGGTGGCCGAGATCGTCACCAAAATTCCCGAGCACTATCGTGAGCCTTTCCTGCTCAGGGAATACGGAGATCTCAGCTACGAAGAAATTTCAGCGGCAACGGGACTGAAGATCGGGACTGTGCGCAGCCGCATCAATCGCGCCCGCTCGCATTTTCGCGAGAATTGGGTTGCTAGCTACGGCTCCGATGCCGACACCTTGGTTTAGGAGGACCCCTGCATGAACTGCAAACATGCCAAGGAACAGATCTCACTATTTCTCGATGAGCGTCTGGATCCATCAGGGCAGTCGAAACTCAATGAACACCTGGAAGGGTGTGGCGACTGCTCGGCATATCTCGATGATCTGAAGACCGGCCTGGCCATGCTGAAGGACGAGGGCATGGAAAGCCCCTCGGATAACTTCGAATGGAATTTGCGCCGGAAACTTCAGGTTGCCATGGCCCAGCGTGAGACCATCCGCTACGAAGAGAGCGGCGACCGCCGGGATATCTGGCGCTTCGGTCTATCCGCTGCGGCGGCTCTGCTCGTTGTGGTAACCGGAGGGACCTTCTGGTACCAGAGCCAATTTGGCGGCGGCGGTCCCGAGTACATCGGAGCCGAGTCGACAGCCGGCAGCGTCGAGAACACTCGCCAGGGTCGCCCCGGTTGGGTGGAGCCCGGACAGGGAAGCGTCATGCCTGTGCTCGATCAGAACGGCGGTCTTCCCCAGGGCAACGAGATCGATCACGAGCGTCCTCAGGTGGCAAGCCCCGCCGATAGCCTACCCGGGCAGGATCTCGACTAATTTGATGGTTTGACCCGCTCCGGTCTCTCTTCTATGCTGCAAGCATGAGACGACCGGAGCGGATTTTCTTTGCGCGCACTTTTGCTATCGCCATTCTCCTTCTAGCCCTTTTCCTAGGTGGCTGCGGAGAGCAGCGACTCATTCCCGCCGTGGGACCCTACTCGGACATCTACCTTTTCACGGAGACCGGTCGTTTCGATCCGGCCCTGCGCAATTTTACGGCGCAGCTCAGCCACACCATTCGATACACCTTTGAAGATGAAAACGAGTTCAACGTCTTTCTCCGCGAAGGCAAGAATCTGGCAGGGAACCGCGACCGGAAGAACATCCTGGTATTGGTGCGCACCGATCGCGAAGGAAACCTGAGGAGCTCGGTTCGAAAAATGCTCGGGCGTGAGATTTTCGACCGGGCCAGGAGCGAGGGTCATCTGGTTCTGTATCGCGAAGATCTTTGGGCTCGGGGCCAGGACGTCTATTTCGTGCTCATGGATAACTCAGAGGAAGAGGATTACGTTCTGGCGCGCATGGCGCCCACCCTCAGGCGACGATTCCGCGACAGCACTCTCGAACGCTATCGACAGTTCCTTCTCACCGGCCGCGAAAACAAGGGCGGCTCGAAGTATCTCTGGCGCAAGTACAACTTCTCGGTGCGCTATCCCAAGGAGTATATCTTGCTTCAGGAGCGCGCCGATCTGCAGGCCATCGAACTGCATCGCAAAGATCCAAGCCGTGGTATCGCCGTCTACTGGATGAACGAGATGGATCGTGCACCGACCCTGGCCGACTCCACCTTTCTCATGGCCTTTCGAGCCGGTGTTACCGACACGCTTTACGGCGACACAATTTTGGCCGGAGCGAGTCACTTCACCAATGACCTCCTAGGCGAGCGAGATGTCATTCGTCATCAGGGAGTCTGGCAAAACGAGGAAGATCTCACAGGCGGCCCCTTCGTGACTTACTATTTCTACGATGAGTCCCGCAAGCGAATGCTGGCTCTTGACCTATTGCTCTACGCACCGGGCTTGGAGAAGCATCCATACATGCGGGAATTGGAAGCTCTGGCCACCACATTTCAATTCTGAGGTGAGCATGCGATCTCTGCGTCTGGACCTGGGGGAGCGCAGCTACTCCATTCATATCGGTCGTGAGCTCTCGACCCTTTTCCATCAGGAACTCAAGGGCGAGCGCCCTGTGGTAGCACTTGTGGATGCTCATCTCCAGACGGTGCAGGCGAAGCGTTTGGACGATTACCTGGGTGATATCCCGCGCCTCATCGTTCCCCGTGGCGAGGGAAGCAAAACTCTCAGTCATCTGGAAAACTTCGCCAACGAACTCCTGGCCCTGGGCATGGGCCGGGACGGTTTGCTGCTTGCCCTTGGCGGAGGCGTCACCGGCGATCTCTGTGGCACTCTCGCCGCCAGCTACTTTCGGGGAATCCCATTCATCCAAGTTCCCACCACCCTGCTTGCCCAGGTGGATTCCAGCGTGGGGGGCAAGGTCGCCGTCAATCTTCACGGCGCAAAAAACGCCATGGGATATTTCCATCAGCCGCAGGCTGTAATCGCCGACCTCGCATTTTTGGATACTCTCGAAATCCGGGAAAAACGAGCGGGACTTGCCGAGCTTATCAAGATGGCGGCCATCGCCGATGAGTCGTTGCTGGAGTCAATGGAGACCCATCTCAAGGCTTTGCTCACAAGTAACTCTTCCGAACTGGAAGAAGCTGTGGAGCGATCCTGTGAACTCAAGGCCAAGGTTGTGGAGCAGGATGAGCGTGAGTCGGGACTGAGGGAAATCCTCAATTTCGGCCATACTCTGGGTCATGCCGTGGAGAGCTCCGGGCTCGATCCGGCCTGGCTTCATGGCGAATGTGTGGCCCTGGGCATGGTGGCGGCACTTCGACTTGGCGAAAATATGGGCATGGGCAAGGCCGGGATGCGAGAAGGTATGGAGAGCATTCTGAGAGCGGCGGATCTTCCAGTTCGCCTGCCCGAGGGCCTGTCGTCAGCGAAAATCCTGGAGGCCATGGGCCACGACAAGAAGGCTCGTAAGGGCAAAAGCCGATGGGTTCTGCTGGAAAACTGGGCTCAGCCCCGCTGGGGCATGGATGTGCCAGAAGAAATGCTTCTGCAGGTGCTGGAGCAACTGCGCCCTTGACCCCTTCAAGGCCTTGCCACTATCCTCGGCAAGAGGCCCAACGATCCATTCTTCAATACTTTAGTGGAAGTGATTTCAGTGAACTCTGAGCCACAAAACCCGCGTAGGGGACAGTCGCCCCTGTATGAGGCGGAGCTCATGCTGCGTGAAGGTGACACCGAAAGGGCTCGTCTCTTGGCATCGGAGCACTCCGGTCCGGCTGCTCAGATTTTCCTGGCTCGTCTGGCCGGGCGTGTGGGTGATCCGGTGCTTGCCGAGAAGCACTACCGAATGGCCCTGGAACAGGATTCAGCCAATCTCCCCGCACTCAGGGCCCTCAGCACCATGGCCATGGCCAGTGGGCGAGTGGATGATGCCAGAGAGTACCTTGGCCGGTGGGCCGCCGTGGATCCGGAGGATCCCGAGCACGAGGACATGCTTGGCGAACTGGATTCGCCCGATGATCTAGCTCTGGAAGAGGCTGCCACGCTTCCTGTTTCGGAGGAGCTTGAAGAAGTACTCACCCGTCCCGAACCGCAAGAAACCGCGAAAATAGAGATTCTGGAGGGTGAGCTCATGCCCGCACCCAGCCTGGCCGATCCCGATCTTTGGGATCTTGGCGATGAACCTGCCCAGGCAGTTCGCAAGGAGGACGCTTGATGCTGCGCCGCTTTCTGATCCTTCAAGGACCCAATCTCAATCTGCTCGGCAAGCGTGAACCCGCGGTCTACGGAAGCCGTAGTTTGGAAGATCTGCAGGCTGGTCTTCAGGAGTGGGCGTTGAAACAGGACATGGAATTGGAATTCGTCCAGTCAAACAGCGAGGGCGATCTCATCGATGCCCTGCACCAAGCCGAGGGGCGACTGGCGGGAGTGGTGCTGAATCCGGGCGGATTCACCCATTCCAGTGTGGTACTGCGGGATGCCATCGCGGCCCTGGTCATTCCCGTGGTGGAAGTTCACCTTAGCAATATCCACGGACGCGAAAGCTGGCGGCGCCATTCCATGACGGCCTCCGCCTGCCGCGGCCTGATAAGCGGTTTCGGGGAAGAGGGTTATCGCCTGGCGCTCTTACATTTGGCTGGGCTGTGATTCCCCTTGCCAGTGTTCCCTCGCTCTCGTAGCCTGACGGAAGCCCTCGACTGAAAGGAGTCCCATGCGCGAGGCTCAGATACGAAAATTGATCGCTCTCCTGCGGGAGCATGACGACATCGGCGAAATCGAGGCCTTCAGCGGCCCCTTCGGCCTCAGCAGGATTCGCGTATCCAAACAAACTTCGGCCGTGGCCGCAGCACCGGCCCCTGCCGCAGCTGCGCCTCAAGGCGCGGCATCGCCGGCTCCCGCTTCCGAGAATGCCGAGGGCCTCTACGAGGTCACCGCTCCCATGGTGGGCACTTACTACAGCTCACCCAACCCGGGTTCCGATCCCTTCGTGCGGGAAGGCAGCAAGGTGCAGTCGGGCACAGTGCTTTGCATCATCGAAGCCATGAAGCTCATGAACGAAATCGAATGTGGTGTCAGCGGTACGATCAAGGAAATCCTGGTGGAAAACGGGGCGACCGTGGAATTCGGCCAGGTTCTTCTGCGCATCCAAGAGGACTAACATGTTTCGCAAAATGCTGGTGGCCAACCGCGGCGAGATCGCGCTGAGAATCTTCAGGGCATGCGAGGAACTGGACATCGAAACCGTGGCCGTTCACTCGGAGGCCGACGAAGACAGCCTGCATGTGAAGTTCGCCCAGGAGTCGGTGTGCATCGGACCGCCGCCTTCGGCGCGAAGTTACCTGAACATCTCCAACATACTCAGCGCGGCGGAAGTAACCGGAGCCGACGCCCTTCACCCCGGCTACGGTTTCCTGGCCGAGAACGCACACTTCGCCGAGATTTGCGGATCTCACAATCTCACCTTCGTGGGACCCGCGCCCCAGGCCATCCTCCGCATGGGGGACAAGGCCCTGGCCCGTGAAACCATGATGGGCGGCGGCGTACCGGTGGTTCCCGGAAGCGAAGGCGTGGTGAGCGACGATGTGCTGGGCGTGCAGATTGCGCGAGAAATCGGCTACCCCGTGATCATCAAGGCCAGCGCCGGGGGCGGTGGCAAGGGTATGCGGGTGGCCTGGAGTGAGGAAGAATTTCGCCGCAGCTTCGATATGGCTCAAGGCGAGGCGCTGGCAGCCTTCGGCAACGGCGACCTCTACATCGAAAAATTCCTGGTTGGGCCAAGGCACGTGGAAGTTCAGATTCTGGCGGATCATCAGGGCAACGTGGTGCACCTGGGTGAGCGTGACTGTTCGGTGCAACGTCGCCATCAGAAACTCATCGAAGAATCGCCTTCTCCCGCCGTGGATGAAAAACTTCGCGAGCAGTTGGGAGACGCCGCAGTTCGTGCGGTGAAAGCGGCGGACTACTATTCCGCGGGCACGGTGGAATTCCTGCTCACCGCCGACAAGAAATTCTATTTCATGGAAATGAACACGCGCATTCAGGTGGAGCATCCCGTGAGTGAAATGGTCACGGGGCTGGATCTCATCAAGGAACAGATTCGCATCGCGGCGGGCGAGCCCCTGTCCTTTCGGCAGAAGGATGTCAAACTCACCGGACACGCCATCGAATGCCGCCTCAATGCGGAAGATCCCTATCGTGATTTTGCACCGGCTCCCGGACGTGTGGAATCATTCCACATGCCTGGCGGTCCGGGCGTACGCGTGGATAGCCATGTCTACGCCGGCTACATGATTCCCCCTTACTACGATTCCATGATCGCCAAACTCATCTGCCATGGAGCCGATCGCGAAGAGGCCCTGTCGCGCATGCGACGTGCGCTGGCTGAAACCATCATCGAAGGCGTACCTAGCACCTTGCCCTTCCATCTGAGCATGATGCAGCATCCGCGATTCATTTCAGGTGACGTGAACACGCGTTTCTTGGATGAGGAAGACTGGCAGGCTGCGGGCAAGGGGGATGCATGACCCGCAATCGCCTCATCCGAGGCTTGGCCGCTCTGACCCTTGCCGTCATCATCGCCGGGAGTCTCCTTAGCTACAGTCAGGGCGACTGGCAGGGCTGGGGTTGGGATGCATCCCTGAAGAACGCCGAGAACGCCTTTGGTTTCGTTGGCGCGGTTCTGGCGAAACTCCATGTCGCCTTCCTGGGACGTTGGATTGGCATGTTCATGACCGTGTCTCTCTTGCTCCTTTTGGCCGCACGAGAATTCTTTTCCTTCTCCCGCAAGCGCACCTGGATCCTCTGGGGCAGTGCCAGCCTGCTGGCTCTCCTGTGGTCCGGATGGTGGGTCAGGTCCGAAGGCAGCACCCTGGCCTCCGCCGATTGGGGCGGCTGGTTCGGCGGACTTCTCGCCGAAGGGCAGGAGGCCTTGCTGGGACGCATCGGCGCGACGGTCCTCGTAGTTTTCCTCAGCCTCGTAGCTTTACTGGCCATCTTGCCGGCTCCGCCCAAACGCCGTCGCCGATTCAATCTCCCCGACCCTCGACCGGCGCTGCATGTTCTCACCTCGCCATTCAGATGGATCTGGAATGGCCTGACCTGGACAGGACGCAGCATCGCCGAAGGCATGTCCTCATTGCGCGAGCGATGGGAGCTGAGCCGCCAGCGGCGCGAAGAGAATCGTGAAGCGCGAGCCGCGGCCGGTGATCCGCCACCCGCCCTAGAAGAAGAGGAACTGCAAACCTATGCGGCCGCCGCAGGGGTGGAAACTTCGGCGCCCTCGCCAGAGTCGGTTGAGGTCGTTCCTCCTAAATCGGCCGCAAGCAAACCGCGAGCGGCAAGTCGAACAAAGCCCAAGTCCCGGCGTTCCGGCGAGTACATTCTGCCTGATTCGAATCTGCTCAGCCCGCCCGAACCCGGCCACAGCGGCGAAGACCGCCGTCAGATGGAAACTCAGGCCCAGGTACTGGTGGACAAGCTCGCTACCTTCAACATCGGCGGGCGCGTGAGCGCCATGAAACAGGGTCCTGTGGTTTCCACCTTCGAATTTGAACCGGAGGATGGAGTCAAGGTCAGTCAGATAACGGGCCGCCGCGAAGATCTGGCCCTCGCCCTACGTAGCAAGGAACTTCGACTGGTTGCGCCGATTCCGGGGAAGGCCGCGGTGGGCATCGAGTTGCCCAACAATTCTCCGAGAATCATAAAGCTGCGCGAAGTTCTCGATGCCAATAAATTCGCCGGCGTCAAGGGCAACCTTGCCTTGGCCTTGGGCGTGGATGTGGACGGTAATCCCACCTGGGCCGATCTCTCCGAAGCCCCGCACCTGCTGGTGGCCGGTGCGACTGGCACGGGGAAAAGCGTTTGCATCAATAGCATTCTCGTGAGCCTGCTTTTGCAGCACACCCCCGAGAGTTTGAGACTTTTCCTTGTGGATCCCAAGATGCTCGAACTGTCCGTGTACAACGACATTCCGCATCTGCTTCATCCGGTGATCACCGACAACAAGATGGCCTTGCAGGCGCTCAACTGGTTGGTGGGGGAAATGGAAACCCGCTACAAGCGCCTCAAGCCCACGGGCGTCCGTAATATCGCCGAGTACAACACCAAGGTTGAGGCCGGCGAAGTCAATGACATGGATGGCGAAGTCGTCACCACGAAAATGCCCTTCCTGGTTTGCGTGGTGGAAGAATTTGCGGATCTCATGATGACCCTCGGCAAAGATGTGCAAACGCCCATCGTGCGTTTGGCCCAGCTCGCGCGGGCGGTGGGGATCCACTTGATTTTGGCCACCCAAAGACCCAGCGTGAATATCATCGATGGCGTGATCAAGGCCAATTTCCCAAGCCGAATTGCCTTCAAGGTCTTTAGCCGTTTCGATTCCAAAACCATTCTCGATGCCAATGGCGCCGAAACGCTCATCGGTCGTGGTGATATGCTCTTCATGCATGGCCGGGCGCCTTATCCTCAGCGCCTTCACGGGGCTTTCGTGAGTACTGAGGAGGTCGAGGCGATTACCGCGCATTGGCGTCAGTACACTTTGCCCGAACCTCCTTTGGAATTGGAAACCCGGCCCGGTTCCCTGCAGGATTTCACGGCCCAGGATGATCTCTACGAAGACGCAAAGCGCATCGTGGTACTCCAGGGCTTCGGCAGCACGACCATGCTGCAAAGGCGCCTACGTGTGGGTTACACCCGCGCGAGCCGTCTCATGGACATGCTCGAGGAGTCCGGTATCGTCGGCCCGCACACGGGCAGCAAGGCTCGTGAAGTGTTGGTGGGTCCCGAGGTTCTTGAGGAAGAGATCGAAACGTGATCTCCACGCGCACCGTTTATCTGGAATCGCTGGGTTGCAGCAAAAACCTGGTGGACAGCGAGGCCACGCTGGGCTTCCTCCTGAAGGATGGATTTCGTTCTATCGACGATCCCTTCAAGGCCAGCCTTTTGGTGCTCAACACCTGCGGATTCATCGAGGACGCCAAGAGGCAATCCATCGAACGCATTTTGGAATTGGCCGAATTGAAAAAGAGCACCGGCGCCAAGCTGGTGGTTTTCGGCTGCCTTACCCAGCGCTATGCGAACGAGCTTTCCAAGGAAATTCCCGAGATGGATCTGCTGGCCGGCGTGGGCCAACAGGAGCGATTGACCGAGGCTATTCGCAGGCTCTACCAGGATGATGAATCCTCACTGATTTCCTTGCATCCCGAAGCGCCTCGCATCAGCTTCGCGGGATTTCTAGACCGCCCTCTCATGACGCCCCCTCATCTGGCCTATGTGAAACTGGGTGAGGGTTGTAGCCATAAATGCGCTTTCTGCGCCATTCCATCCATTCGTGGAAAGTTCAAGAGCCGTGAGCCGGGCGATATCCTTCGCGAGGTCGAGACTCTCAGTGCCAGGGGTGTGCGAGAGATCAATTTGATCAGCCAGGATTCCGCCTACTACGGTAAGGACCTTGGGGCGCAGAATGCGCTCTACGATCTTCTGAAACAGCTTTCCACCGTGAGCGATTTGCGCTGGATCCGGCTTTTCTATTTCCATCCGGCTCTGGTGAATCCAGAAATGCTGCTTCGCATGTTCGATCTGCCCCGCGTGCTTCCCTATTTGGACATGCCCATCCAGCATGCCTCGGACCGAATGCTGAAAGTCATGCGCCGGGGGCACAAGCGCGACTACATGGCAAAGCTAATTACAGATATGCGTCGTGCCCGGCCCGACCTCAGCCTGCGTAGTACGGTGCTGGTGGGCCATCCGGGTGAAACGGAAGAAGATCTCGGAGAACTTCTGGATTTCATCGAGGAGCATCCCTTCGACAAGCTGGGTGTTTTCGGCTACAGCCTCGAGGAAAACACCGAAGGGGCCGAGCTTCCAGATGCGGTGGAAGCCGAAGAAATCACCGAGCGAGTGGATCGTGTCCAGCTGGCCCAGATGCCCATCAGCGAAGAGCGGGCGGCGGCACTTGTGGGGCAACGTTTCACGGGAGTGGTGGAGGAACTGGCCGAGCAGGGCGAGGGCCTGCCGGAGGATAGGCGGCTTCGCCCCTTGGAGTCCTCGCCATTTGAGGCGGCCCGGGCGGCCATCCGCACCTGGCGAGACGCTTATGAAGTAGACGGTTACCTCTACCTGGACGACGATTCCGGCCTGGAACTAGGCGATTGGGTAGACGTGGAAGTCACTGACTCGGATGTCTACGACCTGAAAGGTAAAATCCTGGGCCCTGCTTCCCCTTGACAGCGTGGCCTGCCCTTCCTATACGAGACAAGGCACATCCAGCTCCGGAGAGAACCATGACTCTGTTTCGCAAACATCGCACTCCCATTGCCGCCCCGCTTCTGGCCCTTTTCCTGTGGACATTCCTGCCCGCAGCGCTAATGGCCGAAGACGGCGATTCCCTGGAAATCGAGGGATTTCCCACGAATTTAGGCCTGGCTGACATGATGAGCCGCCAAGTGGCCGATGAAGCCGTGACGGCCTTGGAAGCCTGGCTGGGCGAATCCGTCGGCGTGGTGGCCGGCAGGGAAAGCTCGGGCAATCCCCTCGTGCTCTTGGCTCTGAAGGAATCTCTGCGCAAGGCGGGGCATCGCCCCATGGGCGCTGAGGACGGGGCCGAGAAACTGCTGGAATTCCGCATCCTGGATATGCGCATCACCTACACGGGTGTGGATCGCAGAGCCCTGGGCCTCAAGAAGGAAGTGGAGCGCGCGGGCGCTTGCGTACTCGCGGTGAGCGTGATCGATGCTGAAAGTGGCGAAGAGCTGAGCAGCACGCAGCAGGAAGTCCTGCTGGCTGATCACTTTCCCAAGCATCTGCTCGATCTGGTTTCCAGCAAGTCCTACTCCTTCACCAATCCTGAGCTGAACGAGAAGGAATGGTCCAAGTCGGTGGAGCCTTGGGTCGTGGGCGGCTTGGTCGCGAGTCTGGCCTGGTTATTCTACAGCAATCAGAGTTCCGAGTAGGAGGAGGTAGGGCGTGCGCGCCTTAGGCAAAGCCCGGGCGCTCCCGCGTCTGGGATGGATGCTCATGGCGACCCTGCTCGTCCTGATCGCAGCTTGCGACGGGAGCGGGCTCGACGCGCATTTGGAGCGTGGAGAAGACTCGCTCAGCAAGGGTGATCCCGCCGAAGCGCGCCTCGAGGGCCTCTATGTCCTTCAGCAGGAATCTGATAACACCGATGCCCTTTGGCTGGTGGGGAGAAGCCTTCTGGCCCTCAATCGCGACGCTGAGGCCGAGGGCTATTTTCGCAGCTTGTTCAGTGTGGATCCGGCCTTTCGCGTATCCGCCGGGGGACTATACGCTCAAATGGCGGCCGTAGATTTCGAGGCGGCCCGGAAAAAACGCGCGGCCCGGCGCTGGGAATTGGCTCTGGAGTTTGATCCCTTGCAAGACCTGGGCGTTCACACATTTTTTGTGGCCGGGCACTTCTTCAAAAACGAAGACTATGAGATCGCGGCTCAGCTCTTCAATGCGGCGAAAGAGGCCTATCCCGATACCAGCGAGCTAACCGAGGTTTTATTTCCCCACGCGGAAAGCCTGGCCCGCCTGGGACGCTGGGAAGAGGCTAGTGAGCAACTGGCGCGTTTTCTGAAAGAAGCGCCCAAACACCCCAAGCGTATGGAGGCCATCTTTCTTTACCAGGATGTGCTCATCCGCTTGGCCCGAGCCGACCGCGAGCTTCTGGACTTTGAGAGCGCATTGGATAAACTGGAGAAGGTGCTGCGTTACCGGATCAATCCGGGTATGATCGAAGATGCACGCCTGGAGAAGGGCCTTTGCCTGGAAGACCTGGGCCGTTATCGGGAAGCCGCCGAGGTCTATCGAAAAATCGTGGAAAAAAACAGTTCGGGAAGCGGTCGAAGCATGGAAGCCGCTCTGGAGCGTTTGGAAAGAATTGAAAAGGCGAGGTTGAAGTGAAGGCGCGCAATCTGCTGATGCTCATTCCCATGGCCCTTCTGTTGGCCCTCGCTGCCTGCTCAGGAGGCGGCGAAGCCGTATCGGGCAAGGTCAAGGGTGATCGCTCCTTCGAGAAGGGCGACTACACGGGTTCCATCGAACACTATCGCAAGTATCTGGAAATCGAGTTGGGTGCGGCCGATGTCTGGCTGGCCCAATACATGATGGCTCGCGCCTACTACGAATCGGAAGATTATCCCACCGCCGCCCTGGAGTTCGAAATTTTCCAGCGCAACTATCCGCGCAGTGATTCCCTCGAAGCCGCGGCATATTATGAGGCGCTTTGCTGGTTCCAGCAGTCGCCCCAATTCGATCGCGATTCCACGCCCACGCATCAGGCCCTGAGAAAACTCGAGGAGTACATGCTGGATTATCCGAGCGGCCAGTACCTGGAAGCAGCCCGTGGCAAGATTGCCGTGCTAAACGACAAATTGGCGCGAAAGACCCTGTCCATCGCCCGGTTTTATCATCGACTGAATCGCCTGGACGCGGCCGTTCTCTATTACGAGAAGCTTCTGCGCGAGCAACCGGAAAGCTCGCTGGTGGGCGAAGCTCTGGAAGAATTCGAGCAGCTTCGCCGTGATCAGGGACGTCTTGCGGAGGCCGAAGAATTGGCGGACCTTCGCGCCCGCTGGATGCCTCCTCCCGGAGCCCCCTGATGCGCACCGCCCGGCAACGGGTGGGACTTTTGGGCGGAAGTTTCGATCCGCCCCATGAGGGTCACCTCTGGATGGCCCGTCAGGCTTTCAAAGAAGCCGCTCTGGCGGAATTGTGGCTCATGCCGGCCGTCAGGCCACCTCACAAGCTTTCCCGCGCTCTCAGCCCTTATCAAGACCGGCTGGCCATGACCGAGCTTCTGGCCCAGGAGGAAAGCTTCCTCTCGGTCTGTCGTATTGAAGAATCCTTGCCAGAGCCCGGTTACAGTATCCGCACAATTCGAGTTCTCAAGGAAGAACATCCCGAAACGGACTTCGTCTTCATCATCGGCGAAGATTCCCTGGCAACTCTAGAAGGATGGAAAGAGCCCGATGCCATCTTCGCTGAGGTCGAGGTCTTGGTCCTCGCTCGGGAAGGCTTCGAGACCGACAGTTCCCGTCCCTGTCGAATATTGAGAGGCGATTTCCATCCGGCGCAAAGCCGTCTTATTCGAGCGGAGATTGCCGAGAAGGGCAGCAGCGCAGATCTGACCCCATCCGTGTCCCATTTCGTTAAAACCAGGGGCCTTTACAGCGAAGGAAATCAATCTTGAAATTGCTTCTGGTCGATGGTCACGCTCTCGCATATCGAAGTTACTTCGCCATGATTCGTACGCCGCTGAGCAATGCCCGAGGTGAAAACACCAGCGCGGAATTCGGTTTCCTACGCGCGCTCATGGCCCTCAGACGGGATGAGCAGCCCGACGCAATTCTGGTCTGTTTCGATCCCAAGGGTAAGAGCTTCCGCCATGAAATGGATCCCGAGTACAAGGCCAATCGGCCCCATATGCCCGATGATCTGCGTGCGAGCATGGGGCAGATTCATGAGTTTTTGAATCTGGCGGGAATCTCCCAACTGAGAATAGAAGGCTTCGAGGCCGACGATATCTTGGCCAGCGCCACGAGGCGTGCTGCCGCTGAAGGCTGGGAAGTTCTCCTTCATAGCGGCGACAAGGACCTTTGCCAGCTTGCCGGGCCCAAGGTGACCATCCTCAGGCCGGGTGCCGGAAAACGGCCTTCCAGCCGCATGGGTGCCGCCGAGGTGGAAGAGGAATTCGGTGTGCCGCCTGAGCGCATTCTCGATCTGCTCAGTCTCACGGGCGACACGGCGGACAACATTCCCGGTGTGAAAGGCCTTGGGCCCAAGGGCGCGGTGAAGTTGCTTCGCGAATACGGGGATTTGGAAGGTGTTCTCGCCGCCGCTGAAAATCTATCCGCCGGCCAGCGCAAGAAATTGGAGGAGGGTCGCGAGGATGCCCTTAGATCCCGCGAATTGGTTCGATTGAAAGACGACATCGAACTTGAGGACGGCACCGAAGATTGGCATCCCCGCGAGGGCGATGCCGAGGGCCTAAGAGCTTGGCTCATGGATCGTGGATTTCAATCTCTGGTGGGGGAATTCGAAGGCGAGGCCCCTGCCGCCGAGGGCGATTATCAGCTTGTGCAAAGTCGCAAAGCTCTGGAGGCCTTGGCCAGGGAATTGAAGAGTGCCGGTCGCTTCACCGTGGATACGGAAACCACGGGACTGGATCCCTTGCTGGCCGAAATGGTGGGGCTCAGTGTTTGCGCCGAAGAGGGGCGCGCCTACTACCTGCCCGTGGATGGTCTTTGCTTCGGTGAGGGCCTGCCCTTGGCGGAAATTCAGGAAGTCATGGCGCCCCTGATGGCCGATGGGAAGATCATCAAGATCGGGCAAAACCTGAAATATGACGCGGACATTCTGGAGCGGCATGGGCTGCCACTGAGCGGGCCCACCGGCGACACGATGCTTATGAGCTACTGCCTGAATCCCGCGCGTCGCAGCCATGGTCTGGACGCCTTGGTGCTCGAGCTTTTAGCCCACGAAATGATTCCCTATTCGGGGCTCTTCGAGAAGGGTGACAAGGAGAAGGATATTCGCAAGGTGCCGCTGGAGCAGCTTGGAAAATACGCCGCGGAAGACGCCGATTACACTCTGCGCCTGGCCAACATTCTTGAGCCCGAATTGAAAAAAGCCGGCCTCGACAAACTCTATGCCGAGTTGGAAATGCCGGTGGCTGATGTGTTGCGACGTGCCGAAGGCGCGGGCATCGCGCTGGATGAAAAGCATCTGGCGAAGCTGTCTGTGAAAATGGAAAAGGAACTGGCCGATCTCGTGGGTCGCATCCACAAGGAGGCGGGGCGGGAATTCAGCATAGGCAGTCCCAAGCAGCTTTCCGAGGTGCTTTTTGTCGACATGGGTATCAAACCCATCAAGAAAACCAAAACCGGATTCAGTACCGACGACGAGGTGCTCACCGAGCTTGAGGGAGAGCATCCCATTGCGAGCATGGTGAAGCAATGGCGGGAAAACTCGAAGCTGAAGAGCACCTATGTGGACACCTTACCCTTGACTGTAAATCCCAACACGGGACGGGTTCACACGCGCTTTAATCAGGCGGTGGCGTCCACGGGCAGGCTGTCCAGCAGCGATCCCAATCTGCAGAACATTCCCATTCGAAGTGAGCTTGGACGGGAAATTCGCAAGGCCTTCGTGGCGGAAGAGGGAAACCTGCTTCTCTCCCTGGATTACAGCCAGGTGGAACTGCGCATCTTGGCTCACCTTTGTGGCGATGAAGCCCTTCGCGAAGCCTTTGCCGGTGAGCATGACATTCACAAGTGGACGGCCGCTAAGCTGCTTGGCAAAAGCGAAGACAAGGTCGAGCGCGAAGAGCGTGACCGCGCCAAGATGGTGAACTACGGAGTTCTCTACGGCATGGGTGCACGAGGTATGGCATCCCGTCTAGGAATCGATCGCGAGGAAGCCCAAGCCTTCATCTCGGATTACTTCGCGGCCTTCCCGGGCATTCGCGAATGGTCCAATTCCGTTTTGGCCCAGGCCCGCGCCGATGGATTCGTGAGCACCATCATGGGGCGAGTGCGTCCCCTGGCCGAGATCAACAGTTCCAACGGCAGGTTGCGCAGTTTCGCCGAAAGGGCCGCGGTGAATACGCCCATCCAGGGCAGCGCGGCCGACCTCATCAAGCTGGCCATGCTGCGTGTGGATGAATTGCTGCAGAAGGATCATCCCGATTGCAAACTGCTACTTCAGGTGCATGACGAATTGCTTTTCGAGTTACCTGAAGATCGCGTGGAAGCCGTCTTGCCACCATTGCGCCATGCCATGGAAACTGTGGGGGATTTGGACGTGCCCCTCAAGGTCGATGCGGGTTCGGGCCCCAACTGGTTGGAGGCACACTGATGGGAAAGGTCTGGATACTCTGTGGTCCCCTCGCCAGCGGAAAAAGCACCGTGGCCGCCTTCTTCGCCGAGGCAGGCGCCGTGGTCTTGGACGCCGATCAGCTTGTGGACGACCTGTTTGAAGAAAGCGCCATGGTGAAGAAGGACCTGCGAGAGACCTTCGGGGATGAGATCTTCGACGATTTGGGTCGTCCCGACCGCCAGGCCATTTCCCGCCAGGTTTTCGCCGACCCGGCCGCGCGCGCTCGCCTCGAGAACATTCTGCATCCTCGAGTTCTGGAGCGTCTGGAAGAGGAGGCCCGCGCCTTTCGTGAGAAACCAGGTGGCCTGCTCCTTTTGGAAGTGGTGCTTTGGATGAAACTGGATCCGCCGCCATTCCCCGTGGACGGCATCTGCCTCACCGAGGCTCCGAAAGAAGTCCTGCTCGGCCGGGCGGTGGCGCGTGGGGGTCTGGATGAATCGGCGGCAAAATCCCGTCTCTCGGCACAGGCTGGCTGGGAAAAATGGAGCGAGAGGGCCGATGTGACTCTGAACACGAACCAGCCCAAGGAAGCGTTGCGCGAAACGGTGCTTTCATACTATCGTGCGTGGACTCAATCGGATGAAGGAAGCAGGGAATGATCAATCGCAATCGACTGGAAGCTCTCTCGGCCCGGATCACCCACCTCAAGGAGTGTCTTTGACTACCCTCGCTTGAGGGAGGATCTCGCCCGCGTGGAAAAAACCATGGGCGAATCGGACTTCTGGGACGACCAGGAGCGAGCCAAGAAGACACTGAAGGAATCCACAAGACTCAAACGCTGGCTCGATCCACTCCGGGAAATGGAGGGGCTTGCCAGCGATCTCGTCGAACTTGCCGAGATGGCCGGCGAGGAAGACGACGAATCCACCAGCCTGGAGTTGGAGCGGGAAGCCGACGTCCTCGATACCCGTATGGACGACTACGAGCTTTTGCTCATGTTCCAGGGCGACGACGATGACAAGGCGGCCATCCTCACGATTCATCCAGGAGCGGGGGGCACCGAAAGTGCCGATTGGGCGGAAATGCTGCTGCGTATGTACCAGCGCTATGTGGAGCGAAAGGGTTGGAAGGCGAAGATTCTCGATTTTCAGAAAGCCGATGAGGCCGGTCTCAAAAGCGTAACCCTGGAAATTGAAGGTGAACTCGCCTACGGGCATCTGCGGGCTGAAAGTGGTGTGCATCGCCTGGTACGCATTAGCCCCTTTGACGCATCCAGCCGCAGGCATACTTCCTTCGCATCGGTCTATGTCTATCCCGAGGTGGAGGAGGCCAGTGAAATCGAGGTGGATGATAAGGACCTGAAAATCGATACCTATCGTGCCCAGGGCGCCGGTGGCCAGCACGTGAACAAGACCGACAGCGCTGTGCGTATCACTCATGTGCCCTCGGGTATCGTTGCCCAAAGTCAGGATGAGCGCAGCCAGCACCGCAATCGCGAGAACGCCATGAAGATCCTCTTGGCCAAATTGCTGAAGAAGCAGCGCGAAGAGGAAGAAGCCGCACGGGCCGAAGTGGAGGACAGCAAGATGGAGATAGGCTTCGGCAGCCAGATTCGCAGCTATGTCTTCCATCCCTACAACATGGTGAAGGATCATCGTACGGGCGTCGAAACCGGCAATGTGCAACTGGTCATGGACGGCGGCCTGGATAATTTTGTAGAAGGCTGGCTTAAGAAGAGTGCGGGTATGGAAGTGGGAGATGCTGGAGAATGATCACGCTGGAAATAAAAACAAACTCGCGTGAGGAAATCGTGGACATCAGCCATGAGGTTTCGAGTGCCCTCGCCAAGTCGGGTCTAGCCGAAGGGCTTTGCCATCTCTTCGTGCCTCATACCACGGCGGGTATTGCCGTCAACGAAAACGCCGACCCCGACGTGAAGCGCGATATTCTCATGGCTCTTGGAAAACTGGTGCCGGATGATCCGGCCTTTCGCCACGCCGAGGGAAACAGCGCGGCGCACATCAAGAGCATTCTTTCGGGAGCCAGCGTGAGCCTTCCCGTGAGCGGCGGCCGCCTGCAGCTTGGCACCTGGGGCGGCGTCTATTTCTGTGAATTCGATGGACCCCGGCGGCGCAAGCTGTATCTGAGTTTCGCCGGGAACGATCAGGGCGGCGAGCCCCTTTTCCTCTAGGAGAAAGCATGAGTGAGAGCCAGGGCGGTAGCGTAGAAAAGATCCGCCAAGACAAGGAAGAGAAGCTGGAGCGCCTGCGTGAAGCGGGGCTCAATCCCTATCCCCATAGCTTCGAGCGAAGCGCGGATAGCGCTCAGTGCATCGCCAATTCCGAGGCCTGGATCGAGGAAGAGCGCGAGGTTCAGGTTGCCGGTCGCCTCATGGGCAAACGCGTTATGGGGAAAACCAGCTTCGGGCATATTCAGGATGCCACAGGGCGAATCCAGTTGTTCTTCCGCCGTGACAACATGGACGAAGATCACTACATGCGCTTTCGCAAGCTGGCCGAGGCCGGAGATCACGTGGGCGCCACCGGCGTGCTCTTCATCACCAAGACCGGTGAGCTTTCACTGCGCGTGAAGGATTGGACCATGTTGTCTAAGGCCATGCTGCCCCTTCCCGAAAAATTCCATGGACTCACCGATCAGGAAATTCGCGCCCGGCAGCGCTATCTGGATCTGGCCGTGAATCCCGAGGTGCGCAGTCACTTCGAAGTACGCTCGCGCATCTTCGCTTTCACGCGACGCTACTTCGAGGAGCATGGATTCATCGAGGTGGAAACTCCGGCCCTGCAGCCCCTTTACGGCGGGGCCAATGCCCGTCCCTTCAAGACGCGTCACAACGCACTGGACATGGATCTCTACCTTCGCATCGCCGGGGGCGAACTCTACCTGAAGCGTCTGGTGACCGGCGGAATGGAGAAGGTCTTTGAGATCGGCAAGGTCTTTCGCAACGAAGGCATGGACCGCTCGCACAATCCCGAGTTCACCATGCTGGAAGCCTATGTGGCCTACTGGGATTACTATCCCATGATGGAGTTCGTGGAAAATTTTTACGCATCGCTCGCGCGCGAACTGCATGGTGGAACCAAGGTGAACTTCGGCGATCAGGAAATCGATCTGGCTCCGCCCTGGCCGCGTTTGAGCTACTACGAAGCGGTGGAGAAGTACACGGGAAAGAATCTCGAAGGTGCAAGCCGCGACGAACTCGCCGCCTTCGCAAAAGAAAAGGGCATCTCCGTGGACGAGGCCTGGGGTTGGGGCAAGATTCTCGATGAGATCAGCGGTGAACTCGTAGAGCCCAAACTTATTCAGCCAACCTTCCTCATGGATCATCCCAAGGAGATCAGTCCCCTGGCCAAGGACCATCGCGACAAGCCAGGCCTGGTGGAACGCTTCGAGCCCTTCATCGCGGGTTTTGAAGTGGGCAATGCCTTCAGCGAACTCAACGATCCCGATGAGCAGCGCCGACGCTTCGAATCGCAGATGGGGCTCAAGGCCAAGGGTGACGACGAGGCCCAGGTCATGGACGAAGACTACATTCGCGCTCTGGAAGTGGGCATGCCGCCCACGGCGGGTCTGGGCATCGGCATGGATCGACTGGTCATGCTCATGACCGATACCCAGCACATTCGTGACGTGCTCCTCTTTCCCCACATGAGGCCCGAGGCATAATGAAATTGCCGGTCTGGATCGCACTTCGCCATCTCGCCGCCATGCGGCGGCGAAGCTTCCTTGGCCGTGTGAGCCTGCTGGCTATCCTGGGTGTGGGTGTGGGGGTGGGCACACTCGTCACCGTGCTGGCCTTCACCGGCGGTTTCCAGGAAGAGGTTCGAGATCTCCTCACGGGGATGAACCCATCCATCTTCGTTTCCACCGACACTCCCGGCGATCTGAATCCTCAGGGTGAACTGGCCGCCGAGCTGGCCACGCGCGAAGATGTGGCGGCGATCTCTCCCTTCATTCAGCAGAAGGGTGTACTCAGCAGACCGGCGGATGCAGGTCTCAAGTTGGCGGGATGTCTGCTGCGCGGTGTGGATCCGCAAACCGAGCGATCTGTCACGAGCATTCTCGATTCGGCTGATCCCCCTTTAACCGGTTTCATGATGCTAGGTGATCGGCCAGGTATTTTGCTTGGCCGGCGACTTGCAGAAGAACTGGCCGTTTTGCCCGGGGAAGATGTCACCTTCACCACCTTGCTTGAGGACTCTGAAGAGCCCATGCATCAGGTGTTTTTCGTGCAGGGTTTCGTGGAGTCGGGGCTCTATGAATTCGACCGGCGCTTCGCCTATGTGGATCTCTCGGCCGCCCGCCAACTGTTTCGCGGTGGCCGAGGCGCTGATGGCCTGGGCATCCGAGTGGTGGATCCCCTTCAGGTGAGGCAGAGCAGCACGGAGCTTCGTGAAGCCCTCAGTTTTCCCCACTGGCGAGTGGCCGACTGGATGGATCTAAACGGCGAAATCTTTCGCTGGATGGGCACCATGCGCGCCATCCTCTTCCTTTCGCTCAGCCTTATCGTCTTGGTGGCGGGTTTCAATATTGCAGGCACCATGACCCTGGTGGTCAGCGAAAAATCGCGCGAGATCGGAGTGCTCAGATCTTTGGGCGCTGAACGCGGCAGCATCCTGCGGCTCTTTGTTCTCGAGGGATGGATCCTCGGCATGGCGGGGGTTGTTGTCGGTTTGCTTTTGAGCTGGCTCATGTCGGTAATTTTCAAGGATCGACCCTTGGGTATCCCCGGTGAAATCTACTTCATAGATCATCTGCCCATGAAGCTGGACTGGGCTCAGATCGGCGGCGTCAGTGTGGTCGCCGTTCTGGTAACCCTGGGCGCCGCTTTTTTCCCGGGCATTGAAGCTCTCATGCGCAGACCCATTGAAGCGATTACCGGGCAGGCTTCGGCCGCCGGAGATCGCCTCCGCGGCTGGCTGCGTTTCTACGTGACTCTGCAGGTTTACATTCTTCCGCTACTGGGAACCTTGAGCATCTTGGCTGCAGTTTACATGGTTTGGACTTCAGTTTTATCGCCAGGTGTCGGCTGGTTCTTGGCCTTTGTGGTTGCCGTGGGGCTCAGCATGCTTCTTCTGATCCGCGGCATATCGGTGGGCATTTCCTTGAACATGCTTGAGGCCGACGCCTGCCTTCGCGCCCGTCTTCACCTGCTACTGTCCGCAATCTGGATCTTCCTGCTCGCCACTGCCTTGCTGTTCATGGCCGGGCTTGTGAGCTGGCTGCCACCCGTCCTCCTTTTCTTGCTGCTCTATCACGGCTCATGGTACTTCTACTTCCGTCGCTCGCCCAGAGTGCGAGCGGCCTTCGCCCTATCTTCGGAGAGTGATGCATGAGCCCGGCCCTGCTTGAAGCGGTGGATATCCACAAGAGCTATCCCGGTGTGAAAGGCGAGGTGAAAGTGCTCGCCGGTGGCGCCTTGCAACTTCCAGCGGGGGAGAGCCTGGCAGTGCTCGGAGGCTCGGGCAGCGGCAAGAGCACCTTGCTACACATTTTGGGAACCTTGGATCGACCCGACCGGGGCAGTCTTCGTTTTGAAGGGCATGATCTTCTTGCTCTCAAAGCCCGCGAGCTTTCCAAGTTTCGTCGTAATGAGTTGGGCTTCGTGTTTCAGTTCCATCACCTGCTTCCCGAGTTCAGCGCTCAGGAGAACGCGGCCATGCCCCTGCGCATTGCCGGTGTGGGTGAAGACGAAGCCATGGAGCGCGCGGCGAATTTATTGAACATGCTGGATCTGGGGCATCGTCTGGAACATCGTCCTCCGGAACTGTCCGGCGGCGAGCAACAGCGCGTGGCCGTGGCGCGGGCTCTGGTGGGCTCGCCTCGTCTGCTTCTGGCCGATGAACCCACGGGGAATCTGGACGAGAAAAATGGCGCTGCCCTGGCCGACCTTCTCTTCAAGCGTCGCGAAGAAGATGGATTCGCGCTTATCCTCGTAACTCACGATGAGAAGCTGGCTGAGCGGTGTTCGCGCCGCATTCGTCTGGAAGATGGCGTCCTCAGGCCATCCTAAACCCTGGTTGAATTCCCCAAACATGACTATTTTATGGGTCGAGGTGATCCCATGGCCCTCATGTGCGAAATCTGCGGCAAAAGGCCGGCCGAATTGATCGTCGGCGAAAACCGTCCCGACTCCACACGCACCTTGCATCTCTGTGGCTACTGTGCCGCAGGCAAGGGTATTCGCGTGCGGGTGGACCTGTCCCAAGATCCCCGCCAACTTTGGCGGAGATTCCTATCCCGTAATCTGAAAGAGGCCGAGGAAAGCAGCGCGCTGGCATGTCCCAACTGTGGCCGAACCTATATGAATTTCGAGGAGACCGGCTCCCTGGGATGTCCCGACTGCTATTCCACTTTCCGTGGCGACATGGTTCGCATCCTCAAGGAATATCACGGATCCGACGAACATGGCGGCAAGGTACCCTTCCGTGAGCAACGAAGGATAGCCGTTCGTCAGCGTAGCCGCAGCGCGCGCGAGGCTCTTCAAATGGCCATCAATGAAGAGCGTTTCGAAGACGCCGCTCGTCTGCGTGACGAGATCAAGGATCTGGAAGAAGAGATCGGACGCCTTCAGGAGGAATCGTGAGCGGACTGGCATTCCTTCGCGAGCAGGGTGAGGTTCTTCAGCGCAAATCCGGCGGCGGTCATGAAAACCTGCAAAGCTGGGTAACGCTCAAACGCAACCTTCAGGAACCCTTTCCCGCCATTCTCGATGCGGACAAGCGCTGCGAGTTAAGATCCCGACTCTTCGATTTGCTTGGAGGTCAGGAATCCCTGGCCGAGGGTGTTTTCATCGAGCTTGAATCCTTAGAGCGCTATGAGCGCATCTACCTTTATGAGCGCAGGCTTATTGGTACCGACAGCCTGGTCAATCCGCTGGGACGCGGCCTGGCCCTGTCACAGGACGGGCATCTGGCCGTACTTGTGGGGGAAGAGGATCATCTGCGCATCCAGTGCCATCGCCCCGGCCTGGCCATGGAAGACGCCTTCCTCTGCGCCGACAATTTTGATGCCTCCCTGGAGCAGCACTGTCGTTACGCCTTTAGCGAGGTTTTCGGCTATCTCACCGCCTGCCCCAGCGAGGCGGGAACAGGGCTCAGGACCTCGGCTCTGTTGCACATGCCGGCCTTGGCTCTGCAGGGAGAGTTACCGAAGATCATCCGCGGTCTTCTGGCGCTGAAACTGGCCATTCGCGGAACCTTGGGCGATACCCAGGGCGCACCCGGTGCCTGGCTGCTGTTGTCCAACAGTCGATCTCTGGGACAGCCCGAGCAGGATTATGTGGAAAGCCTGGATCGGGCGGTGCGGAAGCTCTTAAATTTCGAAGACAAGGCTCTGGAGAGGGCCCTGCTCGAGGCACGGAGCTTGCTCGAAGATGAAGTCGGAAAGGCCCTTAAAGCCGTGGAAGAGGCCGAGGAACTTACCAGCTTGCAAGCAGTTGCGCTCCTGGGGACCCTAAGATTGGGAAGCCGGGCAGGGCTACTGCCCACGCTGGATTCCTCACGTCTAGGCCCCCTCGAGGCAGGCGTGATGCCCGGGCATTTGCAGGTGATGGAGGGAAAGCCGCTGGAAGATCCGGAGCGCAGGAGCCGCAGAGCGGAGACCCTGAAAAGCTGGCTCTTCACTTAAGAGCAAACATGAAGTTAGGATGGTAAGGCTCGATGAACGATCGATTTACAGAACGTGTGCGTAAGGTCTTGTTCCTTGCCCGAGACGAAGCAAGCCGCCTTCAGCACGAGTATATCGGCACCGAGCACCTGCTCCTGGGCATCGTCCGGGAAGGGGAAGGAATTGCCGCCAAGGTCCTGAAAACTATGGGCTTGGATTTTGAGCAGATCAGGCTGGCCGTGGAAAAATTGGTATCGGCCACGGGCGGAACCGTGATGATCGGTGAGATTCCCTTCACCCCGAGAGCCAAAACCGTGCTGGAACTGGCCGTGGAGGAAGCCCGACTTTTGGGTCACAACTACGTGGGGACCGAGCATCTGTTACTGGGTCTCATTCGCGAGGGTGAGGGCGTGGCAGCCCGCGTGCTTCTGGATCTGGGCGCCGATCGCAAAAAGGTGCGCGAAGAGGTTCTAAAGCTTTTAGGTAGCGACGGCGGAAAGGGATCCACCTCGACCAAGGGCCAGAGCGAAACGCCTGCCCTCGATCAGTTCGGGCGCGATCTCACCCGCATGGCGGCAGACGGCAAGATGGATCCCATTATCGGCCGGGACAAAGAGATCGAGCGCATCATCCAGATTCTATCTCGTCGCAAGAAGAACAACCCCGTGCTCATCGGCGAGCCCGGCGTGGGCAAGACGGCCATCGCCGAGGGACTGGCTCAGCATATCGTGGAGAAACGTGTCCCGAAAATTTTGCTGGGCAAGCGAATCTGCACGCTTGATCTGGCAAGCGTCGTGGCCGGCACCAAGTATCGCGGACAGTTCGAGGAGCGGCTCAAGGCCGTTATCAACGAGATCCGCGAGTCCGATGAAGTGATCATCTTCATCGACGAATTGCATACCATCGTTGGGGCCGGTGGCGCGGAAGGCGCTATCGATGCGTCCAACATGCTCAAACCCGCCTTGTCGCGAGGCGAGCTTCAGTGCGTGGGCGCTACCACGCTTGATGAATACCGCAAGCACATCGAAAAGGACGGCGCGCTGGAACGCAGGTTCCAGATGGTGCTCGTGAATCCGCCCAGCGAGGATGAGGCGGTGGAAATTCTGCGGGGCCTGCGCGAAAAGTACGAAGTGCATCACCGGGCCACCATCACCGACAGCGCATTGGAAGCTGCGGTGAAGATGAGCAATCGCTACCTGAGCAATCGATTCCTGCCGGACAAGGCCTTCGATGTCATCGACGAGGCCGGTAGCCGGGCCAGGCTTGCCAAGAGTTCCATACCCCAGGAGCAACTGAACCTGGAAAAGGAAATCGAGCAGGTCGAGAAGCAGAAGGAAGTGGCGATTCAGAGCCAGGACTTCGAAAAGGCCGCGGGTCTGCGCGACAGCGAAAAGGATATGCGCGCCAAGCTGGAGGAAATGAAGTCCAGCATCGAAGAGCAGGACAGCGAGGAACGCGCCTTCGTGGACGTAAAGGAAATCGCCGCGATCATCAGCGAGATGACAGGTATCCCCGTTTCCAGCGTCGAGGAAAAAGAAGGCGAAAAACTACTTCGCATGGAAGAGCATCTGGCCAAGCGGGTAGTGGGGCAGGAAGAGGCCATCACGGCCATTTCCACGGCCATCCGTCGCAATCGCGCCGGGCTGCGCGACCCACGCCGGCCCATCGGATCTTTCTTCTTCCTGGGGCCCACGGGCGTTGGTAAAACCGAGTTGGCTCGTGCCCTCACAAACTTCCTCTTCGACAGCGAAGATCGCCTTATCCGTATCGACATGTCCGAGTACATGGAGAAGCATTCGGTGAGTCGTCTCATCGGCGCGCCACCCGGATACGTGGGATACGAAGAGGGCGGCTATCTCACCGAGAAGATCCGCCGCAATCCCTATTCCGTGCTTCTCATGGACGAGATGGAGAAGGCTCATCCCGACGTCTTCAACATCCTCCTGCAGATTCTGGAAGATGGGCAGCTCACCGACAACTTCGGCCGCACGGTGGATTTCAAGAACTGCGTGGTCATCATGACCAGCAATGTGGGCGTGAAAGATCTGCAGGATCACAAGCCCCTGGGTTTCTCCCTCAGCCAGGATGGCGGCAAGGATCGCGAGATGAATCGCAATCTCCTGGAGTCGCTCAAGCGCACGGTGGCCCCGGAGTTCCTCAACCGCATCGACGAGACCATCGTCTTCCACAGCCTGGGCCGTGGGGAAATGGACAGCATCCTCAATATCTTCGTTTCCGAGTTGAAGGAGCGCCTGGCCGAACAGGATTTCATCTTCAATCTGGACGAAGCTTCGCGGGAATTGCTCATCGATCGTGGTTTCGATCCTTCTCTGGGTGCCAGACCCCTGCGCAGGGCCCTCCAGCGCTATCTGGAGAACCCGCTCTCCGAAAAAATCCTCAGCGGCAAGATTCGCAAGGACAAGGAGATCCGCATTTCAGTGGAGAAGGGCGAGCTGGTTTTCTCTCAGGGAGGCGACCGGCCCTCGAAGGTGGAGGAACCGGTGGAAGAAATAGGCTAGTAAGCGCTTTACAAGCGCAGGCCCTTCCCCTAAATTCGCATTGAAGAAACGGCTCCTTGTGAGCCGTTTTCTTTGAATGCCGACAAATCCCTTTCCCCCTGTGCAAAATGGCTAAAATCTCAAAGACCCTCGCCATCGTCTGCCTGGCCCTTCTGGTCGGAGCAGGAGCCAATGCCCAAAGCGTCGTGGATTCATTGCAGGTGGAGGGGCTTCGCTTCGTAGCTCCCCAGCGTGTTCTGCTCGAGTTCGGCGTGGAGCAGGGCGATGTCCTCGACTCGGGAAAAGTCGCCGAAGGAATTCAGCGCCTCTACCGCACCGGGCGTTTCCAAACTGTAGATGTGGGGCTCGAGCAGCTGGGCCCTGACTCGGTCATGCTCATCCTCAAGGTAATCGAACACCCTCGTCTGGATGAATTGAAATGGGATGGGCTCAAGAAAATCGACCAGAAGGATCTTGAGGAAAAGATCCGCCTGAAAGAGGGGGCCTATCTGCGCCCGCTTCTAGTGAGTCAGGCCGAGCAGAGTATCATCGAGCACTGCCGGGAGAAGGGTTACCACGCTGCCACCTTGACCACTCAGCAAGAAGAGGACGAAGGAAAGGTGCGCCTTACCTTCCAGCTGAGCGAGGGCAAGAAGTCGAAGGTCAGCAAGCTGCAGTTCGAAGGCAATGAGATCTACGACGCGGACAAGTTGCAAGGTGTGGTGAAAACCAAGCCCAAGTCATTCTGGCGACCCACCAGTTGGTTCAACAGCAATTCCTATCAGCCTGATAGTCTCTCTCTAGATTTGGATCGCCTGGTGGATTTCTACCAGGACGAGGGCTACCTGGATGTTCGTGTGATCGACATGCAGGAGAGCTTCTCGGATGATCAGGAACACGTAACCGTGACCTATCGCCTGGAAGAGGGTCCGCGCTATGCCTTCGGCGATATCAGCTGGTCCGGCAACAGCGTGGTGGCTGATTCCATGGTGGCCTGGCATTTCCCCTTCGAGGCCGGTGAAACCTATGACGGCCGCGCCCTGGACATGGCCCGTTTCAACCTTTCCAGCGAGTATCACAATCTCGGTTATCTCTACAGTCAGGTGAAGGTGGATCGTCTTATCGACGGTGACCGTGTGAACCTGGCCCTGCAGATCTACGAAGGTCCCCTGGCTCGCGTGCGCGAAATCATCGTGGCGGGTAACGATAAGACCCTCGACAAGGTCATCCGCCGCGAAGTGCGAATCTTCCCGGGCGAACTCTTCAGCCGTGCCAAGGTGGAGCGGAGTTATCGTGACATCTTCATGCTTCGATTCTTCGACGATGTGCGCTTCGAGCCCAAGGCCGATCCGGCCACGGGAGAAGTGGATCTGGTCTATCGCGTAGTCGAGCGCAGCTCGGGACAGTTCGGTGCTGGTGTCACCTACAGCGAAGCCACGAGCTTCTCGGGCTTCATCCAGCTGGGTACGCCCAACTTCCGTGGGCGTGGACAGAACGTGAACTTCAATTGGGAGTTCGGCAGCCGGGTGAGTTCCTTCAACATCCAGTTCGTGGAACCCTGGTTCATGGACCGTCCCATCAGTTTGAGCGGATCCATCTACAACACGCGCAGCAACCTGTATCGGGAATACTACCAAGACCGCAAGGCGGGTTTCTCGGTGGGAATCGGCCGGCCACTGCCCTGGCTGGATCACTCCCGAGTGAGCATGAGCTATCGCCTCGAGAGTCTGAACATCTTCGATTTCACCGATGAATATCTGGCCCTTGGCGGCACCTTGGGCGACCGGGACTGGCCCCAGATCGAAAGCAGCATCACGCTGCTCTTCCGCCGCAATTCCACCGACAGTCCCTTCCTGCCCAGGCGGGGGAGCAACTTCCGCTTCAGTGCACAGTTCTCCGGAGGTGCCCTGGGCGGCAAACTGCATTTTCAGAAGTACGAAGCCAAGTACACCTGGTACCAGAAAATGATCGGACCCTTCGTGCTGCGCTATCACCAGACACTGGGTTTGGTGGACGGCTTGGATCGTCCCGAGCAGGTACCCGATCATGAGCGATTCCGCCTGGGTGGCAATCGTCTTTTGCCACTCCGCGGCTATGACGACTATTCGATTGTACCCCAGGGCAACAGCGCTTTCCTGGGCGGCCGGGCCATGACCACGGGGACCGTGGAACTGGTGCTCGGCATCGGCAACAGCGTTCAGATCGTGGCCCCCTTCTTCGATTTCGGAGACACCTGGAATTCTCTCGGCCACGCCGACTTCACCACACTGCATCGATCCTGGGGATTCGGCGCACGCGTGGAAGTTCCCATGATGGGTGTGATGGGATTCGACTGGGGATATCCCTTGGATCCCGTTTATGAGGGTGAGGGCGGACGCTTCCACTTCAGAATCGGTACCGACTTCTAGGAGAAGATCATGAAAGTACGCACATTGCTCACTGGCCTGATCCTGCTGCTCCTGGCTCTACCTGTGACAGCTGAAGACCTCAAGGTCGGTGTCATGGACTTCCAGAAGATTTTCCAGACCTACGAAGGCTTCGCCGAGGCCATGAGTATCTACAACAAGGATCTGGAAGCCTGGCAGGCCGAGAAACAGCAGATGATCGACGAGCTCATCGGAGCCCGCGACGATCTGACCCGCCAAAGACCTCTTTTGACCCCCGAAGCCCTCTCTGAGCGAGAATCTCAAATTGCCCGTTTGGAGGCCGAACTCTATCAGTTTGAGCAGGAGAAGTTTGGCCCGGAAGGTGAAGCTATACGCAGAGATATGGAGCTCAGCGAGCCCATTTACGAGAAGATACGGGAAGTGGTAAAGTCTGTGGCTGAGGAAGAAGGTTATGATCTGATCCTCGACGTATCGGGCGCAGTGATCTATTCTAGTCCGGATATGGACATGGATGACAAAATCAGCGCAGCATTACACGCGAGGGGATAAGGATCGGATGGAGCGGGGACAGCTACATAGTTCGCGTAGCTTTACGCTGGAGGAACTCGCCTCGGAAGTGGGGGGCGTGGCCGAGGGCAATCCAGCTCTGGCCATTTCCGGTGTGGCCGGCATCCGCGAGGCCCAGCAGGGAGAAATCTCCTTCGTGGCCAACCATCGCTACACACGCTTCATCGACGACACCCATGCCAGCGCACTGATTCTCGCACCCGGCATGGGCAACGGCCATCTGCCGGTGCTTCGAACTGAAGATCCCTATCTGGCCTACCTGAAAATCCTCCGCCTCTTTTCTCCCCTTCCCGCTGAACGTTTCCTGCCCGGTGTCCATCCCAGCGCCGTGGTGGATCCCGCTGCGCGTCTGGGCAAAGATGTGCATCTAGGTGCCGGCGTCTACGTGGGTGCGGAAGTGGAAGTGGGCGATCGCTGTGTCCTGCTGCCAGGCGTGGTGGTCATGGACGGCTGCTGCCTGGGCGAAGAGTGTCTGATTTTCCCCGGCGTGATTCTGCGCGAAGGCGTTCAAATGGGCCGGCGCGTGGTCATCCACCCCGGCAGCGTGATGGGCGCCGACGGATTCGGCTATGCCTGGGACGGCAAGCGCCACCAGAAGATTCCCCAGATCGGCGGCGTGGAAATTGGCGACGAGGTCGAGATTGGTGCCAATGTGACCATCGACCGGGCCACCACGGGCATGACGCGCATCGGTGATGGTTGTCGAATCGATAACCTGGTGCAGATCGCGCACAATGTGCAGATCGGTCCTAATTCCATAATCATCGCCCAGGCCGGAATTTCGGGAAGCACCGAACTCGGCAGCGGCGTGACCGTGGCCGGACAGGCTGGCGTGGCAGGTCATATAAACATAGGCGATGGCGTGGTCGTGGCCGCACAGGCCGGAGTGACCAAGTCGGTGGAAGATGGAGTTTGCGTGTCGGGCTATCCAGCCAGACCCCATGACGAGGCCATGCGCCATCTGGCGGCGCTCAACAAGGTCCCGGAACTCCTTCGCCGCATCGCAAAACTGGAGCGAGAGCTTGCCCGTCTCCACAAAGACTCACCCGAAGAAACGGTAGGCCAGGATTGATTCGTCAGCAGAGAACCCTCTCCAAAGAATTTCACATCGAGGGCATTGGCCTCCACACAGGCAATCCCGTAGCCATGGTTTTCAAGCCCGCGGGGATCAACCAAGGAATTCGCTTCCTGCGCGTTGATCTGGATCCCCCGGTGGAATTCCCCGCGCAGGTTGCCCTAGCGCTGGAATGTACCGACGACATGCGCAACACCACCTTGAAGGTGGGGGAGCATAAGCTTCACACGGTGGAGCACGTCATGGCCGCGCTGGTGGGACTCGGCATCGACAATTGCGTCGTAGAGGTGAATTCCAATGAGCCCATGGAACCCTCCGAGGGCGGTGCCGCGGATTTCGTGAAAGGGCTCAAGGCCACCGGCATCGTAGGCCAGGGAGTGCCGGCCAGATTTTTCGAAGTCACGCAGCCCATCAGTCTCGTGGAAAACGACATCGAGCTACTGGCCCTTCCCTACGAAGGCTTCCGCGTGAGCTTCACCATCAAGTACGATCATCCTCATCTGGGTACCCAGTACGCGAGCTTCGACATCAATCCGCAGATCTTCGAGGATGAAATCGCCGAGGCGCGCACCTTCGCACTCATGAAAGACGTGGAGAACCTGCGCGAGCGCGGCCTGATCAAGGGCGGCAGCCTGGATAATTCCATCGTGGTGGGCGAGGATGGTATCCTCAACGAAACGCCACTGCGCTGGCCCAACGAATTCGTGCGTCACAAAATTTTGGACCTGCTCGGTGATCTGGGCCTTCTGGGCTCGCCCATCAAGGGACACATCATCAGCCACCGCAGCGGACACGCTTCCAACGTGAAGTTTGCCGGCATGCTGGCCGAGGCGCTCAAGCGCCAGGACCGCACATTCAGCCAGAAGAAGCCCACGGACTGGAACATCCAGGACGTCATGAAGATCATGCCGCACCGCTATCCTTTCCTGCTCGTGGATAGACTCATCGAGATGGAAGATGGCAAGTACGCGGTGGGCATCAAAAACGTGACCATCAACGAGCCCTTCTTCCAGGGGCACTTCCCTGGGCATCCCATTTTCCCGGCGGTACTCATTCTCGAGGCCATGGCCCAGACCGGTGGAATGCTGCTGCTTTCCACAGTGGATGAGCATGAGGGGAAATTGGTTTACTTCACCAAGATCGATCAGGCGCGTTTCCGCAAACCCGTCTTGCCCGGCGATCAGGTGCGTTTCGAAATGACCATGGTTCGTCTGAGCCGATTGGGTTGTAAGATGCGTGGCGAAGCATACGTAGACGGAGAACTTGTAGCCGAGGCCGAACTCATGGCCCGTGTTGTGGATCGATGAAGGCGAGTATGCAGAAGGAAACCAGCATTCATCCCAGCGCCATTGTGGATCCAGCCGCCAAGCTGGGTGAGGGTGTTCAGATCGGACCTTTCTGCATCATTGCGGCCGAAGCTGAAATCGGCGATGGATGCATTCTCGACAGCAACGTGCGCATCGAAGGATGCGTTCGCATGGGCGCCGGCAATCACGTTTTCCACGGTGCCGCGCTGGGTGGTCCGCCCCAGGATCTGAAATACTCGGGCGAGCCCAGCATCCTTCGCATCGGCGAGAACAATTCCATTCGCGAGTACGTCACCATGAATCCGGGCACGGCGGCCGGCGAGGAAACCCTTATCGGCGATCATTGCCTGATCATGGCCTATGCCCATGTGGCTCACAATTGCGTCTTGGGTGATCGGGTGATCCTGGCCAATGCGGTTCAGCTTGCCGGACATGTGACCATCGAGGATTACGCCATCTTGGGCGGGCTCACACCTGTGCACCAGTTCACGCGTATTGGCGCGCACTGTTTTGTGGGTGGAGGTAGCCGGGTTCCCCAGGATGTGCCGCCCTACATTCGCGCGGCGGGAAACCCGCTGGTGGTGGCCGGTCTCAATCTGGTGGGAATCCAGCGCCGAGGATTCAGCGCCGAAAGTATCGAGGCCATCAAGAAGGCCTATCGCATCATCTATCGTTCGGGTTTGAATACCAGCCAGGCCATCACGCAGCTGGAAGAAGCCCATTTCGACGATCCCCATGCCTTGCACATGCTCGATTTCGTTCGCCGAAGCGAGCGAGGCATCAGCAAGTAATCAGGCCAGCTCGCCACCTTCCAAACGCTTCCCCAAATTCCACTGTTCGAAGCTTTGCACCAGGGCCTCGCCTTGTTTGCGTAGCCAGGCCATGTCCAGGCTTGCAGGCGCGTAGAGCAAGGTGAGGATGTTCCCACTTTCTTCCCGTATGCGGCAGCGGTCCGAATCGCTGCTGGGAGATCCGAAAGCACCTTGATCATCGCCCAGGCAGAGCCTTCCACTCACGTTCACGCGTCCCTTGCGGATGCCTTCGAAACCTTCGCCTTCTTCACCGAGGCGCAGGGTCACATCGCCCTGGATTTTTGCTCGGTCGTAAAGACCCAAGGGAAGCCCAGAGGACATGGAGAACAAATTTCCCGTGTCCACGATGGGATCCAGGCGATAGAGCCCCTTGCCTTGAATGGCCCTTCTGAGAAGGGCTTCGCTGGAGGGCCGGTGACGCGTGGGATCCATGCCCACCGAACGGTAGAGCTCGCGTGCGGGTGCCAGCTGCTCGATCTCAGAGGGTGGCATGCCCTCATAGAGGTCGGCGAAGGCTTTGCAGACCGAATCCAGGTGCTCGCGAAAACCCGGATGCTCCTGGTGACTGAGATCATCCATGGCAAACCAGACCGCCATGACGCGGCCACTCAGCTGAGGATGGAGTTGAATTTTCATGCCTGCATCATAGTGAAGAGCAGTCTTTATGGAAAGGCCGTTGACAAGGCGCTATCAGGCACTACCCTTTGCGCAACGAAGGGGGCATCGTGAAAGTTGGAGTCGTCGGTTGTGGACATCTTGGAAGCATTCATGCGCGTGTGTGGTCGGAAATTCCCGGTGCGGACCTGGTGGGCGTGCATGATGTGGTGGATGAACGCGCGGCTAAGATCGCCGCAAAACTGGGATGCGCCACCTTTGGGGATCCCGCGGATCTGGCACGAGAAGCTGAAGCGCTGAGCATCTGTGTGCCCACGCCGGGGCATCGCGATGTAGCTCTGGCTGCCTTGGCCGAGGGCTGCCATCTGCTGGTGGAAAAACCCTTGGCATCCACCAGTGCCGAGGGCGAGGAAATCGTGGCCGCCGCGCGCGCGCGGAATCTCAAGGTGATGGTAGGCCACGTGGAGCGTTTCAATCCCGCCATGATCGCGGCTCTTCCCTATTTGAAAAAACCGGGCTTTGTGGAAAGCACGCGCATTGCACCCTTTGTGAGCCGCGGCAGCGATGTGCCCGTGGTCAGCGATCTGATGATTCACGACATCGACCTGCTCTGCATGATTCTGGATGACGAACCCGAAAGCCTCGATGCCGTTGGCATTCCTGTGCTCACTCCCGATGTGGACATCGCCAATGTGCGATTGCGCTTCAAGGGCGGCTGTGTGGCCAATTTGACTTCCAGTCGAATAAGTCTGAAGCGCGAGCGGAAGATTCGTTTCTTCCAATCCGATAGTTACCTGTCGGTGAATCTCATGGAGAAACAAGTGAGCCGCGTGGCCAAGGGCGAGGGCTTCGATGCCGCCGTGATGCGGGCCATGATGGATCCTTCCACCCTGGGCGATTTGCGCATGGAGGAACTCATCGACAAGGGTGGAATCGAAGTGCCCGACGCGGAACCCCTTCGCCTGGAACTGGAAGCCTTCCACAATGCCCTCCTGAACGAAGAGGACATGCCTGTGAGCGCCGAGGACGGACTTCGCGCGCTGCGCGTGGCCGAGCGCATACTCGACCAGGTGAAAGGCCATGCCTGATTCTCCCTTTATCCTCATGGTAGCCGGGGAAGCCAGCGGCGACCAGGCCGCGGCTCCCGTGGTGGCCGCCCTTCGGCGCGAGTATCCCTCTGCTCGAATCCTGGCCGTGGGTGGCCCGCGCATGAAGGCTGCGGGAGCGGAAATCCTATTTGACGCCTCCGAACTCTCGGTCATGGGATTCGCCGAGGTCCTGCGCCATCTGCCGCGCCTGCTCAAACGTCGGCGGCAGGTAAAATCCCTGCTTCGCCGAGAGCGTCCCGATCTCTTCCTGCCCGTGGATGCCCCCGGCTTCAATCTGCCTTTGGCGCGCCTGGCCAAGAGCCTGAGTGTTCCCACCCTTTACTATGTGGCGCCTCAGGTCTGGGCCTGGGGTGAGGGGCGCCTGAAAGCCATGAAACGGGATTTGGCGGGTATGGCGGTCATCCTGCCCTTCGAAGAAGATTGGTTCGCCGAGAGAGGCGTTCCGGCGCGATTTGTGGGCCATCCCTTGGCAGGAAAATTCGTGGATCTACCCGAGCCCAAGGGCGAGCCGCGGCGTATCGGTCTCATGCCAGGCAGCCGGGCCCAGGAAATCTCGCGACATCTGCCTCGGCTGCTGGAAGCCTCGGCCAAGTTGCTGGCAAAGCATGGGGATCTCGAGTTCTCCATCCTGGAAGCAAGCCCCATAAGTGATGCTGTATATGCAAGATATCTCAATGGTTTCGAGTATCCTGTGAAGCGTTTCCGGGGCGATTCACAGGCCTTTTTTGCCGAACAGGATCTGCTCTGGGCCAGCAGCGGCACGGCCACCCTGGAGGCGGCCCTGGCTGGCCGGCCCATGGTGGTACTCTATCGAACCGGGCGGGTGAATTATCAACTGGCTCGCAGGCTCATCCGGTTGAAGAATATCGCCCTCGTCAACCTGGTGGCTGGCCGGGAGCTAGTTCCCGAACTCATTCAGCATGGAGCCGAATCGGCCAATTTGGCTACATCCATGGCGGTTCTGCTTCTGGATGAAGAGACCCGCGATAGGCAACGCGCTGGATTCGCCGAAATCCGCCAGCACTTGGGTTCACTGGAGCCCGGCGTCGAGGTGGCGAAAATGGCCCGGGAGATTCTGGAGAGCCATGGCCCATAAGCTTTGGCAGGCAGGTGGCCGGGACATTCCAGAGGCCGAGCTCAGTCGCATCGCTCGTCGGGGCCGCGCCCTGGCGCGCGTGCTTCGTATATTCGGATCCACCTGGCGTCTTCGCGAAGAAAACTGGGACCAGAGCCAGGCGCTTCGCGAAAGCACTGCTCGCGGATCCTTCATCTTCGCTTTTCCCCACAATCGATTGGGCATGCTGGCCTACAGCCATCGGGATCGATCCCTCCAGATTCTCAACAGCAGCAGTCGAGACGGTTTGCTCATGAGTTCCATGTGCGAGGCCCTGGGCATGGACAGTGTCCTGGGATCTTCCAGCCGCGGCGCGGCTTCGGCCCTGCGCGATCTCGCCCGTCGGGGTACCAAAGGACTCGACCTGGCCCTCACGGTAGATGGTCCCCGTGGCCCGCGCGGGCGGGTGAAGCCCGGCATCGTGGCCCTGGCCGCATTGACAGGATCTCCCGTGATTCCCGTATCGGCCGCTGCAGCTCCACGAAAAGTTTTAAGCACCTGGGACCAGACTGTCCTGCCTTTTCCCTTCTCGAAGGTCCTGGTACGCTTCGGAGAGCCTCTCTGGCTCGATCGCAAGGCCGATGAAGCGCGTCGCGAGGAATTCCGACTTGAAATTGAGGCCGCACTGCAGACATTGAGCGACGAAGTCGACCGGGCCCTCGGCGTATCGGTCATTGCTCCCGCCCAGGAGGATCATGGATAGCCCCCTCAAAGATTTGCGCACACCCCTGGAGCGTCTGCCCCGCGAACCGGGAGCATTCATGCGGGCATCGGCCAAGCTCTATGGGACTCTCTCCGCTCTGAATGGCTTCTATCTGAAAACCATGCCGAGAGTGCGCACCCAGGCTCCGCTCATTTCTGTGGGAAATCTGGAGGTGGGAGGCACGGGGAAAACTCCGGTCTTGGCATCCCTGGCCAGTATTTTGGTGGAGATGGGTCACAAGCCCGGCCTGCTCACCGGTCTGGGCGAGGGCGGATCTTCGGGCATCCTCAGCGAGGGGGACCCAAGCTTCCCGGCCGAGGCACCCGACGAGGCCCTGCTCCTGGCTCGGCGCTTTCCGGACATGCCCGTGACGGCCGCCCGCCCCAAGTGGAAAGGCGCCAAGGTGCTTGACCGGGGGGGGCGCTGCGACATCATCCTCTTGGATGACGGTTTCCAGCATCGACGCCTGGAGCGAAAGCTGGATCTGGTTCTGCTCTCGGGCACCGTGCCCATGGAAAAAAATCGCGTTCTCCCGGCGGGACCACTCAGGGAGTTTCCCTCGGCCCTGTCTCGGGGCGACGCCTTCTTCATGCCCCAGAGTTGTGAACCCCCGGAGAGCTTGCCCGATCGTCCCGTGTTTCGCTTCAGCACGAGAAACACTGGCCTGTTCAATCTTGAGGGAGAGAAGGTGGAGCGCGGGGCCACTCCCTTCATGGTCATATCGGCCATCGCCCGTCCGGGACGCTTCGAGAGAGCTGCAGAAAATTGGGGTGAAACGGCTCTTCGCCTCCGCTTCCGAGACCACGCTCCCTGGAGTATCGAAATTCGTAACGCCGTGGAAGAAGCCATGGGTGATTGTGCTGCCTGCCAGCCGCTTCTCACGGAAAAGGACGCCGCCCGCTGGGGTGCCAGCTGGGATCTACCAGGCCCCAGGCCCTTGTATCTGGATCTGGAAATCGACTGGGAAGACCCTGAAGGTCTTCGAGCCTGGCTCGCAGACAGCTTTTCGGCCTAAATCCGCCCTTTCCTTCGCATTGAAAGCATGGAGCCCCTGGGCTAGATTGTGGCCATGGTATCCAACCAGAGAAAATGCGATTTCCTCGTTATCGGCAGCGGTGTGGCAGGTCTGGCATTTGCCATCAAAGCCGCTGAGCTGGGCGAAGTGCTCATTGTCACCAAACTGGGTGGCTCCGACACCAATACCATGAAGGCCCAGGGCGGCATTGCGGCGGTGGTGGATCCACAAGACAGCTTTGCCTCTCATGTGGATGACACCCTCAAGGCCGGCGCCGGACTCTGCGACGAGAAGCTCGTTCATGAAATGGTGGAGGCCGGGCCCGCCCGTATTCGCGAACTCCTGGATTGGGGCCTTCCCTTTAGCCGCGAGGGCGAGAAACTGGCCTTGGGTCGTGAGGGAGGGCACTCCTTCCGCCGTATCCTTCATGTGGCCGACTTCACGGGACGCGAACTGGAGCGGGTGCTGCTGGAACGCGTGAAGGCCAATCCGCGCATCACTCTTTTGGAAGATCACCTTGCACTGAATCTGGCTACCGAGCGCCACCTGCGATCGGCGGGGCAGGAGCGGCGAGTTTACGGCGCCTACATTTTCAATCGGGGCGCTCAGGAAATATTGGAAGTGGCAGCTCGCTGGACGGTGCTCGCCACGGGGGGAGCCGGCAAGGTCTACAGTTACACGAGCAATCCCGATCTGGCCACCGGCGACGGTGTGGCCATGGCCTACCGGGCCGGTGCGCGCATCCGAAACTTGGAGTTCGTGCAGTTTCATCCCACCTGCCTCTATCACGGCAAACTGCGAACTCAGCTCATCAGCGAAGCGGTGCGAGGCGAGGGCGCTTTGCTGCGCAACCTCGACGGGGAAGCCTTCATGGAGGGCTACACCCTGCAAAAGGAATTGGCGCCCCGGGATATCGTGGCGCGGGCCATCGACCATGAAATGAAGCGTCGTGGCGACAAACATGTGCTTCTGGATTTTGCGCCTATAGGACGAGATCGAATTCCCGAACGCTTCCCGACCATTTTCGAAAACCTTTCCAAGGTCGGTATCGACCCCAGGGAAAGGCCAGTACCGGTTGTCCCTGCCGCGCACTATTTCTGCGGGGGTGTGGATGTGGATAAGCAGGGCCAATCCAGCCTGGATTGCCTCCTGGCCCTCGGCGAGGTCAGTGCCACCGGCGTGCATGGGGCCAATCGATTAGCCAGCAACTCCCTGCTTGAGGCCTTGGTCTTCGCCCACTGGGCCTTCGAAGGCTTGAAGGAAAATTTCGAGGAAGGCTGTGAGTTGCCTGAACTGCGCCCCTGGAGTACGGCGGGTGTGCGCGATTATCGCGAAACGGTTGTCTTGGATCACGACTGGGATCTGGTCAGGCGCATCATGATGGACTATGTGGGCATCGTGCGCAGCGATGAACGCCTGCTTCTGGCCCGCGATCGCCTGCGCCATGTGCGTGAAACCGTGGAACGCTTCTACTGGAAATATCGCATTAACAGCGAGCTGATCGAACTCAGGAACATTGCCCAGGTGGCCGAGCTCATCGTGCGCTCAGCCCTGCGCCGCAAAGAGAGCCGCGGCCTGCATTTCAACCTGGATCACCCGGAACCCGAACCGGGTCCCGCTCGCTCGACGCTCATCGAGCAGGAAATCCTGCACGCCTGATATGCCGAAACCCTGGTACATCGACGGATTTGGAGCCCACTACCTGGAGCTCTACGCTCATCGCAGCGATCGCGAGGCGGCCGAGGCCGTGAAGCTCATGGATCGCGCGGGGCTGAAGCTTAAGGGCCTGACCTTGCTTGACCTGGGATGCGGTCCTGGCCGGCATGTGAATTCACTGCGTCTTCGCGGCGCTCGAGTGTTGGGACTGGATCTTTCCCGTGATCTCCTGCGCGAAGCTGTCCGTCGCGGCGGTGGTAAAGATGGAAGCCTGCTGCTTCACGGAGACATGCGGCAGCTGCCTCTGGCTGCCGAATCGGTGGATGGTGTGCTCAGCATGTTCACCAGCTTCGGCTACTTTCCCAAGGACGCAGAGAATTGGGGAGTTTTTGAAGAGGTGGCGAGAGTTCTCAAAACCGGTGGTTTTTATCTCTTCGATTTCCTCAATCGCGCCAGAGTTCTACGCGATCTGCGCGCCGAGAGTTTTCAGGAAAGCGCCAAGTTCCGTGCTGAGGAAAGAAGGCGCATCGAAGGCGAACGCGTTCTCAAGGAAGTGCGAATCCTATCGCGCGAAAGCGGCGAGGAAACCCTGCGCTACGAGGAAAGCGTGCGACTCTTTCGCCGTGAGGAAATACTGGCCGCCACGGAGGCACAGGGATTCAAACTTCGCCAAAGTTGGGGCAGTTATACGGGCCACGAGTATCAAGAAGAAGTTAGCCCGCGTCTCATTCTGCTTTTCGAAAAGGTCGGGCTGTGAATCTGTCCCGGCGGGATCTGCCCGCGCCGAGACCATTCGGGGATCGCTTCGATGAGAGGGACGCTTTCGCGCCCGAGGCTTCGTTGATTGCTGCCTTCACCGAATTCGCCGCTTCACCCGCTGCCCATGAAAACCTGAAACGCCTGGAGGGAGGCGAGGCCAGGATCATTATCACCGGGCAGCAGCCCTCATTTCCCATGCCCCTGGGCATGACCCTGCAGAAGGCCGCCACGGCGATTGCCTTGGCTCGGCGAGATGAGTCGCTGATTCCCGTATTCTGGAATGGAAGCGACGACAGTGATTTCGAGGAGGCTGCCGGGCAGTATCTAAATCGCAAGGATCGCTCGGCCCTGCGTGTTGCACTGCCGACTTCCCTGGAGCGCAAAGGCCGCCGCGTGGGCGAGCTGCCCATCAAAGCGGCATTCCATGAGCTCGGGAAATTCACACAGCCTGCTTTCGAGCCCCGCGAAGATGAAGACTTGGGAAAATTCCATGGCCGGATCATGGCCGAGTTTTTCGCCAAGGACGGGCTTCTTGTCCTCGAAGGTAGAGCGCCGGCTCTGGCCGAATTCGCCCAACCGCTTTGGAGAAAGTACATGGAGCGCCGCGCTGAGATATCGGCAATCGTAGATCGGGAAGGCGACAAGTTGGAAAGCGAGGGCTTCGGTCGACCCCTTCGCCAGGGCATTGGTGAGCGAGCCCTTTTCTTCCTGAAGGATGGACGTCGCCGCCTGCCCTCTCTTGAAGACTATGGTGAAGCCCTCGAGGCCCGACTTTCCGACGAGACCGCTGGTCTTTCGCCCAACGTACTCCTTCGTCCCATGCTCCAGGACAGTGCTTTGCCCGTGGCTGGTGTGGTGCTGGGCCCTTCGGAATGGCTTTATCACCATCAGATTCGAGCCGCATTCGAGCTGATGGATGCGCCATTTCCGCGTCCTTGGCCCCGCTTGGATGTGGCCGGGGCCTGGGAAATGAAGCAAAAGACGCCTGCGCCGGGCGGGCGGGCGTCGAGCCCCCTTCTGGAGCCGGGAAATCCCCTGGCGGACGCCGCAAAGCTGGTGGACCTGGCCGAAGTTCACCTGGAAGCTTGGGAGGAAAAGCACTACCATCGATTGATTATGGACGGAGAGGAAAGCTCATGAGAATCCTGGCTTGCGGAGCCCATCCCGACGACGTGGAAATTGCCTGCGGGGCCACCATGGCCTTGGCTGCGGCAGAGGGCCATGAGACCGTCATATTGGATCTGACTCGCGGCGAGATGGGATCCAACGGGGATCCTGAGCTCAGGCGCGCCGAAGCGGCCAAGGCTGGACGCATTCTGGGAGTGAGCGCACGCCATCAGGCGGCCCTTCCCGATGGTGGATTGAACGCTCGGGACATGGAACAACGCAAGATCGTGGTGGAGTGGTTGCGCAAGCTGGCACCCGAGCTTCTCATTATTCCCGCGCGGGAGAATCGTCATCCGGATCACGATCAGGCTCACCTGCTTTTGCGAGAAGGCGTTTTCCTGGCCGGACTCGCTCACTTCGCAGCCGAGGGTGAACCCTGTCGTCCACGCGTGGTTTATGAAACCATGGAGCGTCGACTGTTTCGTCCCGATTTTGTGGTGGACGTGGGGGCCTATCGCGAGAAAAAAGAAGCCTCGCTTCGCGCCTATACCAGCCAGTTCATTCGGGAAGATGGCCATGCGCCCACCCTCATTAACGATCCCGCATTTCTGGAAGCCATCCGAGCTCGCGACCGATACTTCGGTGAGCTGGCCGGATGTGACTACGCCGAACCTTTCCGGGCGGTGGAGTTGTTGCGCGTCGAATCCGTGGCGGCGCTACTGCCAGGTGAAAGGAAGCTGATCGATGAGTGATCCTTTGCGCATCGGCATCGTTTGCTATCCCAAGGCCGGTGGCAGCGGAATCGTGGCCACGGAACTGGGCATCGAGTTGGCCCGGCGGGGCCATGAAATTCATTTCATCAGTTCGGCGCGTCCCTATCGTTTGAGCGAGAGGCACGAGGGCCTGCACATGCATCTCGTGGAAACGGCGGACTATCCGCTTTTCGACTATCCGCCCTACACCCTGGCCTTGGCCGTGAAGATGCATCAGGTGGCGCATTTTCATGATCTGGATCTCTTCCATGTGCACTATGCCATTCCCCATGCGGCCAGTGCCGTATTGGCGCGCGACATGTGCAAGCGATGCATACCTGTGGTGACCACTCTTCACGGCACAGACATCACGCTTGTAGGCAGGCATCCAAGTTATCATCGGATCACGCGCTACTGCATTGAGAGCAGCGACGCTGTGACCTCCGTGAGCGATTGGCTCACTTCCGAAACTCGACGGATATTCGAAACGGACAAGTCCATACAGACCATTCCCAATTTTGTGGATACCGATTGCTTCCGCCCCGGTTGCGACATGGAGATGCGCCGCCGTTTCGCAAAGGACGACGAAGTTATTCTGCTCCATGCTTCCAACTTCAGACCGGTGAAGCGAGCGCCCTTCCTGCTGGATGTTTTCAATCGCCTGAAGGAGCGGGAAAAAACCGTGTTGGTCTTGGCCGGCGATGGTCCCGAATTGGCTTCCATGGAACATCAGGTTCGAGAATTGGGTATCGAGGACCGCGTTCGATTCCTGGGGGCCTGGGACGATATGGAATCCTTGCTGCCATTAGCCGATATATTCATGGTACCCAGCGCCCACGAGTCCTTCGGTCTGGCGCCGCTGGAAGCCATGAGTTGTGGCGTTCCGGTACTGGTGACCAATGTTGGAGGTCCGGCTGAGGTTCTAAACTCAGGTGAGGGCGGCGAGCTTCTGGATCCTGAAGATTTGGATGCCTGGGTCGCAGCCTGTGATCGACTGGTCGCCGACAAGGAATTGAGACGCGCGCAAGGCAAGGCCGGCCGGGATCGAGTACTCGAACTGTTCGCCCGCGACAAAGTAGTGGACCGCTACGAGGTCCTTTTCCGCTCGCTCATGGACGTGAAGGCTGAAGTGCCGGAGGTGGCCCCGTGAGCCGAGACAGGGTAGAAGATTTAAAATTCCCGGGAGAGGCCTATCGCTTCCTGCTCGACGCCCTGGAGCGCACGCGCATTCGCTATCAGCGTGAAGGGCACGTATCGGGGCAGGAACTTTTAGAGGGCATTCGGGAGCATGCTTCCGATCTCTATGGTCCCACCTCGGCCATGGTCTTCGAATCCTGGGGCATTCGCGACGGTAGCGATTTCGGATTCATGGTTTTCGAGCTTGTGGAACGGGGAGTTCTTGCGCGGCGGGAAGAAGACGCGCCGACCGATTTCGAAGCCAAGGCTTCATATCGCGAACTTTTCGAAGAATTGTATTTTGAACTGCCAGAAGAAGAAGACAACGAGAAAGAGAATTGAATGAAGATCGATCGACATTGGCTCAAAGAACTTCCCAAAACCGACCTGCACGTTCACCTGGATGGATCCATCCGCCCGGCAACCCTCTTGGAACTCGCCAAGGATGGGAAAGTGGATTTGGGTCTAGGCTCCGAAGAGGAACTTCGGGAAGCCACTCAAATGGGCGACGGTGATCGCAGTCTTGTGCGTTACCTGCGTGCATTCATGTATACCTTGCCGGTGATGCAGTGGGCGGAAGCTTTGGAGCGCACGGCCTATGAACTGGCCATGGATGCGGCTGAAGAAAATGTGCGCCTTATCGAGATGCGTTACAGCCCGCTGCTGCATCGAGAAAGAGGGATGGACTTCGAGGAAATCATTTCCTCCGTAGCACGCGGACTGGATAGGGCGGAAAAGGAAACCGACATCATCGCAGGACAGATCCTTTGCGGAATTCGCAACATGCCGCCGGAGAGTTCCATGGAGCTGGCCGAGGCCACTCTGGAGTACCGCGACCTTGGGGTGGTGGCCTTCGATCTTGCCGGCGCGGAAAAGGACTATCCGGCCAAAGAACACATCGAATCCTTCTACTTCGTGCAGAACAACAACCTGAATTCAACCCTGCACGCGGGGGAGGCCTTTGGCCCCGCTTCGATCAGCCAGGCTCTGCACTATTGCAGTGCTCACCGCATTGGCCATGGCGTGCGCCTGGAAGAAGACCCGGATCTGTTGCGTTTCGTGAATGATCACCGCATTCCCCTGGAGATGTGCCTGACCAGCAATTTGGACACGGGAGCGGTTCAGGAAATCCGCCAGCACCCATTTGGGAAATATCTTGACCTCGATTTGCGGGTCACTTTGAATACGGATAACCGTCTCATTTCCGACACCACGGTTACCGATGAATTCGAGTTGGCGGCGGAGGCCTTCGATCTGAGTGTGGAGGCCATTCACACCATCGTCCTCAATGGTTTCAAAAGCGCATTTCTGCCGCACGCGCGCAAAGCCGAGCTGGTGCGGAATGTCGTGCGTGAACTGATGCAGATGGGCGCACCGCCCGAGCACCGCTATTCGGATCATCTTTAGGAATGGAAGAGGCATGACGCGATTCTGGAAAATGACTTTGCCCCTGGCGCTGATTCTGCTCTGCGCAGTGGGTTTGTCCGCGCAGGAAGAGCAGGAGGGTGAAACTCCTCTCAGCCCTGAGGACATGGAACTCTTCGATCTGGAATCTCTGGATCAGGAGCCGGCCATGCGCGACAGCCTTCGCCGCGCACGGCAACGGGGCTACGGATGGCTGGATTCCCTTTATGGCGGCAATCCGGATTCCCTGCAGATGCAAGCAGGAGGATTCTGGTCCGACTCCTTGTTTCAAGCCGCCCCCGATTCGGTGGGCGAGGCCTGGCCCATTTCCCCGCCCCGTGACCTACCCTTCATGGGCAAAGGATTGCAAGATCTCCTGCGAAGCGCACCGCTTGCCGAAGATGAAGATGAGAGCTGGACAAATATCTTCAAGGTCGACTCTCTGCTCTCGCTCTCGCTACTGCAGGTGAGGGAAGAGGCCTGGCCCTGCTACTATCCCTACAGCGATTTGTGGATATACATCTGGCGTGGCTGGGGACAATTGATTCACGACGATCAGGAAGAAGAATACTCACCAGGACGCATGTTCCAGGTGCCGGCAGGAAGCATTCACTCACTGCGCAATGTGAGTGGTGCGCCCACCGTAGCCTTGGTCTGGAGCAGCCCTCCGGCCGATTCCCTGCGCGTGCGCATCGTTCCCGACGAGATTCTCGAGCAGATGCAGGCCGACTCTCTGCGCACCCTCGATCTGGAGGAGCGCATCATCTATCGGAGTGGTAAACGATGAGGAAGGATCGAGTATGAAAGGCATCGTTTTGGCGGGAGGCACCGGAAGCCGGCTCTTCCCTTTGACCAAGGTTACCAACAAGCACCTGCTGCCCGTTGGGCGTGTGCCCATGATTTTCCATCCCATCGCCAAGCTCATCGAAGGCGGTATTGAAGAAATCCTGGTGGTCACCGGTACCGAGCACATGGGTGATGTGGTCGCCCTGCTTGGCAGCGGTCGGGAAATCGGATGCAAGCTCACCTACAAGGTTCAGGACGAGGCGGGGGGAATCGCCCAGGCCCTATCATTGGCGGAGAATTTCTGTCATGGCGCTCCCTGTTGTGTGATCCTGGGCGACAACATCTTTGAAGATTCTCTGGCGGGTGAAGTTGAAGCCTATGCGGAGCAAAAAGACGGGGCGCGTATTCTTCTGAAGGAAGTAAGTGATCCTCATCGATTCGGTGTGGCCGAAATCGACGGCGCGCGTGTGGTCTCGATTGAGGAGAAACCCGCAGAACCCAAGAGCAATCTGGCGGTTTCGGGTATCTACTTCTTCGACTTCGATGTTTTCGACATCATTCGAACGCTCAGACCCTCGGCCCGCGGAGAACTTGAAATTTCCGATGTGAACAATGAGTACATTCGCCTGGGCAAATTGAGTCATGGAAGCCTGGACGGATGGTGGACCGACGCGGGAACATTTGAATCCCTCACGCAGGCCCAGGATTTGGTAGGCGAAGAACAAGGGAGGCTGTTTTGATCGATGGCGTGGTAATCAAGGAACTGAAGCAGATTCCCGACGAACGCGGATACCTATGCGAAATGATGCGCGATGACGACCCCTTCTTCGAGAAGTTTGGGCAGTGCTATGTCTCGGCAACATATCCAGGTGTAGTCAAAGGCTGGCACTATCATGTCCATCAGGTGGATCATTTCGTCTGCGTGAAGGGCATGATCAAGCTCGTCCTTTTCGATGGCCGCGAAAACAGCCCCAGCAAAGGTGAAGTGCAGGAAATCTTCTTGGGCGAACTGAAGCCCATTTTGGTGCGCGTGCCCAACGGGGTTTTTCACGGCTGGAAATGCTTGGGTCAGGAAATGAGCCTGGTAATCAACACACCCAACCGCCACTACGACTATAAAAACCCCGACGAGATCCGCTGCGATCCGCACGATAACGACATTCCCTACGACTGGGATCGGAAGGACGGTTGATGCCTTTTACTCTCGTCACCGGCGGCTGTGGTTTCATCGGCAGCAATTTCATTCGCCAGATACGAGCGGAGGAGCCGGGCAGGTCCATCCTCAATTTGGATCTGCTTACCTATGCCGGTAATCTGGAGAATTTAATGAGCCTGGAATCGGACGAGGGCTATCAATTCGTGAAAGGCGACATCACCGACGGCGAACTCGTGGCCAAGCTTTTCAAGGACTACGAGATCGACAGGGTGGTTCATTTCGCCGCGGAAAGCCATGTGGACCGCAGCATTTTGGGTCCCAGTGTTTTCGTTCAAACCAATGTGACGGGCACACAGGTGCTGCTCGAAGCTGCGAGAGCCGCCTGGTCAGAGGGCCAGGGCCGATTCCTCATGGTTTCCACCGACGAGGTTTACGGCTCTCTCGGCGAAACGGGACTCTTTCGGGAAGACACGCCGCTGGACCCATCCAGTCCCTATTCCGCAAGCAAAGCCGCCGCCGATCTTCTCTGCATCGCCTATCATAGAACCTTCGGCTTTCCCGTGGTTTTGAGTCGCTGTAGCAATAACTACGGTCCTTATCAGTTTCCCGAAAAGCTCATTCCACTCATGATCCAGCGGGCGAGCAAGGGCGAGAAGCTGCCGGTCTACGGCGACGGTCTCAACGTGCGTGACTGGATTCATGTGGATGACCACAATCGCGCCCTGAGGCTTATTCTGGAAAAGGGTGACATTGGACGCGTCTACAATGTGGGTGCCGACAATGAGCAGGCGAATCTACACATCGTAGAGAGCATCCTCGATCGAATGAATCAAACGCGAGATCTGATCGAGTACGTTAGGGATCGCCCGGGCCATGATCGGCGTTACGCCATGGATTCCACTCGACTGCAGCAAGAGTTGGGTTGGAGGCCACAGGTTGAGTTTGCTGAGGGCCTGGCCTCAACTGTAGATTGGTACCTGGACAATCGTAAGTGGTGGGAGCGAATTCTCAGTGGAGAATATCGCGACTACTACGAAAGGCAATACGAAGGGAGATAGGCGAGCGTATGGCAGCCAGCATTCTAAAAAGCCCTGCCGGACGTCTGCTCCTTAAGACCCTCGGCTATTCACCACGGGAAAAGCTTTTCCGTCTGGACGGCGATCTGGACAAGCTTTCACGTATCCTCTTGGTAGGTTCCGGTCGTCTTTCCGACCTGCTCTTCTTCCTGCCTGTCATCGAAGGACTGCGCCAAGCAGCGCCGGGTGTGGAAATCGAGGTCATGACCCTTGAGCGCTGGGGCGAATTCCTTAAGCGCGAACCCGGAGTGAGCGGACTCATTCTCTACGATCCCCAGCAGTTAAAGCTGCGGTCCGCCGCCTACCATCACTTGCTCAAGGAAGTGAAACGCCGATCCTTCGATGCGGTCATTCTCATGAGCGACCAGTCCGATCCCATGCGCGATCTCGTGGCCTTCGCATCGGGCGCGCCACTTCGCATTGGCGCGCACGACGCTGAGCGCGAGGCCTTCCTAAACTGCACCGTCAGGTGGGGGCGCTCGGGAAACTATCGAATGGACCTAGCTCGCGAATTGTCACGGTTCTTGGGGCTTCACTATGATCCCAAGCGCTGGAGTTTCACCTTCCAAGCGGAGGAAATTCGCGCGGCGGATCAGCTCATCCACTTCCGCAAGCCGGTGAAGGAGCAGATTCTCATTGGCGTGGACAGCGCCACGGGCCTTGGTGAAAGCAGGCTGGTGGAAAGCCATCTGGCTTACATCGTGGGTCATCTGTCCGGAAGCCTGCGTGCGAAGGTAATGCTCTTCAATCTGGATGAGGCTCGGGAAGGTGAGAACTCCTTTGCCGCCCGTCTGGGAAGCAATGTCTTGGATACGCCTGAGCTTGGCCTCAGGGAGACCTTGGCCTTGCTCTCGCGCTGCGACCTTGTGGTGGCGGGAAACACCGAGCTCTTTCATGCCGCGGTGGTTTTCGGCGTTCCGGTCTTAGGGCTCTTTACCGACTCGGACAAACTCGATTGGGAACCCCGCAACCGCGAATCGGTGGCGGTGCTGAGAGGCAAACCTGGCGAGAAGATATCGCTATCGGAGCTGGAAGCCTCTGTGAAGCGGATCCTTCATGCGATCCCTGCCTGACTCTCCTTTCAAGGCCGCCTTGTTATTGCCCCGTTGGCTCGGCGACGCGGTGATGTCCAGCACACTCATTTCTCCCTTGGCGAACTTGAGCGGTAACCCTGTGGAAGTGTGGGGGCCAGCTGCCTTCAAAAATCTCTTCGCCGCGGATGGCGATATCGCCGCTTATCGGACCTACGAAGGCAAAGGCATCCACCGAGGTTTCTCGGGCCTCAGGCGCTTTCGAACTGAAGTTGGCGATCAAGCGCCAGACGCGCTCTGGCTTATTCCCGATAGCTTTTCCTCGGCTCTGGCTGCGATGGCGTCGGGTGCCAAAACGAGAGTGGGCCGAGCTGGCCAGGCTCGTTGTCCTCTGCTAAGCCACGCTCTTAAGAATCTTCGGCGGGATCGTCAGCGTCATTGGACAGAGGAGAAGGCCGATCTTCTTCGCCATTTCCAGGATGATCTCGCTCCTTCCGCGCCTTTGTTGAACCTTTCCATCTCAGAAAAAGAGTTCGAGTTGTACTTGAAGGAACGTGGATTAAGCGAAAGTGAATACGTAATCTATGCGCCCGGCGCACTCTTCGGTCCCGCAAAACGTTGGGAGGGTTTTCCCGCCTTAGCCGGAAGCCTCCCAAGCGATCTTGAAATTGTTCTCATCGGATCTAAGGCCGAGAAAAGCGCGCTGCTCGCCCTGGAAGAGGATATCAAGCGCCAAGGTCGAAAAGCTCGGACCCATGCTGGTGATTTGGATCTGGCTCAAGTAGCTTCGCTTTGCAGAGCTGCACGGTTCACAGTTAGCAATGATTCGGGAGCCATGCATCTCGCGGCAGGAGCCGGCGCTCGGGTCTTGGGACTGTTTCTTTCCACCGATCCTTGCTGGACCGCAGCCCTGGGACCTCAGGCTCGATACCTGGCTGCCGATGTAAGCTGTCGTCCCTGTTTCAAAAGGACCTGCCCCTTGGATGAAATGATCTGTCAGTCGGCTCTTAACGTAAATCTCGTTTTGGAAACCTTGGGCGATTGGTTGGAAACATCATGAAAAGGCGCGCCATATTTCTGGACCGGGACGGGACGATCATTCGAGACCGGCATTTCCTTCATAAACCAGAAGAAGTCGAACTATTCCCCGGTGCGGCGAAGGCTTTGAGAAGGCTTGGCGAGGCGGGTTTCGCCTTGGTGGTCTTGAGCAACCAGTCGGGAGTCGCCAGGGGCTTGTTTGATCTTGCTGCGGTTGCAGCCGTGAATGATGAACTGGAGAGACAGTTGGCTCAGGAAGGAATCTCCCTGGACGGAATCTACGTCTGTCCGCATCATCCCGATGCAGAGTCCAAGGAATTTGGAATCGCCTGTGAATGCCGAAAGCCCGCTCCGGGGCTGGCCATGCAAGCGGCCGAAGAATTGAGTCTGAATCTAGAGGGAAGTTGGATCGTGGGCGATAAGCCCGATGATGTGCTCCTTTCCAAAGTGCTTCCTCTCCATGCAGTCTTGCTGCGCACCGGTTATGGACGGGTCCGCGAAGGTGAAGTGGCAGATCTTGCCGGACTTCATGTGGCCGACGATCTGGCCAGCGCTGTCGATTGGATTCTCGAAAGGGAAGGTCGCTCGTGAGCAAAGGCTGGAAAGAGCCGAGAAGCATCCTGGTGAGCCGACTGCGCTTCACCGGCGACGTGATTCTCAGCACGCCCCTGCTCGATGCCTTGGCCCGGCGATTCCCCGGCGCAGCCATCGACTATTTATGCGAGGAACCTCACGACCAGGTTCTCTGGGAGCATCCACACATTCGGCGCATTCTCACTCTCTCGCCCAGCAGCAATACGCGTGAAACCCTGGCCATGGCCCGCAGCCTCCGTGGGCAATACGACTGGATGCTTGATCTGTTCGGCAATCCGCGCAGTGCATTACTCACCGCTTTTTCGGGAGCCAAACTGAGAGTGGGCGTGGCGGCCATGCCAAGAGCTTTGGCCTATAACCATCGTCCCGAGATTCCGGCGGGCTTGCCTGCAACAGCTCACCATCTTGCCATGCTCGAGAGTCTCACGGGAGGACTGGGACGAAGCGAACCCAAGGTGCACCTGAGCGGCAATGAGCGGGAAACAGGCGCGCGGCTTCTGGCCGATCGAGGTGTGGGGCCCGCGACTATTGCCATTTTGGTGGGAGCGAGTCAGGCCACCAAGGAGTGGCCTTTGGAATCCTACGCAAGACTGGCCGCGCTGCTGAAGATGGGTGGGCGTTTCGAGCCGGTGTTCCTGGGGCAACCGGGCAAGCGCAAGGCGCTCGATCGCATCCGGCAACTTAGCCATTCGCAGGTGGTGATTCTTCCCGAACTTCCCCTGCGTGAACTTTCGGGCGTGCTCGTGAACATGCGCGCCCTGGTCGCGCCCGATGGTGGCATTTTGCACTTGGGCATTGCCCTGGGTCTGCCGACCTTGGGGCTCTTCGGGCCCACGGATCCCGCGATCTGGTTTCCCTATGATGATTTACCCCATGCCGAACTGGTCATCCGAGATGCCCATTGCCGGCCCTGCCACCTTCACGAATGTCCCGATCCTTTCTGCCTGCAAACCATTAGCCCCGAGCATGTGGCCGAACGACTGGCGGCACTTCTGGAGCGAACGTGAACCGCATACTTGTGATGCGTTTTCGCGCGCTCGGCGATGTGCTTCTGGCCACACCACTTCTCCGTGCGCTCAAGCGCCGATGGCCGGACGCTCGCCTGGACTACTTGGTGGAGGAATCGTTAGCGCCATTGTTGGAAGGTAGTGAAGACCTGGATCGCATACTTGCCTGGCCGCGCAAAGCGAAGCCTCGATGGCTCAGCGATCTGCGCTGGGCTTTTCGTTTAAGGCGTGAGCGCTATGACATGGTCATCGACCTACACGGAAGTACGGCCTCGGTAATGTTCACGGCTCTCTCTCGTGCCCCCCAGCGCCTGGGATACAAATTTCGTGGCCGCCATTTTTTCTATACTCACAAAATCGACCGGGCATGGCCCGAGGATCTTCCGCCCGCCTACGAGCCAAGGCGGCATTTCCGTTTGCTGGAGAGTCTGGGCATCGAGGCGGAGGATCTCGATCTCAGGCTGCCGCCCCGGGCGCCGGGCGAACTGCTTGGACCAAGGGATGCGCGTCGAATACTGATCGCTCCCGGCGCAACCTGGAGCGCCAAGGCCTGGCCCGCCGAGCACTATGCAGCCCTCATTCGTGAGCTGGCGCGTGAAGGCAGTCGTCTCTACCTCATGGGATCGCCCGGCGAGCAAGAGCTACTCAGGAAAATTGCCACGGGTGCGCCGGCCGAGATTTTGCCCGCCACCAGTCTTGAAACCATGCTCGATGCCATAGCCGCGGCCGACCTGCTTCTTTGCACCGATTCCGGATCCCGCCATGTGGCTGTGGCCCTGGGCACACCCTCTCTGGCGCTCTTCGGCCCCAGTGATCCTCGCATTTGGTCGCCTGTAGATCCGCGCCATCCCTTCATCCATGAGGAACTCGATTGCATGCCCTGCATGCTCACCGAGTGTCCAATTGAGGGGCATCCCTGCATGAACGGCTTGACGCCTGAGCAGGTAATTGCCAGGATTCGCCAGTTCTGGACCGAGCTGGAGGGATCATGAACGAGCTGAAGGTGCTCATCACCACCAAAAATGAAGAGGACAATTTGCCCGCATGTCTGGAGGCGGCCTCCTTTGCGAGTGAAATCTGGGTGGTGGATTCCTTCTCCAGCGACGGCACGGTGGACATTGCCCGAGTGGCCGGGCTTACCGTGATGCAGCGGGAATACACCTCGCCTTCGGATCAAAAAAACTGGGCTCTGGATCAAATGGGTGATGGTTGGATTCTTATCCTCGATGCCGATGAAATCGTCACTCCGGAGCTGCGAGTAGAAATCGAAAAGGTCCTCGCTTCGCCAAAGTCGGATGCTTATTGGATTCCGCGAAGGAACTTTTTCCTGGGCCGAAAGATGAATCACGCAGGCTGGGAACGTGACGGAATCATCCGCCTGATCCGCGGGAAGGCTAATCGTTACGGGGATGCCCTGGTTCACGAGAAAATGGAATGCGCGGGACCGGTGGAAAAAATGGAACATCCACTGGAACATCATACCTATCGCCACTGGCCCGATTATCTGGAACGCATGATGCGCTACTCATTGAGCGGTGGGCGGCAGATGCATGAACGAGGGGAACGCAGTTCCCTATTGCGCGTACTCTTCAGACCCGTCGCTCGATTTACGAAAATGTACTTTCTCCAGCGTGGTTTTCTCGACGGCGCCCATGGCTTCTTACTTTGTTTCGTTTCTGGAACGCAGGTTGGCCTGAAACACGCTGTGCACTGGGGATTGGATCACCGTATCGGAAAGTGGATGACCGATGATTAGGTTTGCCGCCGCACTTCTCATGTTAGCAGCACTCGTCTTGGCGGATGAAATTCCCGACAGCCTCGTGGCCTTGCCTGATAGCGCATGGGTTCAGTATCCAAGCGGAGAAACTGGAACCTTGTTCCCAGGTGAGATGCCCTTTGCCGCAGGCGAACGCATGGAATACGTGGTGAGCTTCGGTTATCTGGATATTGGGTCGGCCGTCATGGAAGTGAAGGAACACGGAGATCTGCAGGGTCGCTCGGTCCTGGAAATCAGCAACAAGGCACGCAGCGCATCCTGGGTAGATCGTGTGTTCAAGATTCGCGATCACATTCGATCCTTCATGGATGTGGAGAATCGATACAGCCTGGGATTCCACAAGGAAATTCGTGAAGGTAAGTACAAGCGCGATATGCACGCGGATTACCTGCAAAGCGAGGGCCTTGCCCGATATGAAAAAGACGGCGATGTGGAGCTCGTACCCGGCAGCCACGACATTATGACCGCGCTATATCTCATACGATCGGTTGACCTCGAGCAGGGTATGCGGCTGGGTATTCCCCTGCATGACGATAAGAAAAACTATCATGTGGAAGTGGAAGTGCTGCGCCAGGAAACGGTAGAGACCGAACTGGGTGATCTGGATTGCTTCATCCTCGAGCCTAAACTTCAAAGTGGCGGTATTTTCAACAAGGCCGGCCGTCTTTGGGTATGGGTGAGCCGCGATGATCGTCGATTGATTGTGCAGCTCAAAAGCAAGGCGCCCATTGGCGCTTTCACATCACTCATCTCAAAGTACACGCCTCCCAACTAGGAGCACTATGCCTTCGAGATTCAAGGAAGCCGATCTGAATTCCGTGAAGAAGATCAAGGCCGCTGATCGGAAAAATCTGGTCCAGAGATCCATGTTGGGAGAGGCTGGTGGGGCCTTTGATGCTTGGCTCGATCGACTGCCGAAAATTCTGGCCGCTGAAGGTTTGCGCGATCTGGTCGCGGCGCTTCAAAATGCGTCCAATACTTCACAGCCAGCGGTTTGGCTTCTCGGTGGGCATGTGGTGAAAACGGGGGTCACGCCCCATCTCATTCGCTTTATGGAAAAGGGCTGTGCCACGGTCTTTGCCATGAACGGTGCTACGGCCATCCACGATGTAGAGATGGCGCTTTTCGGGGCCACCAGTGAAGACGTTGCCGAGAATCTGAAGGATGGCAGTTTCGGAATGATCGCCGAAACCGCCGATTTTTTTAGTAGGGCCATGAAAGAGGCCGAGTCGGAAGGCTTGGGTTTGGGCGAAGCTCTGGGACGCAATCTGGCTACGCTGGATGGCGCTGACGCTAGCCTTCTTGCAGCCGCATGGCGGCTTGAGCGTCCGGCCACAGTGCATGTTTCTTTGGGTGCGGATATTTTACATCAGCATCCGGAAATCCATTCTCGAAATATCAGTGAGCTGTCTTTGAGAGACTTCCGAATTCTGGCGGAGTGCTTGGGAGAGTTGAACGAGAATTCGGTGGTGGTCAATCTGGGCAGTGCGGTGATGGGGCCGGAGGTCTTTCTGAAAGCACTCACGGTTGCGCGAAATCTTGGGCACAGTGCTTCAGGATTCACTGCCTGCAATTTGGATATGATCCAACACTATCGACCTGCGAGGAACATCCTGCATCGTCCTACGGCCGGTGGGGGCAAAGCCATCGCCCTGACTGGGCATCACGAAATCATGATCCCCCTGATCGATGCTCTCCTAGTCTAGAGCGTCCTTGTCCAGGGGAAGACCGCGTTCAGCGGCGAAATCCCGGGCTTCCTTGCCATTTCCCCAGAACCAAAGTGTTACATCTTTGGCTTCTTTCACGCAGTGAAGAAGCGAATAGCGCTGTAAGAGGGCCAGGGAACGCTGCTGATCCAGACTGCCCAGCACTCGACCGAAGGGACCCACTTTCACGGGTCTGGGATCACTGCTGCGAATCAGGGCCGAGCCAAGTAGTTTTTGAAGAGCTGGATCTGGCTTGCGATCTTCCAAGGGAGGAAGATCGGCAAAAGGATCGGCTTCAGCATCTTCAATTTCATTTGTTTCTAGCGGCACATCAGACCCTAGCTCCACTTCCTTGCTTTGCTGAGGAGTTTCGCTGGCGGAGCGTTGAGTTTCCAAATCGGCTTTCAACGATTCCAAGGCCGCACGTTCTTTTTCCACTGCGGCTCGTGCGGCTTCCTGGGCAACCCGTTCTTCGGCCACGGCTAGCTTTACCGATTCCAATGCCTCACGCTCTCGTTCGGCAGCAGCACGTGCCGACACCTCGGCCTCTTGCTGTGCCTTGGCTTGCGCATCGGCTTCTTTGGCCGCCCGCTCGCGTTCGACGGCTTGATCCGCGGCAAGCTTGGCAGCGTTTTCGGCCTCGGTGATTTTCTGCAATTCAAGCCTGGCTTCCTGCCTGAGCAGCTCGGCTTTTTCCGATTCCATGGCGGCTCTCTGGCGCTCATCTTCGGCTCTTTGAATTTCCAGAGCCGCACGTTTTAGATCCTCAGCCACCCGTTCGCCCGCTTCGCGGATGGCCTTCAATTCGGTCTCATCCACCTGAGTTTTTTGCTCAGCGGGCGGCGGATCCTCTGGAGTTTCAAGCTCGGCGGGTGGAGCACTTCGCTTACTGGCACGTTCTTCGGCGGCTCTCTGAAGAGCTTTGAATGTTTTACTCATTGGAGGCCTCCGGATCCGGGAAGAAGAGTATCCAGCCCGGACGAATATGATCAAAATCCTCGATATGAGGGTTCATCTCATGCACGGCTGCGAGGAATAGCGGGTCACGTCGACCTGATAGTCTTTGAGTGAGACGATTGAACTGATCGCCGTGGCGAATTCGATAGGCAATTCTCGGCGCCCGCCCAACGGCTTGCCGGATCTGTGAAAGACTGAGGGCCGAAGGCCAGGTTTCGGGCATGGCGCCGTCGGCGATTCTGGGCAGGGTGTCCAGATCCGGAGAAACGAGAGCATAGTCTACAACTGGTTCAGTATCTCGAGCCTGCTCGATCTCCTCGATTGCACTGTTTGATTCAAGAGGGAAATCACTTTCCTGGACCATGTCATCAGCCAGACTGGTTGCGGGGAGGTTATCAGGCGCGATGCGCTCAATTACCTGTCGCTTTCCGAATTCATAGGAAACGTAAACCAGGGTAAGCGCGAGTAGAGCTGTAAACATGAACCAGGGAAGGGAAGACGCAGGCCTCCGCTGATTCGCGCCCTGGATTTCAGGAGTGACGGCGTACATCTTCTCGAAATCCTTGAGACACTCGCGTACGTGTTTCTGGCTCACCATCTTGTCGCCTTCGGCATAGGCGATGAGCATGGAATTATCGGCCAACATATTGAGACGACGAGGAATTCCACGGCCGTTCTTGCAAACCAGCTTCAAAGCATCACTGTCGAATATGTTCGATGTGACCGCTCCCGCCAGACTCAGTCGATGCAGGAGGTAGGATTCACTTTCCTGCTCATCCAGCGGAAGAATCCGTCCCTTAACAGAGATTCGAGAATCGAGCTGTCTGAGCTCGGTGAGACCGAGTTTTGCTTCCAGTTCCGGCTGACCCACAAGAACGATCTGAAGCAGCTTCTCCTTGGCCGTTTCCAAATTCGAAAGAAGCCTGAGGTTTTCCAAAAACTCCGAGCTGAGATTCTGGGCTTCGTCGATGATCAAGGCTACGTTTTGATCACGGCGGAGCTGATCGATAAGATAGTGATTCAAAGACTGAATCATCCCGCCGCGGGTTTCTTCCTGTACCTCAATGCTTAGCTCACGATGAACCATGAGCAGCATCTCGTCGAAATCCAAGCCCGTGTGGAAGATGTAGACGGTCTGAATCTCATCTTCGAGGGTGCTTAGTAGATTGTGCAGCAGCGTGGTTTTGCCGGTACCCACCTCGCCGGTGAGAACCGTGAATCCCTTCCTTTCCCGAATGCCGTAGAGCAGGTTGGCGAAGGCCTCCTGGTGACTCTGCGACATGTATAGAAAATGCGGATCGGGAGTAACGTTGAAGGGTTTCTCGTTGAGTTTGAAAAAATCTAGATACAAGGTTTCGTCTCCTAGTCGCTTTGCCGGACGAGAGAATCGATCAGATCCAGATAGACCTGCTTATGAACAGGCCAGTCGTATTTTTCAAAGAAGCGCGCAGACTCGAGTGCCAGGCTACGGCGCCTTTCCGTGTCTTTATAGAGCGCGATAATCTTCCCCGCCAGGGATCCCGAATCTTCGGGTTCAAAAAACTCCACCGACCGTTCGTCGAAGTAGTGACGGATGGTATAGGTGGGGGCCACCACGGCCGGCACGCCCAAAATGGCATACTCCAGCAGTTTCGTGGGAAGCATGTAGCGTGTACTTACATCTGGCCTGCTGGGAATCACGGCCAGGTCAGATTGACGGATGAGCGGGGGAAGCTCCTCCACCGGCACGAAGCCATCGGAGAAGTGCACCTTGTCTTCGATGCCGAGTTCCGCGCGCAGGCGAATGAGTTCATCACGATGATCGCCCTCGCCGATGATATCCAGCCTCAGGCCAGGGATGGCATCGCCGATTTCGGCCACGGCTCGAAGTGCGATGTCCAAGCCCAGGCGATGGGCGATGGTGCCATGATTGATCAGGCGGAATCCGCCATCTTGGCTTCCTGTAGCACGATCATCGCGGTTGAAAATTCGGGAGTCGGGAAGATTGAGCAGAACCTCGATCTTCTCCGCATTGATGCCGTGCTCGATGAGCGCTTCCTTCTTGGTATGCTCACTGGTGAGCACCCGCGTGGCGAGGGCCGCGCTGATTCGCTCCTGGAAACGCAGAAGCCGAATCATGGGATGGGAGGGCCCCACTCCAAATTTCCCCTGGTAGAGTTCGGGCATGACATCGTGGATGTCGAGTATGAGCGGACAGCCCATCGCGCGAGTCCAGAGTCCCGTGAAGGCCATGAAATCGGGCATGTTGTTCGTATGCACCAGATCGTAGCGATGGCGAAGGTGATCGATGGTCATTGCGAACTGCACTAGAAACAGAAAAAGCAGATAGCTGCCCATATAGAGTACGCTATTGCCCCCCCGATACCGGGCCATGGGCAAATGGCGAACTTCTACCTCACGAATACGTTCTCTGGAAGGCTCACCGGGCTTGCGCAGGCAGTAAAAAATGACTTCATCACCGCGCGACGCTAAGGCTTCGGCCTCCCGCTGGACTCGTGGGTCCGAGGAGTAGTATGTGTATGCGACCATCGCAATACGGGACATTCGGTTTTTCCTCCTGCCGCAAGCTAACAGTTGGCGAAGAAATGCGTCAACGAAAGCTGACTGGCACTCCGGCTGCATGGGCAAGGATCGTGTCAGGTGGCGAGAGGTGTCTCTCGGTAGGATGGGAAATCCCGGGAAAGCCTTAGTACGGCTAGGAAATCGGGGGGCGAAGGTCCGAGAAACGGAGCTTCCGGTCCTCCAAGTCGAAGGGAAGAATTGACCGATGAGTGTGCCATTTCTTGACTTGAGAACCCAGTACCAGAGCCTAAAAAACGAAATCCTCCCCGAAATCGAAGCTTTGATGAGTCAGGCCGCGTTTGTCGGAGGTCCGGCATTGCGTGAATTCGAAGAAGATTTCGCCAAGTACTGTGGAGCGGCCTACGCCGTGGGTGTGGGCAACGGCACGGACGCCTTGCAGATCGCTTTCCGCGCCGCCGGTATCGGCGAGGGCGATGAAGTGATTACTGCGGCAAACACTTTCGTCGCCACGGCTGAGGCCATCGTCCTGGCCGGCGCACGTCCGGTTCTCGTGGACATGGATCCCCGAAGCTATCATCTGGACGTCGCCAAACTGGAAGAGGCCATCAGTCCCAGGACCAAGGCCATCGTTCCTGTGCATCTCTATGGTGATCCCGTTGACATGGATCCCGTATTGGAAATCGCCGAGCGGCGCGGCGTGATGGTCATTGAAGATTCCGCACAGGCGCATGGAGCCACCTACAAGGGTAGAACCTGTGGCTCTATGGGAGCTTTGTCGGGATTCAGTTTCTATCCCGGAAAGAACCTCGGCGCTTACGGCGATGGGGGCGCAGTGACCACGCAAAGCGAGGAACTGGCCCAAAAGATCAGACAGATTGGCGATCATGGCAGCCTTAAAAAGTATGTGCACGAAGTGCTTGGGACCAATAGTCGCCTCGATGCCATCCAGGCAAAAATCTTAGGCATCAAGCTGGGCCACCTGGACTCGTGGAACGAAGGTCGCCGGCGTGCTGCCGCGGGCTATCGTGAACGTCTGGGTGCCTTTGAGGCCCTGCAACTTCCCATCGAGCGTGAAGGACATCTACCGGTTTATCACCTCTACGTGATTCGCTCTCAGAAAGTGGCCGCCATCGACGCAGCGCTCAAGGAAGCGGGCATCGGCTTCGGATATCATTATCCGAAACCCGTCCATCTGCAGCCGCCATTTTCCCAGTTGGGATACACGCTGGGCGATCTTCCTCAGGCGGAACTTGGAGCTGAGGAAATCCTGAGCCTGCCAATGTTCCCTGAACTTACGGACTCTCAGCTGGATCAGGTATGCGAGGTGGTGGGGTCGGCACTGTAAGCTGGCCCACAAAAGCTCATCAACAGCTCTTTACGGATAGTTTCAGTTCTGATAGACTCTTAGTGTCATAACAACCGGAGGTCTTCCAGGACACCTTTGCTAATGCGTTGACAACGGCGCTTCTGCGCCATCGATTGACAACATGGTAACACGGAAACATCGTGTGACCTCAAGCGACAGGGTCGGTTATGGCACCCCAGGGCACTCTTGTGGAACAAACCGTTCAGGATTCTAGCATCCTGAGGGTTGGTACCGAGTTAGAGGACATCACCTCCCAGGATGATCTTGTACAGTTTCCCGTGCGCGACTCGCTGATCTACCGTTTCAGCAAGAGGGCACTGGATATACTGTTCAGTCTCACAGGCATCCTCATGTTTCTCCCTTTGATGATTCCGCTGGCCATTCTGGTTCGACTGGAAAGCCCCGGCTCCATCGTCTTTCGGCAGATTCGTGTGGGTCGGAACCGGCGACATTTCGTTTGCTACAAATTCCGATCCATGGTGAGTGAGGCTGAAGACCTCAAAGACGGACTTGCTTCTGAAAACGAGGCATCCGGCGCCATGTTCAAGATCCAGAACGATCCCCGAATCACTCAGCTCGGTAGCTTCATGCGCCGCAGCAGCTTGGATGAACTCCCTCAGCTCTTCAATGTGCTCAAGGGGGATATGAGTATCGTGGGTCCCAGGCCTCAGATTCCCTCTGAGGTTGAACAATACGAACCCTGGCACTATCGTCGCCTTGAGGTGCAGCCGGGAATTACCTGCCTTTGGCAGATTTCAGGACGAAGCTCCATCGGATTCAACGAATGGATGCGATTGGATTCGGAGTACGTCCAGCACCGCGGCTTCTTCTACGACTTGAAGATCATCCTTTTGACCTTACCCGCCATCATCGCCAGGCGAGGGGCGTACTAGCTCAAAAGGATTTGAAGGCGCCATCCCCATCATGTTTGACTCAATGCGCCTTCATAATGTGAAGTAATTACGAAGTTTGCAGCAAAATGCTTTCTTGACGCTCGGGCGACAAAGCGTCAGAAATGGCATCGAAGTTGCTGTTTTTTCGAGATCTAGGAGAGATCTCGTTCTTCCGGCCATTCAGGAGATAGCAAGGATGCGAATCAAAGCCGGTTTCCAAAGCACATTTATGCTCGTGACTGTCATCCTTTTGGCAGGCCTGGCCTTGGTATCCTGTTCGGGAAGGCAAGATGTTCCCGTGAAGGTTACCTCCCTTGCCACTGCCGATTCGATACCGCGAGGTAATTCCACCCTTTCCTATGACTTCCTGCTAGGGCCAGAGGATTTCCTGGAGATTCGGTATTTGGGTGATCCTTCCCTAAATATCGAAACAGAGGTCAGACCCGACGGAACGGTCTCAGCACCCTTGCTGAGTGAATCCGTCAATGTCTTTGGAATGACCCCCAAGGATCTTGAGCATCATATCGAATCGAATATCACCAACTATCTCAGGAACCCCAAGGTTTTCGTGAACGTGAAGGACGTGGGCAGCTCCTCCGTCTTCGTGCTCGGAGAAGTTCGGAATCCGCAGATCGTCGCCGACTACCCCTTGACCCTTTCGTCGGTCATCAGCAAGTGCGGCGGTCTAATTCGAGACAGCGATGCCGGGCAGATACTCGTAATCCGCAAGTGGAATCAGGTCGAACCCATGGTCTTCGAGGTTAACTTCAATGCCCTCTTAGATGGCAAATCCATGATGCCCGATCTTCCCTTGCAGCGTTACGACATTGTAGTGGTACCTCGAAACCGTATTTCCAAGGTCGCAGAATTCATCGAGGCCTTTTTCGAGGTTCCCTATGCGATTCCGCGTTTCGGAATCGAAACAGCCATTTTCTTCGACGTGCTCGAAGGCTCCTACCAAAGTTATGTTCGATAGAGCATGGAGGAATGAGATTTGGATAGCTTCGAGAACCAGCAGGACTTTGAGGGACAGAAGAGCGGGGACATTGCGAGCAATGCAAGCGTACGTGATGTGGTGGGCATTCTCTTCGTTCACAAATGGGTGATCCTGGTTTCATTCATCATTCTACTGGCGGCCATCTTCTGGGGACTTTCCCTGCGGAAAGCTATGTTCGTGTCTTCGGTGAAGTACTACGTGGACCGATCCTACCAGTCGCAGATGGGCATTACCTATACGCCGGGAATGGATTACGAAGAGGAAATGAACTCCATCGCCGAACTGGGACGTTCGCAAGGTGTATTGCTAGCCTTTGCGCGCGGCTACGACCAGGCGAAGGGTTGGGAAAATCCGCCGGCGAGTCAATCTGAGAGAGTCGCGGCGGCCATGGCGGAATACATCGAAGTTACCCCAGTTCCCGAAACCAATATGATTCAGATTCGTGCTCGTGACGCCGATCCGGATACGGCACTCATCATCGCCAATGTCTATGCCAAGGCATTCTACGATGAATACAAGCGCATCCACCGGCCCGATTTCGGCAGGGAATTCGTTCAGCGGAATATCGCTCAACTGGAAGAGCGAATTAAGGAGGCCAATGACGCGAAAGCTAAGTTGGAATCCGATGAACTGCTTTTCGATGCTCGGTCCGTAACAACCCGCTTGGCCGAGAATAAGGCCATTTTTGAGCGACAGCTCACGGATATTACGATTCAGCGAATGACCCTTGAAAACCAGATTACCCGAAACAAGGCTTTGATGGTCGAGGGCAGCGATGGGCTGATTCCATCCATTGAGCTTCGCACGGATCCTCTCGTGGAGCGTTATGAGAATCGATTGGCCGATCTGGAGATTCGGCTTGCGGAAATGCAAGCCCAGTACATGCCCGACCATCCTCTGATCATTGCCAAGCTCAATGAACTCGAAGACGTGAAACGTCAGAAGCTAGAAGCCTTCAAATTGAGTATCGAGACGAGCGAACAGAAGTTGATTGGACTGGTAGAGTCCGAGAATATACTGATCGAGACAGTACAGGAACTCGAAGACCGAATGCGGGAAATTCCTGAACACACCAGCGACATCAACTACTATCAGGAATTCCTGGACATGCAGTGGAATCTCTATGCTCGTCTGATTACCAAGTTCAACGACAAGCTAGTAGACGAAGAATTTACGATCATGGACAAGAAGCTCGTGAAGCTCGGAGATCCCATAATCGCCGATCTCGAAGGTGTAACACCCTCGATCGTGTACTTCCTTGTGGCGCCGATCTTCGCATTCGTTCTGGCGATTTCAACAGCATTCATGTTTGAGGCCACGAGCCAGAGCTTCCAGAAGCCGGCCGATGTCGAGAACTATACGGGTCTGCCCGTATTCGCGACTTTCCGAAAGATCTAAGGGGAGAGAATGAAGGAATTCGTAATTACTCCAAAAAAAGAGGATGGACCTTCCGTCTCTCATTTTCGGCGTGAAATCCTGCCGGATATGGAAAGCCTCTTCGCGACCCTGGGACCCCATCTCAAGGATCGGCGTCCCTTCATTCACATTTCCTCCACGGAACGTGGTGAGGGTGCAAGTACCATCGCCAAGGCTTTCGCCTATTACATTGCAATGCGTTTGGGCGAGGACTGTCTGTATGTAGATGGGAACATTTCCAATCCCGCCATTTTCCCCACCCAAGAAATGCCCGACTTGGGCCTGGCAGAATATCTTCGCGGAGAAGACGATTTCCGCTTGCTACCTTTCGGTACCGAGTTGCCGGGTCTCTCTGCAGTGCACACAGGTGAAGTGAAGAAACATTATGTGGCTCTTTCCCACGAAAGAGCTCGCCAGTTTAGAGACGACGCCACTCGCGATTTTCGTGCGGTGGTTTTCGACGGCCAGCCGGGCTTCGGCAAGTACGCTGAAATCTGGGCGGGTTTGGCTGATGCTGTCTTAGTTGTGACGGCTTATCGCTCGACCAAGGAGAGTGTCATCACCCGAATGACCACCGGCATGAACAATGCGGGGATCCCCATTACGGGGCTCATCTTCAACAAGAAGAAATACCCCGTGCCCGAATTCCTCTATCGCCGAATCTGATCGGATCCGGCATGCCGAGTATCCTTACTGAAAACCAACCCATCCACAAACGATTTGGGGGCGCAACTCCCTTTAATCCAATTGTGCTAATGGCCATGTTCCTAGGCGCTCTGATGGGGGTTACCTTCTTTGGGGGCGAGTGGATACCCATTCTCGTCGTTACCATGCTCCCATTCCTGTTCTACGCCATCGTCCGAAGCAGCATGTTGGTTTTCCTGATCTGGATCGGGGCAACCCCGATTCTGTCGAACTTTGTGACCGTGAACATGGGTGCGGGAATTCCGGACATTACGGTTAACAGGATCGCAGCGAGCATTCTCTTCTTTGTGCTTATGGTGCAGGTGGCAACGGGTGCTAAGAAGTATCAAAAATTGGATGTGGCCGAGTGGCTGATGGTGGTCATCGTTCTGCTCATGCTCCCTGGAATCTTCAATGGCCATCGCCCCATTCAGGCAGCCCAGCAGATCTTCGACTCCATCATCACGCCCTTCATCGTGTACACTCTGGCTCGAAACCTCATCACATCCCGCGAGCAGGTAAGGCCGCTGCTCTGGACCATCGGAATCGTGACGCTTTACTCCGCCTCTTTCGGCTTCTACGAGCACTTTACCGAGCATAGTTTGTTCACGGCCACGGGTAGGCTAAACTGGCAGGAAACGGGTATTCAGGATCGAATCCAGGGTCCCTTCCCGAGTCCCTCAGCTCTGGGCACGGTGATGGTCGGGGGAGTTGTTTTCTTTCTCTACATGTTCATCAACGATCGCCGTTTCATGGTCAGGTTGTTCGCGACTGTTGTGTTGATCATCCACAGTACCACCATATTTTGGAGCTATCGGCGTTCGGTTTGGATGGGATTTGCCACTACCATCTTCTTCCTCTCACTCATCGAGAAACGGGTGAGAACCATAGTACTCTGGGTAGCCCTCTTTACTGTGGCCTTCCTTGCCTTGAACTGGGGGCCGATCTCCGAGAGTGAGGTCTACCAAGTCAGGTTTGCCAATGTGCGAACCGTGAACGATAGGTGGGTTATCTGGCTGACAAGTTGGGAAATCATCAAGAACTTCCCACTTTTCGGCTGTGGTTTCGGCAACTTCGGTCTCTACTACGACAAGTTCTTCACCTTCTTCGGAAACACGGTGACGACCAGTTACGCGCACAATATCGCCTCCACGCACAACAGTTACATCCGCTGGTGGGTGGAAGGTGGTCCCATTGTGACGATTGCCTATTTCGCCCTGCTAGGGGTCTTCATCAAGAGGCTCATTTACTATATCACGGGACGGGTTAAGCACGCATTTGTGGGACGAACCGAGGTGATGGTCTTCCTGGGCCTATTCACAACCCAGTACGTGCAGGCCCTGACCACGGACATGGTTTTCTATACGAAGTATCCGGGCATTCTGGTCTTCCTCCTGGCGGGTGTGTTATCTCACTCCAGGGAATTGCCTAAGCCCAAACCCATCAAACCCATCACGGCGGGACAGGCCTCTCCCGGCAGAGCATGAGAATCGCGGTTCTCGCTCCCTTCGCCCACGCCGCATTCGTTCCAGGATGGGAGGGCCGGATAACTGGTGGCGCAGAATTCCAACTTCGTGCCCTGGGTGGACTTTTCAGCAGCATGGGCCATGAGATGCACTTCCTCATGGAGGGGGAACAGGCCGAGCCTCTGAGCATTGAGGAGGGCTTGGTCTGGCGGATCATGCCAACAGGCGGACCGCCCTTGCTGAAGTTGATCCATCCAAAGGGAAGCACACTGCTTCGGTTTCTGAGAGAGCAGAAGATCGATCTGATCATTCAGCGTGGTGCATCGGAGTTAACGGCCTTGGGCGCGGCCGTGGCGCGAAAAGCTGGAATCCCCTTTCTCTTTCTTCTGGCCAGCGACAGCGATCTTAAGCCTGGCTCGGAAATCCTGACGCATCCGCAAGATCACGTTTTGTATCGAATGACACTATCTAGAGCGCGCTGGGTGGTAGCACAAACATCCGAGCAGGCCGATTTGCTCGCGCGCAACTATGGCATTTCAACCTCGATCATTCCGTCTATGCTACCGAAATTGCCCGAAGAGGGATTCGGGATCCGTAAGCGTGACAGGGTGCTCTGGGGAGGGAATCTGAGATCGCTCAAACGTCCCGAATGGCTGCTCGCCCTTGCGAAGAGATTCCCGAGAATTCAGTTCGAGGTTTTTGGTGGAAAGGCCGGGGGACATGAGTCCTATGCTCAAGAAATCATCGAGCAATTCGAATTGCAGACCAATCTGGAGTATTTAGGCTGGGTTTCCAATCAGGATGTGCCCCAACTTTTCTCGCGTGCCCGAATATTCCTCAATACTTCCCTGGTCGAAGGTTTCCCCAACACTTTTTTGGAAGCCTGGCGGCAGAAAGTGCCTGTGATTTCTACCGTTGATCCCGGTGAATTGCTGAGTCGGCGAAAGCTGGGGTACTACGAGGAATCCCTTGATACAATTGCGCTTCGCCTTCACGAAGTTTGGGAGGAAAGCTCGCCGGAATTGCAGCTGCGGCTTCAGAATGCCCTTCAATACGTCGATGATATTCATGGAAGAGAGAGAGTGGCAGGGCGTTGGGCCGAGCTATTGAAAATGCTAGGACATGACTTACCTGTCCGCGCCTAAAATGCGGTTTGCATATGGAAGTCAGACCCGAATTCTGGTATACTGGCTGCCTGAAATGGATGGGATCCCGGGCCACCGGGAAGTCTCTGAGGGAGGTCGAGCCAGAAGCACTGCGTTAGACTCTTTGGAATTACACCAGGCTTGAAACACAACTGTGAGCCCCACTCCTAAGGAGTTCGAGCTTGAAAAAGACATCCCTCGCGGCGGACACCGTGGCCGGGTCCGCTACGCTTGGAGGAACACCCAACCTCTCGTTGGTTTCTCCTATGCCAGCCTTCGGTCATTATGATCGAGGTCAAGTGGTCAAGAGGATATTCGATTTCCTCTTCGCCTTTGTGGCAATCGTCCTGCTATCTCCCATACTCATCTTCATTGCCCTCGCGGTAATATTCACGTCACGTGGATCTGCCATTTTCACTCAGCGACGAGTGGGCAAAGATGGTCGGGTATTCAATTTCTATAAGTTCCGCTCCATGCAGGCGAACAATGATGAAACCATTCACAAGGCCTACTTCGAGAAACTCATTCGAGGCCGACGTGAAAAAGAGTGCGGCGATTCCTTCAAGATCAAGAACGACCCAAGAATTACACCCATCGGTCGTTTCCTACGTAAAACCAGCCTCGATGAACTTCCCCAGCTCTTCAACGTCCTGAAGGGGGAGATGAGTCTGGTCGGACCTCGTCCGCCCATCGATTACGAAGTCGAGCAGTACCAGGATTGGCATCGCCAACGCCTGCATGCTTTGCCGGGTATAACCGGTCTTTGGCAGGTCAGCGGTCGCAGTAGCGTTCCTTTCGATGAAATGGTCCTTTTGGACATACATTACATGGAGCACTGGTCCCTGATTCTCGACTTTAAGATCATCCTTCGCACCGTTCCCGTGGTTTTATTTGGAATCGGAGCCTACTAATCAAATGAGTTGACATAACCCTTGCATGGACTTAAAGAGGGATGATTGTACGTACCAGGAGGTATGGTTTGCTGACGGTCGGTGTCATCGGATGCGGATATTGGGGTCCGAATCTCATCCGTAATTTCGTCAATCAAGAGCGCTCACAGGTCAAATGGGTTTCGGATCTGTCCGAAGACCGGCTTGCCCACATCGGGCGCCTCTATCCTTTCCTAGAGAAAACCACCAACTACGAGGATATCATCAACGATCCCGAAGTTGATGCGGTGGTGGTTGCCACCCCGGTTTCCAGTCACTTCAAACTGGCTATGGCGGCACTTGAAGCCGGTAAGCATGTGTTTGTGGAGAAACCGCTGGCGGCGAAATCTGAGGAGAGCCTGGCCCTTACCAAGATAGCCGCCGAGAAGAATCTCGTGGGCATGGTGGGCCATACATTCATCTACTCACCCGCCGTTCTCAAACTCAAGGAACTGGTGGACAGCGGCGAATTGGGAGACATTCACTATCTCCGTTCCCGTCGCCTGAACCTGGGCCTGTTCCAGGAAGACATCAATGTGGTCTGGGACCTGGCGCCCCACGATCTGTCCATTTTCAACTTTCTCATGGAGTCCTCCCCCGAGGCCGTTACCGCGGTGGGTCAGGGTTTCGTGCGATCGGATATCGAAGATGTCGCCTTCATGACCCTCTTCTATCCCGGCGATCGCCTGGCGCATGTTCAGGTGAGCTGGCTCGATCCCAACAAGGTGCGCGAACTGACCGTGGTGGGATCCAAGAAGATGGTGGTCTACGACGACAATTCGAATCTCGAGAAGATTCGCATCTACGACAAGGGCGTGGACGTCCATCCTCACTACGACACCTTTGGCGAATTCCAACTGGCTTATCGATTCGGGGATATCCACATCCCTCGTCTCAACGACGGGGAACCCCTGAAGGACGAGACCGGTCATTTCCTTGAGTGCATTATCGATGGCGTGGAATGCCGCTCCAGCTTCAGCCATGGTCATTCCGTGGTGAGCACCTTGGAGTTGGCCTGCGAATCCATGCGTGGCAATGGCAAGGAAACCAGCTTGGACCCAGAGATGAGGGAGCATAGTAAGTGAGCGAAAGTCGTCTTCCCGAGATTCCCGATTATGTGAGAATCGAGGATCCTCAAAACGTTGACGCCGATGTGTTGCTCGGCTATCGCACGGGTCGGAAGAACGTAGCCCTGGATCTGGAAATCGCTGCAGGAGCCTTTCTGCGTTCGGGCACCGTGATTTACCAGGGCACGAAGATCGGGAAAGATCTACAGACCGGGCACAACGTCGTCATTCGCGAAGAAAACCAGATCGGCGACAGCTTCCAAGTCTGGAACAACACGGTCATCGACTACGATTGCAAGATCGGCAACGACGTGAAAATTCACGCCAATTGCTATATCGCGCAGTACACGGAAATCGGTGACGGAGTGTTCATGGCTCCCGGTGTGACCATCGCTAATGATCCCCATCCTGGATGCCCCCAATCGGCAGAATGCATGAAGGGACCGATCATCGAGGACGGTGTTCAGATCGGCGTGAACGCCACCATCCTGCCCATGGTGCGTATCGGTGCCCGCTCCCTGGTGGGAAGCGGGTCGGTGATCACCCGCGATGTGCCTCCCGATTCAGTGGTCTTCGGCAATCCCGCCAAGGTACGCGGATCGATCTACGATCTCGATTGCCCCGTCGATCTTCGCAAAAGGCCCTACGATCCGCCCGAGGATTGAGATGCCTCAAGGCCCTGAGTGTTTGGTTCTCGCTTCCACCCTGGCTCTGGGTGGGGGAGAGCGAGTTCTCGCGAAAATGCTGCAGGAGCTTTCTGCAGAGGGCCGACCCTTCCATCTGATCACCCTGAAAGAACCCGGCCATGTAGGAGAGCTGCTTCAGGCAGAAGGTCTTTCCACGGAGAGCTGGAAACTTAGCAATACCCGTGATCCTCGCATACTGATCCGGCTGTGGCGTCTTCTTCGGAAACGCTCACCGGGCATGCTTTACATCCAAGATCATCATGACTGCATTTTTTGGGGGAGTTTGGCGGCTGCTCTGAGCGGTTTCCTGCCTGTTGCGATTCCCGTGCACAGCCCTGGACAAAAGGGAGCCACGTCCTTTCGTCCACAAAATCGTTGGCTCCTGGGTTTGGGGCAGGTTTTGGTTTTACTTGGAAAGTGGCATCGCTGGGCACTTCGAGATGATGACCATCTGGCCGATGGGCCGCGTGCAACCATTCCCAACCCGCTTGACTCCACCCGATTTGCTTTCAGGGAAAAGAAGGCGAATGAGGATCTCGTTATCGGGACGGTCGCGGCTCTCAGGCCGGAGAAGCGCCATGATCTTCTCCTGGAGCTCTTCGCCGAACTCAACAACTTGCGTCCTGCGACATTGCGAATTGCTGGTGAAGGACCCGAAGGCAAGGCTCTTGAAGCGATGGCCGATGAATTGGGAATACGCTCTCGAGTGGAATTCCTGGGAGCTCGTGAAGATGTGGCCGAGGTGCTGGCCGGATTCGATCTTTTCCTTTTAACGAGTGAAGTGGAGGCTCAACCGCTCAGCTTGATCGAAGCCATGGCCTGTGGCATTGCCGTGGCCGCGCCGGCGCGGGGCGGCATTCCCGAAATCCTTGAAGGAGGCCAGAGGGGCCTTATCCTGAAAGGGGAGGATGCCCAAGCATGGGGTCGTCAGGTTGCGGCCTACCTTGATGATCTGCCGGATGAAGCCACGCTCCGCCGAAGGGCCGGCGACATCATCGACGAGTTTTCCGACTTGAGCTTTAAAAACCACTACGCCCGGCTCATGGACATTCTCATGGGGACCGCATGAAAATCCTACAGGTGAACAAGTTTCTCTATCCCAAGGGCGGCGCGGAGATCGTCTGCCTTGGCTTGTCGGAGCAACTGAAGGATGCGGGCCACGAGGTTTTTCATTTCGGCATGGCCGATGCGCGCAACACGGTGGGCGATGATGCCGACTGCTTCCCCACTGAGGTGGACTACCATAGCCAACGATCCTTGGGGCAAAAAGTCGGTGAAGGATTTCGAACGATCTATGGCCGGGAAGCCAAACGTGGTTTTGCAAAACTGCTCGACCGCCGTCGGCCGGATCTCATTCACGCTCACAACATCTATCACCAGCTGACACCATCGATTTTGGAGCCGGCGCGGAAGCGCGGCATCCCGGTCATGCTGACCCTTCACGATTACAAATTGGTCTGTCCAATCTATACCCTTTTGCGGGATGGATCCATCTGCGAGGAATGCCTGCGGGGGCCCGAGCCCATCATCTCTCATCGTTGCAAGGGTGGGTCTCTAGCGGAAAGTCTGGTGCTCTGGGCGGAAGATCGACTTCATCGAACCTTGGGCAGCTACAAAAAGGGCGTGAGCCTTTTCACCTCACCCAGTCAGTTCCTTCGCCTGAAAGTCATCGAAGGTCGCCTCGCCGCCGAATCCATCGTGCACCTGCCCAATGCCCTTCCCTTTCCCCAGGAAACCCTGGCTATGCCATACCGTTCTCCCAGCTCAGAGAGGCCTGAACTCCTCTGGGTGGGGCGTATGAGCTACGAGAAAGGTTTGGCGACTCTCCTGAAGGCTCTGGCGCGATCTGAAGGCGATCTGAAGCTGCTTCTCGCTGGAGATGGCCCCGAGGAAGCATCCTTAAGAGCTCTGGCAGATGATCTTCGCTTGGGCGATCGGGTGGAATTTCTCGGCCGGGTTCCCCGCGATGAGGTTCGTGAGTTGATTCTTAGAACTCATGGAACTGTTCTACCCAGCGAGTGGTTCGAAAACGCGCCTCTCTCGCTACTGGAATCTTTGGCTCTCGGCAGAGCGGTCATCGGTAGTGAAATGGGGGGCATTCCCGAAATGCTGGAGAACGAGAAAACGGGATGGCTCTTTCCCGCCGGAAATGTGGATGCCTTGGCCGCTCTCCTGAGCCGCTGGGCCAAATTAGGAGAAGCGCGGGAATCGGCAGGCCGGGCCGCCTATGAAGTCGCGCGGGAGAGGCATCATCCAGTGCAAGTTTTGGAAACGACTCTCGATCTCTATCGTAGACTCCTCGGGAAATAGATTGCCGCAAAATCGGACTGCGGCTAGGTTAGTTGTCCAATTCTAAGGGGAGAGAAATGAGAATTCGATACACGATCATCCTAATGGCGGTGCTGGCCCTGGCGGCCTGCACGCCTAAGAACAAGGTTCAGGTGGAAGAAAAGTCGGCACCGCCTACCATCCAGGCTATTCCGGCGGAAGCGGCGCCCGACACCCTCGATTACGATTTCCTGGCTGAAGAGGGCGTGGGGCAGTTCGAGGAGATTCCCGCGGAAGCCGATCTTCCGGTCATTGAAGAGTCGGAAGTGGTCGAGGAAGCCATTTGGACCATATCTGAGGAAGTCGAGGAGCCCAAGGCCATGGAAGGCTTGTTTTGGGTTCAAATCTTCGCCACTCGGAGTCACGATAAGGCCAAAGAGATTGCAGCAGAGGCTGAAGATCGCCTGAGCCATCCCGTGGAGACCCATTTTCTGCCTCCATACTACAAGGTTCTGGTGGGGGGATTTGAAGACCGGGAAGAGGCTGTGAAACTGCGTGATCTATTGGTGAACAAAGGCTACCGAGACGCTTGGATCTTTGAGCTGTAAAGCTTTCGAGGATCTTGACAGTTTGACCCTTTTTGATTATCACTTAGGGTCTTAGCGGGAATAGCTCAGTGGTAGAGCACAACCTTGCCAAGGTTGGGGTCGCGAGTTCAAATCTCGTTTCCCGCTCCTCGCCCCTCTCATTTTTGGGAGGGGTTTTGCATTTCGGGATGGGCTTGATCACTTGCGAAAGCTGTGCTAAAGAATACCTTAAGACTGGCCGATCTGAAGAGTCAGATCCATCTGGCGGCATAGCCAAGAGGCTAAGGCGACGGTCTGCAAAATCGTTATCCCCGGTTCGAGTCCGGGTGCCGCCTCCTAAATCCTTCGCCGGAGTGGCGGAATTGGTAGACGCAGGGGACTTAAAATCCCCCGGCCCTAGGCTGTCCCGGTTCAAGTCCGGGCTCCGGCACTCCAAAAAATCATGAGTTTCGAGCCGCCAATTGGCGGCTTTTTTTTGATCACTGCTACAACATCCTGCCCAAGCAACTCGATTGAGCTAGAATAGATGCGTGCTCAAATCGGGAGGTATGGGATGAAGATGAGATTGTCGGCAATGTTTTGCATGGTATTTCCGCTCTTCGTCAATGCTATCCACTTGTTTGTTCCTGGAGATTACTCAACGATTCGCGACGCCCTTGATGCAGCCCAGCCTGGGGATGAGATCGTTGTTCGTGATGGAACCTATTATGAGTTCGAGCTGCTTCTGAAACCAGACGTGGCAATCTGGTCGGAATCAGGCGATGCCGACCAAGTGATCATCGATGCCCAAAGGACGGGCGTGGTGTTCTATTACAATGGAATCTACCCACATCTTGGTCCTGAATTCTCAATCTCCGGCTTGACTATAAAAAGCGGTGAGGCCGATGCCTTGCTGAATGGCGGAGGTATAAATTTCGACCCAGCCTATCAAGAGCTTGGTGTTCCGACTGTCAACATCAGCAACTGTATTTTCGAGGATAATGTTGGGATGGGAAGTGGAGCGGGACTATTCATAAACCTGCATGATGCTGAATATGCTGTTGTGAATATCGATAACTGTCGATTCTACTCGAACAGTGCGGGCAATGTCGGAGGAGGACTCTACCTTTACCTTCGTGACGGACGGAACACTTCAAGTGTAGAGAACTGTAGCTTCTACGGTAACACTGCTACGAACGCGGGGGGGG
>RRYU01001241.1_pt1 | contig 150909 bp, 141 predicted proteins | sample 2162651 | NCBI WGS metagenome assembly RRYU01 (sample SAMN10267283, study PRJNA491782) | microbial mat metagenome | isolation source: biomat in the production well | place: Japan: Minami-Kanto gas field, natural gas well KTG3 | collected 2017-06 | reverse complement strand
TACATTCCCTCTCCCCTCTGGGGAGAGGGCTAGGGTGAGGGGAGCTAAAGGGAATAAATCCATGGATCTGAGAAAACTTTCAAAAAATCTCAGAAAAGCCCAAACAGATTCTGAGCGATTTTTATGGCATCAATTGCGTAATCGAAATCTTGCTGGATATAAATTCAGACGACAATATTTAATCACCCCTTATATTCTCGATTTTATTTGTATCGAAAAGAGGTTAATCATTGAGCTGGATGGTGGACAACATCTCCATCAAACAGAAAACGATGAGAAAAGAACCCGATTCCTGAAATCCAGAGGATTCAATGTTATCCGATTCTGGAATAATGAGGTTCTGAATGAAACAGAGTTGGTGTTAGAGCTTATTCTCCAACATTTGACTGATTAATCCTTAGCTGTCACTCGTTTCTTAATCCAGTTGGAATTCGTTTTCCAGATTGCAACCCTCACCCCAGCCCTCTCCCTTAAAAAGGGAGAGGGTGATGTGTACACATTGATAGTTCGTGCTCACGATAATCTACATCCCATCAGGTAGATGAAAAGAGTAAAACAACTTCTCTCCCCTGTGGAGTGTAATATCCAGGTAAAACGTACAATCCCCATGGGGAAAGGGTTTGGGTAAAACGTACAATCCCCTCTCCCCTGTGGGGGAGAGGGTTAGGGTGAGGGGGATTCATTAGCAGGGAGGGATTAAACTTTCAATCGGCCAGCGTGGTGTGGTCGTAAATCCCATATTGGCCGTTTCACCAGCTTTCAGGCGTTGTGCCCCTGCAAATGCAATCATTGCCCCGTTATCGGTACAAAACTCAATGCGTGGATAGTAGACGTTAAATCCCATTTTTGTGCCTAACTGTTCCAGCTTTTCCCTGAGTGCGATATTGGCACCAACACCTCCAGCGATGATCAGCCGTTTATGCCGTGTTAGTTCCATAGCACGGCGACATTTAATGGCTATGGTATCGACCACTGCATCCTGAAAGGCTCTGGCGATATCGGCCTTGTTTTGTGCGGTTTGTTCACTGGATAGCCAGGTATTCAAGGTGAAGGTTTTAAGTCCACTAAAACTAAAATCAAGGCCGGGACGGTCGGTCATGGGTCGGGGGAATTTGTAGATCCCGCTATGTCCCTGCTGTGCAAGCTTTGCCAGTATCGGTCCACCGGGATAACCCAGTTCGAGCATTTTTGCAGTTTTATCAAAGGCTTCGCCTGCAGCATCATCGATGGATTCACCAAGAATTTTGTATTTTCCAATCCCTTCTACATCGACAATCAGGGTATGCCCACCAGAGACCAGCAGCGCAGTAAAAGGAAATTCAGGGGGATTCTCTTCCAGCATGGGTGCCAGCAGGTGCCCTTCCATGTGATGAACTCCTATAGCATGAACTCCCCATGCAAAGGCAATAGAGCGCCCTATTGCGCTGCCAACCATCAGGGCTCCGACCAATCCCGGTCCCTGTGTATAGGCAACGCCATCGATCTGATTGCGAAGAAGGCCTGTTTCCTGCATCAGCTGTTCAATGAGTGGGATCACTTTTCGAATGTGATCGCGCGATGCCAGCTCAGGTACTACACCACCATATTCGGCATGTAGTGCTACCTGACTATAGAGTTTGTGACCGAGTAAACCACGTTGATCGTCATAGATCGCAATGCCGGTTTCGTCACAGGATGTTTCAATTCCAAGAGTAATCATGAAGGCTATTGTCATGTAAATGAGACATATTTCACAACTATTTGTGTATATATGGTCTGTGCATGTATAATCTCCGGCCGTTTTGCCTGTAACTTTCAGGCAATTTTACAGATTCCAATAACTAATTTTGAGTGTATCGGTTGCCGAATATGCACGATTTGAAAAATAACAAAGGTTTGTACCGTCCTGAATTTGAGCGCGATAACTGTGGTTTCGGTTTGATTGCACATATGGACGGGGCTCCCAGCCATTGGTTGGTGACGACTGCTATTGAAGCGCTGGCCCGCATGACCCACCGTGGTGCGATTGCTGCTGATGGTAAAACGGGCGATGGCTGTGGCTTGTTAATGAAAATGCCGGCCAGCTTCCTTGCGGCAGTGGCTGCAGAGGCGGGGATCTCCTTGAGTGAAGGCTTTGGTGTCGGTGCTGTTTTTCTGAGTAAAAATAGTGCTACTGCAGACTCAGCTCGCAAGACTTTAGCTGCCGAAGTTGAAAAAGAGGGTTTATCTGTTGCCGGTTGGCGTGTTGTCCCTACTGACTCTTCGGCCTGTGGTGAAGCGGCCAAAGAGACCCAGCCTCAAATTGAACAGATTTTTGTCAATCGCCCCGATGGTATGGCTGCGACTGATTTTGAGCGTCATCTTTATATTGCACGCCGTCGAGCAGAAAAGTCGATTGAAGCCAATGGCGATGATGTTTTCTATATTCCTACACTCTCAGCACAGGTTATCTCATATAAAGGCATGGTGATGCCGGAGTATTTACCGGTATTTTATAAAGATCTTGGTGATGAGCGTCTGGAGTCAACCATTTGTGTCTTCCACCAGCGTTTTGCAACCAACACGCTGCCACAGTGGCGTTTGGCTCAGCCTTTCCGTTATCTGGCCCATAATGGTGAGATCAATACGGTTCGTGGTAACCGTAACTGGGCAAAAGCACGTTCATACACCTTTGAAACCGACTTAATTCCAGAAATGGATGATATTCGTCCTCTCGTCTCTATGTCCGGTTCTGATTCATCGAGTCTGGATAACATGCTGGAAGGTATGCTGGCTGGTGGAATCGATATCTTCCGTGCAATGCGACTGTTGATTCCACCTGCATGGCAGAATATTCCTGATATGGATCCGGATCTGCGTGCATTCTACGAATACAACTCCATGCACATGGAGCCATGGGATGGCCCTGCGGGTATTGTTCTTACTGACGGTCGTTATGCCGCCTGTACGCTTGACCGTAATGGCTTGCGTCCAGCGCGTTATGTCATTACCAAGCCCGGTGGCGGCGAATTTACCGAGGGTGATTATAGTGGTTGTGTGATTACACTGGCTTCTGAAGTAGGTGTTTATGACTATGACAGTAATGACGTTATTCTTAAAGGTCGCCTCAAGCCCGGACAGATGATCGCTGCGGATACCGCCACCGGTAAACTGATTCTTCCTGCAGATGTTGACAGCATGCTGAAAACAGCCAAGCCCTATCGTCAATGGATGGAAGGCAGTATTCATCGCCTTGAAGAGCGTGTTGAAGGTGATGGGCTGGTTTCCACTCCTCTGGATGAAGATACAATTAATATCTACCAGAAGCTGTTCCAGCTTACTTTCGAGGAACGGGATCAAATTATTCGTGTACTGGCAGAAGCTGGACAGGAAGCGACAGGTTCGATGGGTGATGATGCCCCATATCCGGTTATGTCACGTCGTGTGCGCTCGGTTTATGATAATTTCCGTCAACAGTTTGCCCAAGTAACCAATCCACCTATTGACCCGATTCGTGAGCAGGTGGTGATGTCACTGGAGACCTGTTTTGGGCGTGAGCATAATCTTTTTAGTGAAGGCCCGGATCATGCCAACCGTATCGTTACCCACTCACCGGTGATGACTGAAATGAAATTCAATGCCCTGATGCAATATGACTCGGATGAGTACGGCATTGAAACCATTGATCTGAATTACACTGAAGAATTTGGACTTAAGGCAGCTATTGAGGATATTACCAATAAAGCCGTTGCTGCCATTAATCGTGGCAAAGTCATTATTGTTTTATCTGATCGTGCTATTGGCAAAGGCAAATTCCCGGTACATGCAGCGATGGCAACAGGAGCGGTACATCACCGTCTGATTGCTGAAGGTCTTCGTTGTAAGTCCAATATCGTGGTTGAAACAGGTACTGCGCGTGATCCACATCACTTTGCGGTTCTGTTGGGCTATGGTGCAACCGCTATCTATCCCTATCTAGCCTTTGAAGCGATTGCCGATATGGTACGCACAGGTGAAATCAGCGTTACTGATCAGAGCAAGCTCGGCAGTAATTACTGCAAAGGTATCAATAAGGGACTGTTTAAGGTTATGTCGAAGATGGGGATCTCTGCTGTCTCCAGCTATCGTGGCTCGCAGTTGTTCGAAATTGTTGGCCTGGGTGATGAGGTGGTCGACCTCTGTTTCTGTGACACAACCAGCCGCATCAAGGGTAGTGATTTTGATGATCTGGAACAGGATGTCGCCAAACTGGTCGCCTCAGCCTGGAATCCTCGCAAGTCCGTCGAGCAGGGTGGTTTATTGAAGTATGTCCATGGTAGTGAATACCATGCCTATAACCCGGATGTGATTAAAGCAATCCATAAGGCTGTCGATAGTGGTGATTACAACGACTATCTGGAATTTGCCGATCTGGTAAACAAGCGTCCGGCATCGTTGCTGCGTGATTTGTTAGCACTGCGTGATGATGTTGAGCCTGTCAGTATTGATGAAGTAGAAGCAGCTGAAGAGTTATTCAAACGCTTTGATACTGCTGCAATGTCTTTAGGTGCACTCTCTCCTGAAGCCCATGAAGCTCTGGCAATGGCCATGAATGATTTGGGTGGTCGCTCCAATTCGGGTGAGGGTGGAGAAGACCCTGCACGATTTGGCACCAACAAGCTTTCAAAAATAAAACAGATCGCCTCCGGTCGATTTGGAGTTACGCCTCACTATCTGGTCAATGCGGAAGTTTTGCAGATCAAGGTCGCACAAGGTGCCAAGCCGGGTGAGGGTGGACAGTTGCCGGGTCACAAGGTCAACGACATGATCGCCAAACAGCGTTATACCCGTCCCGGTGTACCGTTAATTTCACCACCACCACATCATGATATCTATTCCATTGAGGATTTGGCACAGCTGATCTTTGATTTAAAACAGGTTAATCCTGAAGCTCTGGTATCGGTGAAGCTGGTAGCTGAACCGGGAGTCGGAACTATTGCTGCTGGTGTGGCCAAGGCATATGCTGATCTGATTACGATTTCAGGATATGACGGTGGTACCGCCGCATCACCGATCACCTCGGTGAAATATGCAGGTTCACCATGGGAACTGGGAATGTCAGAAACCCATCAGGTTCTGCGTATGAACGGTCTGCGTGGAAAGGTTCGGGTGCAGACTGATGGTGGCCTGAAAACAGGTCTGGATGTGATTAAAGCTGCAATTCTGGGTGCAGAGTCCTTTGCATTCGGAACCATGCCGATGGTGGTGCTGGGTTGTAAGTACTTACGTATTTGTCACCTGAATAACTGTGCGACAGGTGTGGCAACTCAAAATGATATTTTGCGTGCCAAACATTATAAAGGCTCACCAGAGCTGGTTAAAAACTACTTCCGATTTGTTGCACGTGAAGTCCGTGAGTGGATGGCTAAGCTGGGTGTGCGTAGCATGGATGAGTTGATTGGTCGTACCGATCTTCTGCAGTTACTTCCCGGTGAAACAGCCAAGCAGCAAAAACTGGATCTATCACCATTGCTATCTCAAGATGGTCTGGTCGGTGATGAGCCAAGTTTCTGTATCTCTGATCGCAACCGTCCATTTGATGAAGGTGGGCTTGCAGAGCAGATGGTTACAGATACCCGTGAAGCCATTAGCAGTAAAAGCGGCGGTGTGTTCAATTATCAGTTAAAGAATATCAACCGCTCGATTGGTGCTCGTTTGTCAGGTGAAATCGCCAAGCAGCATGGCAATAATGGTATGGCTGATGCGCCTATTCATATTCACTGTAAGGGTACCGCTGGACAAAGTTTCGGAGTATGGAATGCTGGCGGCCTCAACCTTTATCTTGAAGGCGATGCAAACGACTATGTAGGTAAAGGTATGGCCGGAGGCCAGATCGTGATTAACCCGCCACAGGGTAGTCGCTTCAAGTGTCATGAAAATGCGATTATTGGCAACACCTGTCTCTATGGTGCAACTGGAGGTAAGCTTTATGCCTCTGGTATGGCGGGTGAGCGTTTTGGTGTACGTAACTCAGGCGCACACGCCGTTATTGAAGGCGCTGGTGACCACTGCTGTGAATACATGACCGGTGGTGTAATTACGGTTCTGGGACAAACCGGAGTTAACTTTGGTGCAGGTATGACCGGTGGTTTCGCATTTGTGCTTGATACCGATGGCAAGTTTGATGAGCGTGCTAACGGTGATGTGAACTTTACTCATATCGATACCGAAGCTTGTGAAGCACATCGTAACTATTTACATAAAATGCTTGAAGAGTTTGTTGCAGAGACTGGCTCGGCTCATGGCCGCCACATCCTGGACAACTTCAGTACTTATATTGGTAAGTTCCAGTTGGTTATGCCAAAAGCAGCCGAACTGGAAACCTTGCTGGAAACCATGTTGGTACGGGCTGCTTAATTGACCCGTAAAGCAAACGTAGAAGAGATTCGCTCGTGAGCAAAACAAACGCATTACAGTTTCTTGATATTCCACGTCAGGATCCCGGCAAAAAAGATGTTGAGATCCGTATACAGGAATATGCCGAGATCTATGGCCATTTAGATAATGACAGTGCTGCCAAACAGGCAGGTCGTTGTCTTCATTGTGGTAATCCCTATTGTGAATGGCGCTGTCCGGTTCATAACTATATTCCCAATTGGCTACAACTGGTGAATGAGGGCAATGTGACCGAAGCAGTTGAGGCTTCACATCGCACAAACTCACTACCGGAAATAACTGGACGTGTCTGTCCACAGGACCGCCTGTGCGAAGGTTCATGTACGCTGAATGATGGTCTGGGAGCTGTGACTATTGGTGCGGTTGAACGCTATATCACCGATAGCGCCTTTGAAAGTGGATGGAGCCCCGATTTAAGTCACGTGGAAGATAGTGGCAAAAAGGTGGCTGTTGTTGGTGCCGGACCTGCGGGTCTTTCCTGTGCAGATGTTCTGGCTCGTAATGGTGTAAATGTTACAGTTTATGATCGTCATCCAGAGATTGGTGGTCTGCTGTTTTTCGGTATTCCGGAATTCAAACTGGAAAAATCAATTGTTACCCGTCGCCGTCAGGTCTTTGAGCAGATGGGAATCAAGTTTGAGCTGGGTGTTGAAGTTGGAAAAGACATCGCTTTTCAGGCCTTGTTAGACGAATACGATTCAGTCTTCCTCGGCATGGGCACCTACAACTACATGAAGGCAAACATCCCTGGTGAAGATCTTGATGGCGTCTATCCTGCACTGGATTTTCTGATCTCCAATATCAATAATTGTCATGGCTTTCAAAAAGACCCTGCTGACTTCATCAATATGGCAGGCAAGCGCGTTGTGGTACTAGGTGGTGGTGATACTACTATGGACTGTACCCGTACTTCGATACGCCAGGGTGCGGAAAAGGTAACCTGTGCCTATCGTCGTGATGAAGCCAATATGCCGGGGTCGAAAAAAGAGGTGGCTAACGCAAAGGAAGAGGGGGTCAAGTTTTTATGGAACCGACAACAGGTAGAAATTGTTGGCGAAGAAGGCAAAGTTACAGGTATCAAGCTGGTAACAACGGCGCTGGGTGAGCCAGATGAAAGAGGTCGCCGTCGTCCAGAGCCTGTTGAAGGCTCGGAAGAGATTGTACCTGCAGATGTGGTGATTATTGCATTTGGATTCCGTCCAAGTCCTGCACCATGGTTTTCAGATTTTGGTATTGAGATCGACGAGCGTGGTTGTGTGATTGCCCCAGACAATGGCGAATACAAGTATCAAACCACTAACGAGAAGATCTTTGCTGGTGGTGATATGGTGCGTGGCTCTGATCTGGTTGTTACCGCTATCTGGGAGGGTCGTCAGGCAGCAGAAGGTATCCTTGATTATCTCGTAGTCTAAAAGGTAATCCCCCTCTCCCTTTTTGAAGGGAGAGGGCTTGGGGGTAAAGGTTGATTTGATATGCCCCCTCACCCTAACCCTCTCCCCCACAGGGAGAGGGGAATATTTGATTAATAATGAACAATGTAGGGAACAGGTGCTATGCGCACATCTACCCAATATAAAAATTATCATGATCTTGCAAGGATGCGAGTTTAGTAAGTAATAAAAATAATCCTTAGCGCTCTTTGCGCCTTTGCGAGAAGAATATATGTCTGAATTAAAAAATGATCGTTTTCTAAGAGCCTTACTCAAGGAACCTGTTGATGTCACACCAGTATGGATGATGCGGCAGGCGGGTCGTTATTTGCCTGAGTACAAAGCGACGCGTGCCAAGGCTGGCAGCTTTATGAATCTGTGCATGAATCCTGAGCTGGCCTGTGAAGTCACCATCCAGCCACTGGAGCGTTACCCACTGGATGCAGCGATTTTATTCTCGGACATTCTTACCATCCCGGATGCAATGGGTTTGCAGCTACGTTTTGCTGAAGGCGAAGGCCCGATCTTTGATAAGCCGGTGCGTACTGAAGCAGATGTGAATGCTTTACCGGTTCCTGATCCTGAAGGCGAGCTTAGATATGTCATGGATGCCGTTCGTACCATACGTCGTGAGCTGGATGGGCGTGTACCTCTTATTGGGTTCTCAGGAAGTCCATGGACGCTGGCAACCTACATGGTTGAGGGTGGATCATCTAAAGAGTATTCAAAAGTGAAGGGCATGTTGTTTGGTCGCCCTGATCTGATGCATAAGCTTTTGGATACCACAGCCCAATCGGTTACTTCATACCTGAATGCACAAATTGCAGCTGGTGCTCAGGCCGTGATGATCTTTGATACCTGGGGTGGCATGCTGACCCCGCGTGATTACAAAGAGTTCTCACTGCGTTATATGCAACAAATTGTGAATGGTCTGACCCGCGAAGCGGAAGGTCGTAAGGTTCCCGTGATTATGTTTACCAAAGGTGGTGGACAGTGGTTGGAAGCAATGGCGGCTACCGGAGTCGATGGTCTGGGTCTTGACTGGACTACCGACATTGGTGAAGCGCGTGCTCGTGTGGGTGACATGGTTGCATTACAGGGCAATATGGATCCTACCGTGCTCTATGCTTCTCCTGAAAGAATTCGTGAAGAGGTTGCGACTATTCTTGAAAGCTATGGTTCAGGCAGTGGTCATGTCTTTAATCTCGGACATGGTATCCACCAGCATGTGGATCCGGAAAATGCTGGAGCCTTTGTCAATGCGGTGCACGAGTTAAGCGCAAAGTATCACAAATAAAAATCTCAAACTGCTACACAACAAAAAAGGGCTGAATTATCAGCCCTTTTTTTGTGTAGCCTGGTAGATAGAATGACAACGACTACAACTACTGCTGTTTATTGCATTCCCAACCCCAGCCACGCTGCTTTTCTACAAAGGCTGTGGCCATCTCTTCACAATACCCTGCTTTATTTTGTGCACGCCACAAACTGGTGGTACCTGTGGATTTTTCATAAGTGACTTCACAAGGAACGGACGAGCCTTCATTGGTATATAGAATATGGATTTGACGCTCCTGATTGCCGTGAGTGCAAACATAGGTCTCATTTGCCAGTAGTGGAGATGATACAAATAACGCGGTGAATGCAGCTAATAATGCGGTCTTTTGGATAATTTTCATGGTGCCTCCGGTTTGTTGTTGTGAGATCCAGTATCGACCCTAACATCAGATCACATAAATTCAAATAGTTTGTGACTAAAATGCTATCTGTTACGCAAAGCTGTTATGGTTTAATAGATACGTCTACAGTTTTCAAAGCCAGGGTGAATAGATGGATAATCTTAAAGAAACAGCATCAGTATATGATCTGAAGTCGATAAAGCTTCCGGTATTACGAGGCTTTGCGCTGAAGGTGTTTACCCGCTTGCTTGAAAGTCCATTTAAACGGATATTGCTGCCCTCTCTTTTAAAAACCGCAGGCATTACCGCTTTTAGAGCACACTATTTCAATGAAGCACCTACCTGTACTCCCATTCTTCCTCATCACCACAATGGGAAACAGCCATCGCCCATATCGCTCAATGATCTGGTTCAAATTGCCACGCCTGGAGTGAATACCTTTGCCCCTTCGGTGCTGGATTATGCAAAGGCGTACAAGCGTGGAGAGATTACCCCGCTGGATGTGGCGGAGAAGGTGATTACGGCTATCGAAAACAGTAATCACTTAAATCCGCCAATGCGTGCAGTGATCAAATACGCAGTGGGGGAGATCCGACAGCAGGCTCAGGATTCAACCTTAAGGCATCAGCAAGGTAAAGCGCTTAGTCTGTTTGATGGTGTCCCCGTTGCGGTAAAAGATGAAGTTGATATGGCACCATTTGGTACCAGTGTAGGAACCGGATTTTTAGGTGATAGCCCCTGTAAAGAAGATGCAACCGTGGTGAGTAAAATGCGGGCAGCCGGGGCACTATTAATTGGTAAAACCAATATGCATGAAATTGGCATAGGTGTGACCGGTTTAAACACTCATCATGGTAGCCCTCGCAATCCTTATGATACGGATCGTTTTACCGGTGGTAGTTCCAGTGGATCTGCCACGACGGTTGCAATGGGGATCGCGCCAGTTGCCATCGGTGCTGATGGTGGTGGTTCGATACGGATCCCTGCGGCATTTTGTGGTGTTGTTGGGTTAAAGCCTACTTATGGACGTGTGAGTGAACATGGTGCAGCGCCATTGTGCTGGAGCGTGGCTCACATCGGCCCGATTGCAAGTTGTGCCAGTGATGCCGCGCTGGCTTATGCGGTGATGGCCGGGGTGGATAGTCAGGATCCAAATTCCATCTTTCAGCCAGTTGCAAATCTGGATGGATGGCAGCAGCAGGATCTCACCGGAGTCAGGCTTGGGGTCTATCATGAGTGGTTTAATCATGCCGATGATGAGGTGGTTCGGATCTGTCGTAAGATGCTGGATCAGTTTAAAGAAAGAGGTGCACAGGTCATAGATATAGTGATTCCTGATCTTGATGCCGCCAGAGTTGCACATACCCTGATTATTGCATCGGAAATGGCTACCGCAATGGGTAAGCACTATCAACAGTCACCACGGCAATTTGGTATTGATGCGCGTCTTAATCTGGCGATGGCACAGGACTTTAGTGCAAAGGATTATCTAAAGGCATCGCAATGCCGAACTCGGGTTATCAACCACTTTGAGGAAGTATTTAAACAGGTTGATATGATTGTCACCCCGACAACCGCGATTACTGCACCGAAGATCCAGCCGGGTGTGATAACCGGGGGTGAGTCTGACCTGACCACTTTACTGGAGATCATGCGTTTTGTGACCAGCTCCAATCTTACGGGACACCCTTCAATCTCATTTCCTGCTGGCTATAGTAAGCAAGGTCTGCCTGTTGGACTACAGGCAATTGGCCGCGCATGGCAAGAGAAAAGCCTGTTACAATTGGCGCTCGTTGCGGAAAATTTCGTCGCTAAAAAGCATCCCAGGGTTTTTTATCAAATTCTGGAATAATTCTACTTAAGGAATTCTGGTCCCGTTATGTGTGTTTCAATCTATGCAGCGTTAATTGCGCTATTTTTCTACTACAGCGACTTTGTGGTTAGCGGGTTTATTCTGGCAGTACCAACTGAAGAGAGTGCCATGATGTCTGTTGCGGTTGGATGGGAGATGGTACCTCAATTATGGCCGTTGATGGTGTTGGCAATGGTGGTTTCAAGCGCATTAACCCTGTTTGTGACCTTCAAGATTCAGGGACGGAATAAATCCTGTTGTGCCGGGGATGAGCATGTCTAGGTATTCAAGGAAACCCGCAGTCTCACCACAGACTGAGCAGGAAGCAGACAGAGTTGCCAGGGCTACTCAAAGACCGGGGCAAACCAAAGAGCAGACCCGTTTGATTGCTATGGGTATTCGTAAAGGGATCGATGAGTACAAAAAACAGCAAAAGGCAAAACAGAGAGAGCTTAATAAAAGGGAAAAGAAGCAACGTAGTGCTGTTGTTGTATCCCGATCTTCCACAGAAGATAAGATTCAGGTTGAAACCGTAATACGTCAGCACTGGTTGCCTTGGATGCTGCTTGCCTTGTCATGGATTGGTTTTATTTTGTTTGGGATTAATCCCTTCTGAGTATTAGGATAAAACCACGGTTTGTGGTGTGGCTCACATATTTAAATGACCTGGTTACTCTTGGCTTGTGAGAGTTATCACACTTATCTTCATGAGTATGAATGCAGGTCACACTTTTACTTTATTTAGATAGTTAATTCGCATTAGCACTTCTACTATTTGCATCAACAGCTCATTGTGAGCAGGTAAAGAGTAGAAGGAGAAGTAAGATGAATACATTAGATTTCGGTAAATTTTTCATCTTGATTTTAATGCTGGTTATCATGACAACAGGGACACTGTTTGCGTCAGAGAATGATCAGTTTGGTGTCAGGCTCGTCATTGATAGTGAAAACCCGGCAAAGCGAATTGATACCATTGGCTATAGTAGCCATAGTGATGAGGTATTTAATGCCCAATTGGTCAGCCATTACAATATTGGTACTTTAAGAACATTTGGAATGGCCATTTTTATCAGTCATGCCACCAACTTTAGTAGTGAGATTCAATCGGTCACCTCTATTAATCAGATCACTGATGGGATGATGGTTGAAGTTCATGCAAAAGCAGGTAAGGGTGATTATATTGATGCAACCCATGTACATGTTCTTCCTCTTTCTAAATATGAAGCACAAAAAAAAGTAGCATCGTTGATGTAATTCAAAGCCGATGATTGAGTCAGTGATGTGCCCTCACAAAGCAGCAAAAAAAACGGGTCACAAGTGTGAATGGTGCCCGACTACTAAACTGACTGAATCCAGGCTTTTTTTATAACCCTTTATATTTTTTTAACCTCTCTCGCTCCTTAAGGGTTACACATGGGACGCAACCTGCGTCCCACTTTTTTGTCGATGACACTCTTCTTTATCCCAAAAAAACTCACTTAAAAACTTAAAACATCGTATTTACATTGTTTATATTGAAATAAATCTTGAATAAGTCCGTCAGGACTTCTCCTGCATGCTGTGATGCAATGTGTGATGGTATCGCACATTCAATGACCAATATGTCGGTGTTGATTTTGTTAATCCTTCCATGTACTAAAGGAATATCCGATTTATTCAGATATTTCCTGACAGGCTTAATGTAAATTCACCCGATAAGTGCAGAACACTACAGAATAAATGTATATTTGGAGAAAGCATGCCTGCATGATTTAGGATAAGAAGGTTTAGGGACATTTTTAACAGTATCAGTGGTGAAAATGAAAAATCAGCTGGTCATAGGATTATGAGTGAATATAAAAACAGCTTCCCTCCTGTTATTGGATCCAATCCACATACGCTCATTCTGGGATCAATGCCGGGTGATATTTCACTGCAACAGCAACGCTACTATGCTCATCCACGAAATGCCTTCTGGCCTATTATGCGGCGTCTGTTTCATCTGGATGAGTCTCTATCCTATTCTCACGCTTTGGAAGCGTTAAAACAAAAACAGCTTGCGTTGTGGGATGTTCTCTTTCAATGTCAGCGTCAGGGAAGCCTTGATAGTGATATTGTGAGTAGTACCATTGTGGTGAATGATTTTAACAAGTTGTTGTCTGACTACCCGGGGATTGTTCGTATTTTCTTCAATGGCGCAAAAGCTGAAACAGAGTTTACCAAACGGGTATTACCAACATTAATCCGGAAAAGCGATCTTCAACTGGTTCGTCTGCCATCAACAAGTCCGGCAATGGCCAGTTTGAATTTTGAACAAAAGCTGGCAGCATGGCAGGTCATTGCTAATCTCAGTTAAGTTGAAATATTTTGATGACACATGGATAACAGGTAGCGATTGTTGCTAAATTTCACATCAACCTATCATTTTATGAAAACAGCCATCCTGTGGATGAGCGTATTGATGCTGGCTGGATGTGCGACCTATCGTTCAGATATCCAAAATGGTTTATTGGAACTGCAACAAGGTAATATCACCAAAAGTAAAAGCAGTTTTGACAAGCAGCTCCTTAAGCCTCAAGACGAGTTATTACGCTATCTTGAACTGGGGTTATTGAATCATCTGGAGGGTGAATATGAAAAGAGTAATCAGCTACTCAACAAGGCTGAGTTAACTGCAGAGCTCCTTTATACCCGTAAGTTGTCTGACATGTTTGTTGTTGCGATGAGCAATCCACGCAATGGTCCCTATCGAGGGCATCGCTTTGAACGGGTCTTTATCCACTATTACAAGGCATTAAATTATCTTGCCTTGGCCTTTAGTTCTCGTAAAAATCAATTTCGACCGCTACTTGATGAAGCACAGGTCGAGGCTCGCAAAGTTGATGTGCTGCTAAATGCCATTGCCTATGAAAGTGGTGACTACGGTGCGGTTAATAGTTCATCGAAAAGTTTTTTTAAAAAGGTAGCAAGTTCCCTGACCCAGCTAGATAGTGGTCGTTATGACACCAAAAAGATCAACTATCGGGAGGATGGTTATATCCGTTATATGATGGGTGTTATTTATGAGCTGAGTGGCGAAATCGATGATGCGCGTATCGCCTATGAAAAGGCGGCGAAAATATACGAAGCCGGTTTTGCCTCGCAACACCAGTTGGGAGGTGAAATTATTGAACTGGCTTGGTTTGATGCCGTCCGGATGATGCGTAAAAAGGGTGGCTATGAATCACGCTGGCGCACAATTGCCAGTGAAAAGCTCTCGGATGCAGCACAACAGAAGCTGGAGTTGTTTAACTCCAAAAGAGGACAGTTAATTGTTCTGCATCATCAAGGAATGATTGAGTCTCGTGGACAGGTTGAACTGAGCACCAGTATCAACCCTTATCTGAAAGAGCTGGTAATACGACCTCATGGTACAGGAGGCGCTCAAATGCGTCAGGCTCAACATGCATGGTTTCAGTATGTTTATGCGGATCAGGGATTGTTCAGTCTATTGCGTAACTACTATTCAGGTGGGCCATTTGGAGCTATTGAAGGGGTATTTACAAAAAAAATTGTGTTATTGCCGGTATGGAATACGATGAGCACTACAGGAGTGGATAAGCTGTTAAAGCAACCGCTACGGGTGACGGTGCCATATTATCGCCCACCACAAAAACCACCTCTGGTGAGTGTTGAGATCGATGATTCGATTGATGAGACAATGGTATTGTCACAATGGCTCTCTTCCCTGGCAATACAGGATCAGTTAAAGGTAGCCAGAAGTGAGCTTTATGAAGCTATCACGCGTGAACTTTTAAAGCGTCGACTTGCCCATGAAATAGGGCGGCGCTCAGATAAAAACAGGGGTGAAATATTCTCATTTCTGGCAGATATGGTTGTGGCCGCTACCAGTGCAGCCGAGACCCGAAACTGGTTATCATTACCGGCATCGATACAGGTGCAGCGCCTGGCTTTAACTCCGGGGCGTCATCAAGTCAGGCTATATGAATCTGATGCTCGTTTGGGTGAGCGAAGTGTTGTAACGACTACGGTTGATATTACAGCAGGAAAGGATCATTTATTAAATACGCGTTCCTTTAATAAAGGAGCTACAGTTAACTATTATGCACATAATCAACCGGTGCCTGAATGGAAAACCAGTGAGGTGGAATGAGACCATGAAGCAATACAAAACTAAACAATTGACAACGACCATGATGGTTGTGGCTCTGGTGCTTGGATTGAATGGCTGTAGTAGTAAACCAGACACAGTGTTGAAACGGGTGGATGCGGATAAAGAGATTGCCCTGACAGACCGCTGGAATGATGAAGACTCTCGTTTGGTTGCCCAGGCGATGGTAAAGGATATGTTGAGTTTTCCCTGGATGATGGATTTCAATAAAGCCCATCCCGGAAAACAGCCCACCATTGTGATTCATCAGGTCAGAAACAAATCACATGAGCATATTCCTGTAGATACCTTTATCAATGACTTGAAGCGCGCAGTGATTCAAAGTGGTGAGGCTGATTTCGTCATCGGTGGTGAGCAACGTGAAATGATTCGTGAAGAGCTGCGACAGCAGGAACTACATGCCTCACAAGATAGCCGTATGGAGATGGGAGAGGAGCAGGGGGCTAACTTTGCCCTGTCTGGTGTCATTAACTCGATTGTGGATCAGGTCGGTGGCACCAGGGTGAGTTATTATCAGGTAGATTTGACCCTGGTTGATTTACAATCTACACGTGAAGTGTGGAATGGTCAGAAGAAGATCAAAAAATATTACAAGCGTGAGCAGTATGATTTGTAGGCAAACAAATAATGAGAGCTATCCAGGTCTGATAATCGTACTGGCCTTGCTTTTTATCACAATCTCAGCCTGTAGTTCACAAGCTGTCAAGACAGTAGATCCTAATAGCTGGATCACACAACCACCACAAAAAGCAGGTTTTCTTTATGGGGTGGGATCTGCGACCATCTATGCATCTGAAGAACAGGCGATGAAACAGGCGCGAGAGGTTGCGCTGAGTGACATCGCACAGCAAATTGAGGTGACGATTAGCGCTCAGAGCAATAGCTTGCAGCAGGAGCAGTTTGTAAATGATCAATCCGATTCGATCACAAACTATTCCAATGCCATTCAAACCCGAGTTGGGGAGTTTACTTTCAAACACTACCGGCTATTGAAAAGCACCGTGGATAAAACCAGTAACATGCTTTATCTGTTGCTGGAGCTGGATTTAAATCAGGAGCTGGTTGATCTTAATCATCAAATAACCACAGTGGATCGGGAGATCCGGAATGTGGAACAAAGTGTTAGTGCCGCAACCGGTTTCAGTGGCTTACAGCAAGCGGCACAACAGCTACAAAGACTGGCACAACGTAGTGCATTACAACAGGAGTTTAATCGGCTCTCGGCAGATCAGACTCGCCCGTTGCTAAATATGTTCCAGCAGGAACACAAAAATGAGTTACGCAACAAAATCACCCAAACTCCAATTGGCATTGTCTCAATTACCCCAGCAGCTGAACCCCTGCTGCAACAGTTAACCGCATTGTTAACCCAAACGGGACTATCTATTTCAACTACGGATCATGAGCTGATCTTTATTGAGGTCGATATCAGTGAATCAACAAAAGAGCAGAGCGGGATCTACTATCATTTTGTTGATGGACGCTATCGTATTGTTAATGAAGTTGGCACGATTTTGCGTGAAGAAGATGCCAGTGCCAAAGGTAGCTCATCCACGAAGAGCAAGGCACAAAGCAGGGCAATCAACAAACTGGCAAAGCTGCTGGCAAACGGCTTAGTACAAACCATTATGGGTGAATAATCCCGTTCTCTCTAATCATTACCCGACAAATAGTATGAATATGTTTACGAACCATTTTGATTTGGAAAAAGATATCTACTATCTAAATCATGCAGCTGTCTCTCCGTGGCCTGTCAGAACCTCACAGGCAGTAAAAGATTTTGCAATGGCAAATCAACGCCGTGGTTCGCTCGAGTATCTACAGTGGCTCGAAACCGAAAAACAACTACGCCAGCAATTACAGCGGTTAATTAATGCCTCTTCTGAAGAGGAGATCGCTCTGGTAAAAAATACCTCAGAAGGTTTATCGATCGTTGCCTATGGCCTTGACTGGCAGACAGGTAATAACGTGGTTGGTACAGATCAGGAGTTTCCATCAAACCGTATTGTCTGGGAGTCACTGGCAAGTAAAGGAGTCACATTCAAACCTGCCCCCCTATTGCAATATGCGACACCCGAAGAGGCGATTTTTTCCCAGGTGGATGAAAACACCCGTATGATTGTGGTGAGTTCAGTTGAATATGGCAGTGGCTTACGTCTGGATTTGGAACGTATTGGTCTTTATTGTCAGCAGCACGATTTGCTTTTCTGCGTTGATGCGATACAAAGTCTTGGTGCAGTTACAATGGATGTTGAAAAATGCCATATCGATTTTCTCGCCGCTGATGGACATAAATGGTTGATGGCACCTGAAGGTTTAGGGTTGTTTTACTGTCGCCAGAGTCGTCTGGAACTACTGAATTTAAACCAGTTTGGCTGGCATATGGTAGAGCATATGGGTGATTTTGAGCGTCAACAATGGGAACCGGCGTATAGTGCCAGACGATTTGAATGTGGTAGTCCAAATATGGTGTCAGTTCATGCGCTACATGCCAGTTTAACCTTGATCGAGGAGATTGGTATGGAAGCCATTCAAACACAGGTATTGGCTAATAGTGAATGGATGTTTGATCTGTTTAATCAGCATGGCGAATATAAGGTGATCACACCTCAGCAAAAATCACGTTATGCAGGAATTGTGACGGTTGTGCCTGTAAAAAAGGGTAACGAGCAATTCTTTCAACAGATGAAGCAGGCCGGAATATTTTGTGCACCGCGTGGCGGAGGGGTGAGGTTTTCACCGCACTTTTATACACCACTTTCTGTTTTGGGATATTTACAGCAACAGATTTAGTAGCCTTCTTCCCAACTGATAACATGTTCCAGATGTTCAATTACTTCCTGTTGATGGGAGATAATCGACTTTACCACATCACCAATGGAAATCATTCCAACCATTTTGCCATCTTCTATCACGGGAAGATGACGTAGTCGTTTTTCAGTCATTAATGACAGACATTGTTCATCAGTTATATCGGGCCGGATGGTGAGTACTGGTGTTGACATCAGCTCAGATACAGGTGTTTTTTTAGGATGATCTCTTAAAATACCCTGGCGTGCGCAATCTCTTTCAGAGATAATCCCTACCAGTTTATTGTTATGAAGCACAGGGAGTGCGCCTATGCCCTTAGAAACCATTTCAGCAATGGCCTCCTCCAGTGTGGTATCCGGTGAAACAGACCATACTTGCGCCCCTTTTGCAGAAAGTAATTCAATAACTTTAGCCATAGTAGTCTCCTTCTGATGAGTAACCCTCTATTTGCGATATATGGAGATATGTTGATATATCAAGTCATGAATGAATAGCATAAAAATGTTTGTGAATAACGAAATAATCACTATATTGGGGTTTTGTTGTTTTGATATTTCTTTTTTTAGATGAACGATAGTACTTTTATATCGGGAGATAACTATGAATTTTAGTCCTTGTCGCGGAGGAATGAGCTGTACTCAGGATGGTACACACTGTGCTGGATGTGGCCGCAGTCATGAAGAGATTGCAGACACAAAAAAACTTGCAGACAATATTGCCTCACACATATTAAAAATGGACTATGAAAATGTGGAAGATTTTTTACAGTTTGTCGCTTTTAAAGCATTCAATAAGGTACAGATAGAAAAAATGAATAATCCAGGTTAATAGCGATCAGATTTAGCTTTGATGGTAGATATGTACCTGGTTTTTGCCGTTATCTTTTGACTGATACATCGCAATATCTGCATATTTTAACAACTCTTCCGGATCATCACTATCATCCGGAAAGAGTGATACTCCTATACTGGCTGTAACTTCCAGTTGATGTTCATCTATGTTGTAGGGTTCGTTGATGGCATTAATGAATGCTTCTGCTTTACGGGTAATAATTGCTTTAATCGTGTCTGTATCTCCTTTTAGTCCATCCATCAGAATTATAAACTCATCACCACCCAGACGAGCTACCAGATCCTCCTTCCGCAAATGGTTGGATAAGGTGTTTGCAACCGCAACCAGCAGACGATCTCCGGTACTATGACCCAATGTGTCGTTGATTATCTTGAAATTATCCAGGTCAAGAAAAAGTATTGCTCCCTTGCTGTGTAGTCTGGCTGAGCGCGAGATACTTTGTTCCAGACGGTCATTGAGCATCCGACGATTGGGGAGTTTTGTCAGTTCATCAAAATAGATGAGTTGAGCAACCTTTTTCTCTGCTTTGTGATATTGATACTTCATCTCCATTCCATAGCGCATGGTTTGATGAGTACGACGCGCAGAGCTGATAATGATGATTAAAAACAAAAACACCATAAACGCCATTTGAGCACTCTGTGTTGTATCCAGTAACAACAGCCGTATCGTAAATGGAACACATAAAAGGGCAGAATAGATAATGGCCACTTCGATAAATGATGCCAATATCACAACGCTGCCTGCACTCATACCGGCAATAATAAATGCCAAAAGTGCCTGATAGATCTCGCCGTTAACAGGAAATAGCAGATAACCCGCCGCGCCCCAGCAAACACCGGCCATAACAGCGCCAATAAGCATATGGTTGTACCAGACCTTTTCGTTTTTTGACAGCCTGGTTTTTTTGTACAAGATAAGGATAATGATGCGGTAGAGTGAAACTATGGAAATGGTGAAAAACCAGATGATAAGTAAATGCTGATCAACACCATCCCACAGGAATGTGAGTAACATGATGCTATTGATTACATTTGCCAGTAGTGACATCGGCATACTGGATATGAACAACTTTAACTGTTCAGTAAAAATGTAATCTTCTTTGCTGATATTCATTCTTATCTCTAAGTATAGAATACTTTGATAATACCCTATGATGAAAAAAAAATGCCAATCAATTATTTGATTGGCATTTTAGGGTATGAGCAGAAAATGACTTACTCAATACAATGCGCTATCTCAGGTTTGATTCTGAAATGCTGTAGGCTAGCTCCTCCTGTGCCATCTTGGCCTTGAATTGTTGCCATAAAGCCTCATCATTTTTCATACTGGTTCTAATCGCATTATGGGCTGTTCTTGAAGTATTTTCAGGATCAACACCGACAAGTACATAGAGGATGCCTGTAGGGCTGATTCTTGAGCGGTATATTTTACTGCCAACAATGGTTTCATTGGTGATTTGCTTGCTGACTGAGGTATTGGCCAGATCAACTGTTTCAGCATCAGCTATACCTGTGGTTTCTGCATACTGTTTTATCATATTGGAAACTTCAACCCGCATCTCCTGTGCTAACTGAACACGCGCATCGGTTGCTGCCATTTGCAGCATAAATGATTGCCCAAGCTTGGATTTACGGGCAGTGCCAATAGCGCTGACCTGAACCTCTTCAATAGGCTGATTACAGACCCAGCCAGGTGCACTCTCTTTCGGTGCATCAGGAAACGTACAAGCTAGTGGTTTGACAACTGGATCGCCACCACAAGAGACAGTTAGAACAGAGAACAAAATTAGGATGATTGAAATGCGCATATTAGACTCCTTGAAAAAATGCATAAACAACATAGCTAAAAGCACTCTATTCTGCAATCAGATGATGCGCTTTTTTGTGTAACAAACTGTAACATAGGCATATGATTCTGCTAACCCAATCGATTGGATAATAAACACTATGAGTTGGCTTCGCTTCTCTATCAATAATCCGCTCCTGATTAATTTAATGCTGTTTTTAATTGCATTAATGGGTACTTTTGCCTGGTATGGTCTACCGCAAGAGATGTTTCCTCTGGTCGAGCAGGATAAAGTCAGGATTGTTACGATTTTTGAAGGGGCATCACCGGAAGAGGTGGAACGACAGGTAACCCTGCCGATAGAGCAGGAGTTTGATGGGCTGGCTGAAATTGATGCAATTCGTTCAACCAGTAGTGAAGGTAGTTCATCAATCATTATCGAATTAAAATCGGGTACCGATGTAGAAGAGTTTGTACGTGATTCTGATGCCTTGCTGGATCGAATTATTGATCTCCCCTCCGAAGCTGAGAAACCGGTACTAACCCGTCTTGAAACGCGTTTTCCCGTCATTAGTATGGCGCTGTTTGGTGATATCTCCCGGGGGGAACTTTATGAATGGTCACAGTGGCTGAAACGACGGGCTATGCAATTGGAAGGTGTTGCCTCAGTCGGTGTTGCTGGAGATCAGGAGTGGGAGATTTGGGTAGAGGTTGATCCGCATAAGCTAGCTGTATACGGGATCACCCTTTCACAGGTACGCAAGGCACTGTTTGATAATGTTCGAGATCTTCCCGGAGGGCGGATTCAATCCGATGAGGGTGATATCTTGTTACGCGGGATTGGGACAACACCAAAAGCAGATGCATTAGCTCAGATCACCCTGATAACCAGTGAAAATGGTGGGCAGTTAAAGCTGGCAGAAGTTGCCAGTGTATCCATGCGCCTGGAAGAGGCCAAAACCCTCGGTCGATTTAATGGAAAGCCTTCGGTTAACCTTACCATCAATAAAACGACCCAATCATCAACGATCGACGTTGCCCAGGCGGTACGGGATCTGGCTGTTGAGGTAAAAAAGGAGTTGCCGCCTACCATAGAAATCGGCCTGTTCAGTGACCTTTCGGTTTATGTGAAAAATCGTCTGGATACAGTGAAATCATCGGGTTTAATCGGTTTGGTACTGGTACTGATCTCGCTCTATCTGTTCTTGAACTTTCGGGTGGCACTGGTGACAGCTGTAGGGATCCCGGTTTCATTTTTATTTGCAATTATTCTAATTAACTATTCGGGCTACACCATTAACATGGTCTCGCTTTTTGCCTTTTTGATTGCTTTGGGAATGATCGTGGATGATGCGATTATCGTGAATGAGAACATCTACCGTCATCTGGAAAACGGAATGCCGGTTCGAAAAGCAGCACTACAAGGTGCACGTGAGGTGTTCTGGCCCGTTATGGCATCGACAGCAACGACGATTGCTGCATTTTTACCGATGTATTTTGTCGGCGGTACTATGGGAGCCTTTATTGCAGTGATCCCTGCAGTGGTAACATTTGCATTATTGGGCTCATTACTGGAGGCTTTTCTGGTATTACCCAGTCATGCAGTGGAATGGATGCGTTACACTCCCAAACGTCAGGGGCGTGTTGACTGGAAACATCTGCTCAATCGCTATGTGGCTGTTTTGCAATGGGGGCTTGAGCGGCGCTACTTCGTAATGTGGTCAACAGTTGCGGTATTGCTGGTGGTGGTCACCTTTGCTGCGACGCGTGTCCCGTTTCAGTTGTTTGGGCATGTGAATGTCGGGCAGTTTTTCGTTAATATTGAAACGCCTAAAACCTATCGCCTGGAAGATTCCTCCCGTCTGGCGGATCAACTGGAAGATATTATCCTGCAATCAATGGATGAGAGTGAGTTATCCAGTTTGCTCACCAATGTTGGAATCACCTTTATTAATTTTAATCAGGTGGTAATTGCGAGTAATCAGATTCAGCTTATGGTTGATTTAAAACCACAGGCACCTGAAGGATTTATTGAAAAGTGGGTGACACCTCTAATCAATATGCAGACAAATGATCCTAACAGTACCCGCTTACGCGACACCGAAACAATCATTAACCAGATCCGCGAGCAACTTCAGCAAGTAACCGGGATAGAAAAAATGTCAATCTTGAGGGCACAGGGTGGCCCTGGTGGCGCCGAGATTGAGATAGGGATCTCAGGGCCTGATGTGCGCAGGCTGGGTGAGCTGGCAGAGCAGATGACACATTATATTGAACGGATCCCCGGCGCCAAGGATGTCGGACATAATCTGCAACAAGGTAAACTGGAGTTTCTCTATCAGTTGAATGAACGCGGGAAGGAACTCGGTTTAACTCAGGCAATACTGGCTGAAGCGATCCGTGCCGGATTTCAGGGACTGGAAGTCGCCTATGTTAACCGCGGGGATGAGCGTATTCCGTTACGCTTAATTTTTCCGGAAAAACTGCGTTTTGACGCAGAAAGCCTTAGGCAGTTACCCATTACCCTTGCGGATGGACGTACTGTCTACCTGATGGATGTGGCTGAGATAAAAATGGATAGAGGCTTAAGCAGCATCACCCGTAGAGACCAGCAACGTCTGGTAACCATCACCTCTGAGGTGGATGCCGATGTTACGACGCCGTTGGCGATTACCGAACAGATCCAGAATGAATATACCAGGTTCTCGGAGCAATATCCGGGCTATGAGTTAATCTGGATGGGTGAAAAGCGCGAAGCGAGTGAATCGATGCGTGATATGTCCAAGGCTTTGATGATCGCTCTGGTGATTATATTTGTGATTTTAACCGCTTTGTTTAAATCACTACTGGATCCATTAGTTGTAATGTTTGCAATACCGTTTGGATTAATCGGAGTGGTGTTTGGTCATTGGCTAATGGATTTAAATATCCAGTTTTTGTCAGTTATCGGGTTTTTGGCCTTATCCGGGATTGTGGTCAATGATTCGTTGATCCTGCTTGATTTTGCCAAGCGTAATATGGCAGATGGCGAAGATAGAATAAAAGCGATGTTACATGCAGGGAGGGTGAGAGCTCGGCCTATCATTCTGACATCGGTAACCACCTTTTTAGGGATCTCTCCGCTGATATTTTTTACCAGTGGGCAAACGGCCTTTTTGTCACCAATGGCTGTGAGTCTCGGGTTTGGTTTGCTCTTTGCAACGGTTTTGATTCTTTTTTCTTTACCATGTGTTTATCTGATTGTTGATGACCTGCGCATGAGACTTACTCGACAAAAATAAAAAAATCATCCAAAAAACATACTAATTAGGCTATATTTAGCCAAGTTAAATGGTTAAACACCACATACAGTAAAAGGAAACAGATCATGAGTAAAAAAATCGGCGCCATTCTGACGGCAGTGGCAATAGGTATGGGTACAGTAGGTTCTGCCCATGCGATTGATGTAAAAAACCAGTTTCAGGCAATTCAAAACACAAACGCGACACAAGCTCAAAGCCTTTTTGACGGCTTAAGTTCTACATTTGCTCCTATGATTGTTTACCGTGCTATTAAAAGTCCAACCCCAACTGGTGGACTAATCGGTGTGGATGCAAATCTGGATATTTCTATGGTCGATGCCGGTGGAATCAATGATTCACTATCTAGCATTGCTACTGCAGGTGGTGGCTCAGCAGAGTCTTTTGAAGCAACGCTGCCGTTGCCAAAAGGTCATGTACATGTTGCTCTGCCATTTGGTTTAAGTGCGGGTATGTTTGCGCTTCCTGAGGTTTCTGGTGTTAGTGCTAATGGAGTTGAGGTGCAATACGCCTTTATTGATGGTGAGCTGGGCTTCATTGCCAACGCTACCTACACTCTGGCAGCAGTTTACAATACCACTACACTGACAGTTAATAACGTTATGGAAGTTTCAACTACCGGTCTGGGTGCGAAAGCTGCCGTTGGTTTTGATATGCCTCTGTTATCAGTCAGTGCCTATATGGGCTTTGAGAATGTTGATATGGAAAGCAAGTCTCTAATGGGTCTAACCACTGCGCTGAATAAATATTCAAACAGTGATACTAAAACAACTACAGGTGTTGATGTGAAGCTGGGCATCTTTGGCCTTGGTGTGGAGATGGATACCATTGGTAGCGTAACAACCCAAAACTATAAATTTGGTGTTGGTTTTGGTTTCTAGGCAAAACACCACTTTTTGAGAATATGTCAGACTATTTTCTGACATAATGCGAAAAATCAAAAAGGGCTGACGTTATGTCAGCCCTTTTTTGTTATTATTACCACCTTTTAATACCTCAACTTTTTCGAGGGCGATGTGCCAAAACGCATAGAACAATTTACCCATTGGTTGCAACGAGATTTAAACTTCCCGTCATTTACTGTCCAACCGGCTTCGGCTGATGCCAGTTTTCGTCGATACTTCCGTATCGGCTTTAATGGACAAACCCATATTGTGATGGATGCACCTCCAGGTAAGGAGCAGCTTGAGCCTTTTATTCAAATAGCCAGACAGTTTGGCAGTATTGGTCTGAATGTTCCAAAAATTGAAGCGGTAAATAGTGAGCAGGGTTTTTTGTTAATGAGTGACCTGGGTTCAACCCAATTTCTGGATGTATTAACAAATGAGAATGTTGATCGTCTCTATGGAGATGCATTGGGTGCACTGGCAGCGATTCAAAGCTGCGGTCCTGAAACTGCAGCTATCCCCCCTTATGATCGAACATTACTCCTGAGTGAAATGTCCTTATTCAAACAATGGTACCTGGAACATCATTTAGGTGTAGAACTGACCGAAACAGAAGTCAGAGCAATGAATAAAATATTTGAAATGCTCGCAGACAATGCGCTTGAGCAACCACAGGTAGCGGTTCATCGCGACTACCATTCACGTAATTTAATGGTGTGTGATCATAATCCGGGGATCCTCGATTTTCAGGATGCGGTAACCGGTGCTGTTACCTATGATCTGGTGTCACTGTTGCGTGATTGTTATATCCAGTGGCCACAACAGAAAATAGAACAGTGGGTGGATGGTTATCACGATCTGGCCCTGGATCATGGAATTCTCCGACAGCGCTGTAATGAGCAGTTCTATCACTGGTTTAATCTGATGGGGGTTCAGCGCCATATAAAAGCGATTGGTATCTTTTCGCGGCTCAATCATCGAGATGGCAAAATCGGTTATATGAAAGATATTCCGCGTACATTGGGCTATGTGTCACAGGTGTGTGAACTCTATCCCCAACTGTCAGGTCTGAAGAGTCTGATCGATAGAATAACTGAATAACGGAGTAGTAGATGAACTGGTGGGGGAAATTAATCGGTGGCACATTTGGCTATATGTTGGGTGGACCTATAGGAGCCCTTTTAGGGGCGGCACTGGGACACAAGTTTGATAAAGGCTTATCCCGATTCAATGTTGATTTTGAAACGTTTGGTGGTGCTGATGTTGAAAGGATTCAAACCGTCTTTTTCACGACCACCTTCTCTGTTATGGGACATATTGCCAAAGCAGATGGTCACGTCAGCACTGATGAGATTGATGTTGCCAAACAGCTTATGGCGCAAATGCAACTCAATCAACAACAACGCCAGGCCGCAATCAAGCTGTTCAATGAAGGTAAACAGGCTGATTTTCCCTTAGAGGATGTGATAACCCAGTTCAAGCAGGAGTGTCGACGCCGCCAGAATCTGATGCGGATGTTTATTGAGATCCAGCTCCATGCTGCTTATGCCGATGGCACCGTGCATGCAAAAGAGCGCCAGTTATTACAGCAAATATGCTTGTTGCTTGGCTTTTCCAATCATGAATTTAACCACATTGAACGGATGGTTCAGGCTGCACATAGTGGGTTTCAACAAAATGCCCAGGGCGAATATCAAAGCCAGGAGCAGTTGCTCTCTGATGCCTATTCCATTTTGGATATTAAGACATCAGCCAGTGATGCCGAGGTTAAAAAGGCTTATCGCCGTTTGATGAGCCAACATCATCCAGACAAACTGGTATCTAAAGGATTGCCGGAGGAGATGATAAAGATAGCGACCGAAAAATCCCAGGAGATCCGTGCTGCGTATGATCTAATTCAGAAAACACGAGGGATGCGTTAGCACCCGCTGTTTTAGCCACTGCTATAAATACCGACCGGCAGCTGCAATTAATACAGTCAATAAACCTATAATCAAATTGGTGCCGACCATTTTACGAATGGTTGTCAACTGTTTGCCACCTTCCGGCCACTGGGTAGTCGTAACCGCTTCTTTCAGACGTTGATATGGGACGAAGAAAAGATAGATATAAAGTAGAATCATTACCAACCCGAGCCCGTTCATGATATGTATATAAACAGGTGTGTTTGCCATTGAGCCATACATGCTAAACATCATCCAGTAGCCGGTTGCAGGCAGTAAAATAACAGCAAGCCATACCCAGACAAAAAAGCGTTTAAAACACTGACTCCACACAGATAAGCGTAGTGGTGGCTCCAGCACCGAAGCTGCAACAGGGCGTAAAATCATCCACGCAAAAAACATACCGCCAACCCAGACAACGGCAGCCAGAAGATGTATTGGTAACAGATAGTGCATTATTAACTCCAGAAAATATTCAATGCTTTAATTAATATGGCTGATAGAGCAGCTTTTAAATACCCTTTAAGGCGATGGATGATGTTGCAGATGTAGGTTTTGCTTCAGCCGTATGAATTGTGGATGGCTTCTCAGCATGATTCGGGCAGAATTAATGAGCTCGTCAGTCTGTTCCGGGGTTAAGGAATAGCCGGTCGCAATACTGGTTAAGCGTTCGCGTATGTCATGGTCTGGATAATCTTCCAGTGAGACCTCAACCAGATAAAATGGCTTTTTATTACAATCATTAAGGTTGCTGCACTGCGCTTTTGCAAGTTGTTGCTGCCATCGTTTTATATTGTTACGAATGTATTGCCGGGTTTCAAAATTGTAATTAGCCAGAGGTATGGTTGTAGCAGCATCAAGTACCGCACTTTCTGGTGGATTGGTTTTTAAGCGATCCCATTTTGATGGGGTTACCGATGCGGCATTGACGACAACTAACACAATATGTTGTGCGTGATGTTGCTGATATCGTGTTAAGGTATTCCAGATCCCATCGCCTTCAATAATGCGATCAGTGACTGCTTTTAATCCCAGGTTGTCAGAAAGACCACCATCAAGCAGGTGGATATAGGGATGTGCTTCCAGGTCGGTATAACGGTTGAGAAACTGGGCGCGTTGTTGTATTCGTAGATCGGTCTCATCACTGTTCAGTGCTTTTTTAATCCATACAGGAGTAGGGTAATCACAGCTTCCAGAACGATTGGTTAAGGTGATAGGGGTAAACAGAATTGGCACTGCAGAGGACGCTGCAACCGCTCTGGAGATATTGAATGAAGCAGCATCAGAACAGATGAGTGAAAACTGATCTTCGGTAAAACTAAACCGGCCCCCTTTAAACAGATCGGTCGCATTGATTTGAATACGTGGCCCCTCGTTATCCAGCAGCTTATCCAGTGTATTGCCATAAAACAGTAATGCATCAAAATAGGCATCAAGTAGATCCCCGGTTCCATAGGTATCTGAACTGAGTTTTACCAGATTGGAAAAGTTCAATGTTGCTGATGTCATTTCAGCTTCAACATCGCGTAATAAAAACCGCTCCTTGAAATCTCTAAATAATCCATCCCCATGGAGGCCATAATATGCTGCAGTAATACTACCTCCTGATACTGAAGAGATGAGATCAACTTCATCAAGCAAGCGCTGGGTTTGATCTTCAACCAGTCGGGTTGCAGCGAGTTCTTCCAAAACCCCATAAGCCAGTGCAGAAGCACGACTACCTCCACCTGAAAATGTCAGAATTAACAGAATATTGTTATCGAGTCTTTGTGTTGACGTGGTGTTTTGCCGGGTCGCATGGGTTAGTGCCGGGTTATCCGTAAAGTGTGCATTGCTGGCACAACCACTGAGAATGAACAGCCAGGAAGTGAGAACAAGAATCTTTGCAGAATGGGGTTTCATCGCTCTATTCTCGCATTGTTTGGTAAAAACCAGTAGTGGTAGTCACATAGTCACAAAGGGAGGGGATGATGCTCTTATATGATTTAGTCATGACTCACTGTTTGGGTGATGCACAAATACGGCTGATCGATTAAATTGTCCCTGATTTGATTGAGCGGGTCGCATTGTTAATCATGCGTTTAAAATAATTCTCCAAGGATGAGAATTTTTATTCACCCCCTACCCAGGGGGATTTTTTCTATCTGGCCATAATCTTATCCATACTCGCGTATTTGTCCACAAAAAGGTAAACTAACGGCCTGTTTTTGGCGTACCCGTTTGGGGTGCGAATTTAAAATTACTACAAGAGGCTCTGGCCATGGCTGATTTTCAGATAGCTCCATCAATTCTTTCTGCTGACTTTGCCCGTTTAGGTGAAGAAGTTGATAATGTTCTTAAATCAGGAGCAGATATTGTTCACTTCGATGTGATGGATAACCATTACGTACCAAATTTGACTATTGGTCCTTTGGTTTGTGAGGCTTTACGTAAACATGGAGTTACCGCAGATATCGATGTACATATGATGGTAAAACCGGTAGATCGCATTATCCCTGACTTTGCAAAAGCTGGTGCAACCTATATTACCTTCCATCCTGAGGCATCCGAACATATTGATCGCTCCCTTCAACTGATTCGTGAAGAAGGTTGTAAGTCTGGTCTGGTATTTAACCCTGCAACCCCTTTGTCTTATCTTGAGTATGTGATGGATAAGGTAGATATGGTGCTGTTAATGTCGGTTAACCCTGGCTTTGGTGGTCAGAGTTTCATTCCTGCAACTCTGGATAAATTGCGTCAGGCTCGCAAAATGATTGATGAGTCAGGCTTTGATATTCGTCTTGAAATTGATGGTGGTGTAAAAGCCAACAACATCCGAGAGATCGCTGAGGCAGGTGCTGACACCTTCGTTGCCGGTTCTGCAATCTTTGGTGCTGCGAAAGAAAGCGATCCAAATACCTACGACTCTATCCTTGCTGAATTCCGCTCTGAGCTGGCTAAAGTTAACTCTTAAACTTGAGATCCAGGTATAAAACACAATCTCCTTGTGTTTAATAAAAGGTCTGAGGAGACTTAATGAATAAGCCGGAAATGATTCTGATTGACGTTGACGGTACGCTGGTAGACAGCGTACCGGATTTAGCTTTCTGTGTTGATGAGATGATGAAACATCTGAATATGCCCACCCACGGTGAAGCAAAAGTGCGTCATTGGGTCGGAAATGGAGTGGAGCGCCTGACTCGTCGTGCTCTGATTGGTCAACTCGATGGAGAACCCGACGATGAACTGTTTGAACGTGCTTATCCTGTCTTTCTCGAGCTTTATGCCGAGAATACCAGCAAGCGCAGCTGTCTCTATCCAGGTGTAATTGATGGACTGGATTATCTGCAAAATCATGGATACAAGCTCGGCTGTGTGACCAACAAGGCATCACAGTTTACATTACCGCTGCTTGAGGATTTGGGGGTTAAGGATCGTTTCGAGATCATTGTTTGTGGTGATACCCTGCCAGAGAAAAAGCCTCATCCTATGCCGTTATTGCATGCAGCCGAGTTTTTCGGAATTAAACCGGAAAAAGCGCTGATGTTGGGTGACTCTATGAGTGATGTTAAAGCTGCACGGGCTGCAGGTTTTCAGATCATCTGTATGAGCTATGGCTATAATCATGGTGTTGATATTCACGATTCCAATCCGGATGCAGTGATCGACTCCATGGCTGAGCTGGAACAACTTTTAGGATAAATTCGGTGAAGGATATGCTCTGGAACATTTCAATCTTAAATGGACGATGGCGTCAGTAGTAATCTGATAGCGCGCCATTTTTTTTATTAACGATTGAAACTTTTTGGAAAGAGCCATGAAACCAGAAGCATTTAACGAATTAGCACGTAACGGATATAACCGTATCCCTGTTATTAAAGAGGTCCTCGCTGATCTCGATACACCAGTATCTACCTACCTGAAGTTGGCTGAAGGGCCATACAGTTATCTCCTTGAATCTGTTCAAGGTGGTGAAAAATGGGGACGTTACTCCATCATCGGTCTACCTGCAAAACAGGTAATTAAGGTTTTTGAACATCATGTTGTTGTTGAAGAACATGGTCACTCTGTTGAAGAGGTTGATGTTGAAGACCCACTGGCTTGGATAGAACAGTTTCATCAACGCTATAGTATTGCACCGATTGAAGGGCTGCCTAAGTTTAGTGGTGGTCTGGTGGGTTATTTTGGTTATGACACGATTCGCTATATCGAACCAATACTGGGTAAGAGTCCGAATACAGATCAAATGGGCACTCCTGATGTGTTGTTAATGGTCTCGGAAGAGGTGATCGTCTTTGATAATTTAAGTGGCAAGATATTCTTTATTGTGATGGCAGATCCTTCTGAGGATGGCTCACTTCAACAGGCACAGGAAAAAATTAACCTGCTTGAGCAAAGGCTACAAGGAGGTGTTTCCCGCCATATCAAGCCGCGTAGTATCAAGGTTGGTGAGGAAGATTTCATTTCCGGTTTTACCCAGGATGGATTTGAAAATGCGGTTGCCCGCTGCAAACAGTACATTACCGATGGTGATGTGATGCAGGTGGTTTTATCGCAGCGATTATCGGTCCCATTCAAGGCCAGACCCGTTGATCTCTATCGTGCACTACGTGGCCTTAATCCCTCACCCTATATGTATTTTCTTGATCTAGGGGATCATCAGGTAGTGGGTTCTTCTCCTGAAATACTGGTTAGATTTGAGGATGACAAGGTCACAGTACGACCCATTGCCGGAACCCGACCTCGAGGAAAAGACGAAGCAGAGGATTTGGCGCTTGAGGCCGATCTGCTGGCAGATCCAAAAGAGCTGGCAGAGCATTTGATGTTAATTGATCTCGGGCGTAATGATGCCGGGCGTATTTCCGAGATTGGCTCAGTTAAAGTAACCGAGAAAATGATGATAGAACGTTATTCTCATGTGATGCATATCGTCTCTAATGTTGAGGGAGTATTAAAGCCGCAGATGAGTGCAATGGATACTCTCAGAGCAACATTCCCAGCAGGAACTGTGTCTGGCGCGCCAAAGATACGCGCAATGGAGATCATTGATGAGCTTGAGCCAGTAAAGCGCGGGATATACTCAGGTGCTGTTGGCTACTATGGCTGGGCCGGGAATATGGATACTGCAATTGCCATTCGTACTGCGGTAATAAAAGATGGCACACTGCACATGCAAGCAGGAGCAGGGATCGTCTACGATTCGATTCCTCGTAATGAGTGGGACGAGACCATGAATAAATCCCGTGCAATGTTTCGAGCTGTAACCCTAGTTGAACAGGGTCTTGATGGCACATACAAGTAGAGGACATAAAGATGCTGTTAATGATCGATAACTACGACTCCTTTACCTATAACCTTGTCCAGTACTTTGGTGAGTTGGGTGCAGATGTAAAGGTCTATCGTAATGACCAGATCTCAATTGAAGAGATTGAACAGCTGGCCCCTGATCATCTGGTGATATCTCCTGGCCCCTGTACACCTAATGAAGCAGGGATTTCTGTCGAAGCGATTAAACACTTCGCTGGAAAATTACCCATACTCGGTGTCTGTCTGGGACATCAGTCGATAGGTCAGGCATTTGGTGGCCATATTATTCATGCAAAAGAGATCATGCATGGGAAAACCTCGATGGTTTTCCATAACGATGAAGGAGTATTCAAGGGATTGGATAATCCGTTTGAGGCAACCCGTTACCATTCACTGGTGATAGAGCAGGCGACTATTCCGGATTGTCTGGAAGTTACTGCGTGGACCCAGGCTGAGCAGGGCGAGATTGATGAAATTATGGGTGTGCGTCACAAAACACTGGCGATTGAGGGGGTGCAGTTCCATCCTGAGTCGATCCTGACCCGCCATGGCCACGATCTGTTTAAGAATTTTCTGAACCAATAGGGGGAATGTCGATGGAAATGCAGACAGCAATTAAGACAGTAACCGAGCGACGAGATCTATGTGCAGAAGAGATGAGTTCGGTGATGAAAACCATTATGACAGGAGAGGCAACCCAGGCTCAGATAGGAGGTTTCCTGATTGGTTTAAGAATGAAAGGCGAGACAGTCGATGAAATCGCTGCAGCTGCCGGGGTGATGCGTGAACTTGCCACCAGAGTACCTGTCAGTGGTGAACACATTGTTGATACCTGTGGTACCGGTGGAGATGCTGCAAGTACTTTCAATATCTCAACGACATCTGCATTTGTGGTAGCCGCAGCCGGTGCCCGGGTTGCCAAACATGGTAACCGTTCCATCTCATCCAAATCCGGTAGTGCGGATGTGTTGGAGGCAGCGGGAGTTAATCTTGCATTGAGCCCGGAACAGGTAGCTGAGTGTGTGGAGAAGATTGGTGTTGGTTTTATGTTTGCCCCGATGCATCACAGTGCAATGAAACATGCGATTGGTCCACGCAAGGAGATGGGTGTTCGTACCATCTTTAATCTGCTTGGTCCTTTAACCAACCCTGCAGGTGCTCCCAATCAGGTCATTGGTGTATTTGACAAGGCATGGGTAGAACCTCTGGCAAATGTATTAAAGACTCTGGGTAGCGATCATGTGATGGTAGTACATGCAGATGATGGTATGGATGAGATATCCATTGGTGCCGCAACCTTTGTTGCTGAACTTAAAGACGGAGAGGTAACCACCTATTCAATATCACCGGAAGATTTTGGTATGAGTCGTTGTGATATCTCAGAGCTTGCCGTTGATGGCGCTGAAGCTTCACTGAATGTAGTTAATGCTGTTCTTAATGGTCAAGGTGGTGCAGCCGCAGATATTGTGGCATTAAATGCCGGCGCAGCCATTTATGTTTCAGGGTTAACCCAGTCTCTAGCTGAAGGGGTGACTAAAGCCCAGGAAGTTCTGGCATCAGGTGCAGCAAAGACTAAAATGGACGCACTGGCAGAACTGTCTGCCAGCTATAGATGATGTAAAAACCAAGTTGATAAAATGAACAAGACCCCAGACATTTTAAAAAAGATTGTTGCGCGAAAAGAAGAAGAGATCGAAGAGCGTATAAAAAGAATATCCATCGATGAATTGAAAGAACAGCTTGCATTTGCCCCGGAAGTTCGTGGTTTTGTTGAAGCGATCAGAAATAAAATCTCAGCTCAAAAGCCTGCAGTTATTGCGGAGATAAAAAAGGCTTCTCCGAGTAAAGGAGTGATACGGGAACATTTTATTCCGGCAGAGATTGCACAGAGCTACGAAATAGGGGGAGCTACCTGCCTATCAGTATTAACCGATATTGATTTCTTTCAAGGAAATGATCACTACCTGATGCAGGCACGTAAAGCATGTTCATTACCGGTACTGCGGAAAGATTTTATTATCGACCCTTATCAGGTTTATGAAGCAAGAGTGATGGGAGCTGATTGTATTTTGCTCATTGCAGCCTGCTTGAGTGATAGACAGATGGCCGGACTGACAAGATTAGCGACAGCGATTAATCTTGATGTATTAATCGAGGTGCATGATGAAGTTGAACTTGAACGTAGCTTAAAGCTTGATCTGCCTTTAGTAGGTATTAACAATCGTAACCTGCGTACATTTCAAACCTCATTAAGTACAACAACGGATATGCTGAAAATGATTCCTGAGGATCGCATTGTGGTGACAGAAAGCGGGATCCATACACGTAAGGATGTGACACGTATGCGTAAGCATCAGGTAAACAGCTTTCTTGTCGGTGAAGCCTTTATGCGTGCAGAAGATCCGGGTAAAAAACTGGCAGAGTTATTTAAATAAAAAAGGCGCTTAAAGCGCCTTTTCTTAACTTTAAACTGGCTTTTTTAGCGTGTACCAAACACTACAATGGTTTTGCCATGTGCAGTAATCAGACCCTGCTCTTCAAGGGTTTTTAGAACACGCCCTGCCATTTCACGAGAACAGCCTACAATGCGACCAATCTCCTGACGGGTGATTTTAATTTGCATGCCATCGGGATGAGTCATTGCATCAGGCTCTTTTGCCAGCTCCAGTAAGGTACTGGCGATACGACCGGTGACATCAAGAAAAGCCAGGTCACCCACTTTTTGACTGGTATGGCGCAATCTGGCGGCCATTTGTGATGCCAGATGGAAAATAATTTCCGGTTCTTCTTTTGCTAGTTGACGGTAGCGGGTGTAACTGATTTCTGCGAGCTCACATTCAACTCGGGCGCGAACCCATGCACTTCTACTCTCGATTTCATCAAATAGCCCCATTTCACCAAAGAAGTCACCTTCATTGAGGTATGCAAGGACAATCTCACGTCCATCAGGCTCTTCGATCAGAACAGTAACAGAACCTTTTATGATGTAATAGAGCACATCAGGGGTATCACCAGCACAAATGATGGTACTTTTTGATGGATAGCGTCGCCGATGACAGTGTTTGAGAAAATTTTCTACTGCATCGCTTGTTTTCTTTATAGGTGGTTGAATATTCACTCTGTTTATAGACCTATCATCTTTTTCCAATAAATCAGACACTAATACAGCCAACAAAGAACTGCAAGTGTTCACTTAATTATATGATTCGCCGCAATGGAATGTATAATCGCGCTTCATTATTTCAGCAGACTTACCGGTATAGTGCGTAGAGGTTCTTCAGCGACATGCAATGTAAAATCAAATGGGTAGATGATGTTCTTTTTCTGGGTGAGTCAGGAAGTGGTCATGCAGTGATTATGGACGGTCCTCCTGAGTCTGGAGGAAAGAATCTGGGTGTCCGTCCTATGGAAATGATGCTACTTGGTATGGGTGGATGTACCAGCTTTGATGTGATTCATATTTTAAAGAAATCCCGCCAACAAGTAACAGATTGTGTGGCAGAAATTGAAGCAGAGCGGGCTGATACTGAGCCCAAGGTCTTTAAAAGAATTCATGTGCATTTTGTGATTAAAGGTCAGAACTTACAGGAAAGCAAAGTCAAAAAAGCAATTGAGCTTTCAGCGGAAAAATATTGTTCAGCTTCGATTATGCTAGGCAATGCCGGCGTGGAAATTAGCCACGATTATGAAATTGTGGCTCAGCGCTGATAACAGGTAGGACATCCCGGTGGATAGAAATAAAATAAAGCTTCACGGTTTTAATAATTTAACCAAAACATTGAGCTTTAATATCTATGATATTTGTTATACACAGTCAGCTGAACAACAAAACGCATACATCGAGTATATTGACGAGTCATATAACGCAGAGAGATTGACGAATATCCTGACAGATGTCACTGAAATTATTGGTGCAAATATTCTCAATATTGCTCATCAGGATTATGATCCTCAAGGTGCCAGTGTCACGATACTCATTTCAGAAGAAGTCATTGTGTCTGAGTTTTTATCCAATACAGAAGCTCCCGGGCCGCTCCCGGAGGCGGTAGTAGCGCATCTGGATAAAAGTCATATCACCGTACATACATACCCCGAAAGTCATCCACATAACGGGATTTCGACATTCAGAGCTGACATTGATGTTTCTACCTGTGGTCGTATTTCGCCCTTGAAAGCTTTAAATTATCTGATTCACAGTTTTGAATCAGATATTGTAACAATGGATTATCGTGTCAGAGGTTTTACCCGTGATATTCGAGGAAAAAAACATTATATCGATCATTCCATTAACTCTATTCAAAACTATATCGCCAAAGATACCCAGCTGAAATATGAGATGATTGATGTCAATGTTTATCAGGAAAACATCTTCCACACCAAGATGATGTTAAAAGACTTTGATATTGATGATTACCTGTTTGGGATTAGCGCAGAGGATCTAAACAAGGATGAACTGGCAAAAATCCGGCACCGGGTACAGTTGGAGATGATGGAAATATTTTACGGCCGTAACATGGGTAAAATGCCACGTCAGTCCTGACAAGCTATATCCAGTATGCTGAACGGGTCATGACTTTTGATGTCAGTTGCATCATCTTTTTAATTGGTGACGGGAACTCGGCACCACCAGCGGCCTTGGCCATAGAAGCGTGTTTTGCTTCATCCTCTTTCATCTGATCCAGAATTGCCCGTGTCCGATGATCGTTTTCAGATAGTTGTGACAAATGTTCTTCAAGATGTTTAACCACCTGTTTCTCGGTTTCAACAACAAAGCCAAGGCTCCACTTGTCCCCGGCAATGCCAGCTAATGCGCCGATAGAAACAGAGCCGATATACCATAAAGGGTTAAGTAGACTGACATGAGTGCCCAACTCATTGGCCCGTTGCTCACACCATTGAAGGTGATCATTCTCTTCTAAAGCTGCGCGTTCCATCTTTTGTCTTACCTTAGGCAGGCGGGCAGTCAGTGCCTGACCCTGATACAAGCCTTGTGCTGAGACTTCTCCTGCATGGTTGATACGCATTAGACGTCCAGCCAGTTCTTTATCTTTTTCGGTAAGCTCACCATCATCAATGTTTTGGCTGGGATTAGAGCGCTCTGTTAATACCGGCTTTCCCGCGACAGTGCGCAATGCAGTATCAAACTGATTTACCAGCTGATCAAAAAGAGTGTAATGGCGCATATCAATTCCTTAATAACAAGTCGCAAGATTTTAGCGGTATTTAATCTAAACGAAAACCGCATTCATTATCAATGAGACGGGGTGGATTACTTTAATATCGATCGCTTCTTCTTTGAGGCCACTCGTCAAGTTAAGGGTACAGCTTAGATTCTGGCTAATAACTACATCAGGCATTAACCGCTTTATCGACTTGATTCGAGTTTGTCTTAATTTAGATGCTTGTTCCGGGTTGGATATCATCTGCACCCCACCGGCACCACAACAGTAATGATTGCCTTCAAGCGGGTGGCACTCAAAACAGTCAAAGTGATTCAGCAGTTTTGTCAGCGCTGAGCTGTTTTTTAAAACATTTCGATTACTGCAGGGTTCATGATAAGCAACCATGATGGTTTCAGATTTCATCGCGATCCCCTGCCACTGCTGCTGTGCAAGAAATTCAACAATATCCATTAATGGTGTTTCAAATGGGTGGTACAAGGATATGTGTTCACGTATATGCGCTATACAGGCACTGCTTGTGGCAACAATAGCGCTATAGTTTTTATGCTTAACGATGTCATTGATGTTATTCAGCATCTGTTCACTGGTTTGCAGGTCTCCCTGATGACGGTGTAATGCACCGCAACATGTTTGTTTACGGGGCAAAGTAACATTAAAGCCTAATTTATTTAAGAGGTGGATAGCATCATGAAGAGTGGTGTTATCAAGGGTTTGTCCCATGCAACCATTAAGGAGAAGTACTTCGCCAATACTATTATTAACAATGTACTGCTTTTTAAGTTCCTGAGTATTACGTAGCCGGGGTAGAAACGTTTCCATTTGTGCCGCTTGTGTAGAAGTGGCTCCGACTTTTGCTGCAATTTTATCCATTCCGGTTTTATGTGCAAGTTTAGCCATGGCAATAACAGGGTTGAATGTTTCGGGTGATTTAGCAAAGCGCATTAAGGTTGAGACAGTCTTCCCATAGAATTTTTTATGATTAAAGGAGTGGTAAAACTGATTAATAATTTGCCCATATTTAACCTGTGATGGGCATATCGCCTCGCAACTTCGGCAGTTAAGACAGTGAGAAATGGACTGAATAGCTGCTGAATCAACGGAGATAGCCCCCTCGCTGATAGCCTTCATCAACATCAGGCGGCCTCTGGGCGATTCTGCTTCAGCCTGATAAAGCTGATATGTAGGGCAGTGAGGAAGACAGATCCCACACAGTACACACTGATCGGTCGCAGATAAGAGTTGTTCTTGTGAATTGTCCGACATTGGTAATAACTTTAGGTGTTTATATGATACATACACATTACAATTATCTGTGTATTGAAACCATATAAAAGGGGTATTTTCTTTTCAGGTTTTATCCAGGGATACCCAGAATGAGTCCATCCAGGGCATTTCAGGAAGGTTGCAACGCTAAGTGTGATTTGCATATCGCATCAAAATCAAGTCCGAATGAGTCAATATTAGTAAATAATAGTTGACTTATATTAGAAAAATGCTATATTCCTGACACTGATTGACCATTAGTGGTTAATTCACAGACTCCTCCATCCTCCTTTGGTGGAATTATTCAGGCGCAGCATTTCCCCCTTTAGCTGCGCCTTTTTTATTTCTACCGCTTTGATAAATCCAATAAGCTATAATTATTTTCCACTCAGATTCTCGAAAGTATCCATTTCACTCTGAAATTTTAAAAAGACGCTTGTTTATTTTTTTTGGGTTCTGTATTATTCCGCCTCTTTTCCGGGGGACTATTCCCTTCGCTATGAGTGTTGAAGAAAAATGATTGGTACAAAAACATACAGTGCAAAACCAGAAACAGTGAAACGTGACTGGTTTGTTGTGGATGCAGCAGGAAAACATCTGGGTCGTTTGGCAACAGAGGTTGCATCACGTTTACGCGGTAAGCACAAGGCTGAATATACGCCACATGTCGATACCGGTGACTATATTGTCATTGTTAATGCTGAAAAGGTACGTGTTTCAGGGAATAAAACAACTGATAAAGTATACTACCGTCACACTGGTTATCCTGGTGGTATGAAGTCAATTACCTTTGATAAATTGATTGATCAGGCACCAGAAAAGGCAATTGAATATGCTGTTAAAGGTATGCTTCCCAAGAACCCTCTTGGTAGAGCGATGTTTGGCAAGCTTAAAGTTTATGCGGGACCTGAGCACAACCATAGTGCACAGCAACCTAAAGTATTAGAGTTATAATTCAGGATTATTCAAATGGCAGATATTCATCAATTGAGCACCGGACGTCGTAAAAGTTCTTCTGCACGTGCGTTTCTTGTAAAGGGCAGTGGCTCAATCACCATCAATGGCCATAGCATTGAAGACTATTTTGGTCGCGAAACTGCAAGAATGGTTGTTCGTCAGCCACTGGAAGCCGTTGATATGCTGGATAAGGTGGATGTGAATGCTTCTGTTCGCGGCGGTGGTAATACCGGCCAGGCTGGTGCAATTCGTCATGCGATTGCCAGAGCATTGGTCGCTCAGGATGAGGCTCTACGTAGTCCACTTCGTAAAGGCGGCTTTTTGACTCGTGATGCACGTGAAGTTGAGCGCAAGAAGATTGGTTTGCATAAAGCAAGAAAACGTCCTCAGTTCTCAAAACGTTAATACCATATAGTTCAATAAAAAGGCTCGTCCAGTGGATGAGCCTTTTTTTTGCTCATTTTTCTCCAAAAAAATCATATCTCATTAGGTGTTTTGTTTTTTTTTCAGTAGGATAAACAGTGCTCAGGTATGGAGTTTCCTGAAAAAGCATTGGGTATCTGGAAGATTAAATCACGACACGAGAAAGGACATTGGTGATTATTGGGATAAAATACAGACTAGTTCTACTGATAGTCTTGAGCTTGTCACATCCTGTTCTGAGTGCGGAAGAGTCTGAATCTCCTGCTGAAAAGAGTGGAGAGAATGAAAGCTCTCAAGAGGGTGGCTTATTAAAATGGAGTCAAAACCTTGTTGATGAGCAGGAGGCCTTTTTATCTAAACAAGTAATCGATTTTTCAGAAAGAATAGATAACTTTTTTTCAGATGATAGAAAGACTGAAGAGAGTAGCAAAACCAGAATACGTTTTGCGGTGAGCCATTTTAGTTTCAGGGAGAAAGACTCCCTGATGGTTACCGATGTCGATGCGCGTGTTCATCTGCCAAAAACCGAAGGTAAATTACGCCTTGAATTTTACAATGGCGACTCAAATGGTGATCAAACTGATGTTACCCAGGGGCAAAAGACACTCAATGACTCTGTAGAGAACAAAGGGTTTAATTTTGGTATCGGGTATTTTCTCAAAGCCAAGGAGCTGTTAAACGTTAGATTACGTTCAGGAATCAATCTACGAAATAATAAAATCAATCCTTTTGTTGATTTGCGCGCCAGAAAAAGTATCGAACTTTTTCCTGGTTGGAAGATGCATCTAACTGAAACCCTGTTCTGGGAAAATGTGACTGGTGCAGGTTTAAGATCTGCGCTCGATTTTGAACACCCCGTTTCAGAGGATATCCATTTCCGTTCTGCCAGTCATGCAACCTATTACAAAATTGGTGAATATCTTGCACTTTCACAGGATCTATTATTATTTCAGTCCATTAATGATAAATCAGCCCTGATATATCAAACAGGTGCTGTCGGGGATGACCTTTCAGAAAATGCTCGGGTTAATACCTATTATTCATCCATTAGATATCGTCACCGAATATATAAGGATTGGATGTTTATGGAACTGATGCCGCAGATTCGATATCCAAGAGAAGAAAATTTTAAGCAGGAGACATCCTTTATGATGCAAATATCCATGCTCATTGGGGCTCGAAAATAAGTGATTGTTTAACATTTTAGAGATTAAATGAGCAAAAATCTTTAACTCAATGATTTTACTGATTAATCACGATTATAAAATAATTTTTATGGGTATTAATAAATTTTGCGAACCAGGTCGTAATTCTTGCACAAAAAGGGTTGCTTTTTGTTGTATGGGTAGTCTAAAGTTGTCGCGACTCTAAATTGTGGAGTCACAATTAATTAATTAATTGGAAAATACTTTTCTTTTCCACCTTTGTATTACAAAAAAAACCAAACTTGATTAAGTTTAGGAGATTGGAAGATATGAACAAAAAATTAATCGCAATCGCGATAGCAGGTACTCTGGCTGCTCCCCTTGCTGCACAAGCTGCTGATATTTCTATGTCTGGTGATGCGCAGTTCCGTTATGCAAACACCGACAACTCCGGCGCTACTATGAATGCCGCTGATAACCGCGTTCGGTTCGCTCTGACTGCCGACCTGGGTGATGGCGTTAAAGTTGCTACCCGTTATGTTTCTGGTGATGCAGATGGTAGCCCTAAATCTACTACTGGTGCAAACTCAAATGGTGGTTATTTTGACTATGCATACATTCAGATGCCTATCGGTCCTGTGACTGCTACAGTGGGTGACCAAAAAGCAACTTGGGGTACTGGATTCCAAGTACAGAACGCACGTCTGGCTCAGCGTATTAAACTGACTTTCAAAGCTGGCCCAGCTACTGTTGGCCTGTTATCTGATGGTGCTAATGATGAAACTGTACGTGGTGGTTCTGATGGCGTATTCGTTGTTGGTAACGTGGGTGGTTTCAAAGTTGGCGTAATCAACAAGCCTGCTCCTGAGTGGACTAACTTCTACCTGGTAGGTCCTGCTGGTCCTGTAAACCTGGCTATTGAGTCTGATGATCTGGCTGGTAAAGCTTCTATGCTGGTTCAGGCAACCATGGGCTTTGGTAGTGTTACAGGTATCCTTGCACATGCAACAGCAGATGCTGGTAATACTGCAGCTAGTTACTTCTCACCTATCAGTACTCTGGGTACATCTACTAGTGCTACTGCGCTGACTGACTTTGGTGCTCTGGCTGGTGATCATACTGCTACTCTTATAGGTGCTGCATTTATGGCCGCAGGTGCAAACTTCACTGCTCTAGCAGGTACATATGAAGCTGGTGTACTTAACATTGATGTTCTTGATGTTAAAGCTGACTTCAAAGTAGGCGCAGCAAACATGCAAGCTACATACGGTAGCCTGCAAGGTGATGTTGACTACACTGCAATCGGTGTGAATACAACTGTTAAATTCTAATTTGATTTTAAATTAGTTTTAAAAGTCAAAAAAAGGGCGCTTCGGCGCCCTTTTTTTATTACAATGCGCGAACTTTAATAATGATGTCTGTCAAAAGCGATTATGAAAATTAGATTACTCACAGGTTTTGTCTTTGTCTCACTTGTTACGCCTTTATCTGCAACGGCCGGATTTCAACTATCTGGTCAGCTCCAGCAGGAGTTTGTTAACTGGATGAGCGGACCATCCCGTCTGGAAGGTAAAGCTATTGATGATGGTGGACAATATCAGGGAGCCAGTAATACAGGTTCTGCCAGTGCATCTTATATTGCCATTAATGCACAGGAGAATCTGAAAAACCACAAACGTGGTATTGCCCATGTCAGCTTTTGGATCTCTCCCGATGATCATGCGGCCAGTGGTGTGACTGGAATGGATGCCTATCTTGGATTTGAAAATGAGTATAGTACCTGGACATTTGGTACCCAAAGCACCGCCTATATGTTATCCACTGCAGGTTGGGATCCGTTCTGGGCAACCTTTATGCAGGCGCGTGGAAATGGCGGTGCATCCCTGTTACTTAATAGTCGCTCTGTTGGTAACTCTGTCAATTATCGTTCAAACTGGTGGGGTGCCGATGTCGCTTATAGTTGGGGCGTTGATGATAGTGATACCACTCCTGCTGATGGAAAATCTGATCGCAACGATCTTAATAGTGTCTCTTTTACTTTTCCGCAAAATGACTGGACTTATGTGATTGCCTATGAAGACGATGGCAGATTTGCAGGAGGTCATGCAACAAAACTGGGTGTTAGAGTTGAACTAGACAAAAAATGGAAGATGTCGTTACAGATGGAAGGTCTTGGTGGTGGTGTTGGCGATGGTGAGACTGGTTTTTTATCCTTTGAATACCAAAGTGATCCGGATCTTCAATACGGGATGAATTTTGGACGATTCAGTTCAAATAACAATAGCGCCTCTCCCAGTTTGAACTATGTTGCGATGGGAATGAAGTATGCGTTTACCAAAAAGGCTGTGACCCATTTGGGAGTCCGTCATACCCAGGCGGATACAGTCAGTAATGAAAACGAGTTTGCATGGGGAATTGGGTTACGTTACCGATTTTAAAATGAAAGCAGAGTTATCTGCACAGATTATCAGGTGGATGAGTTTTAATACTTTTCCACCTTTTTTATTTGGATCATATTAAATGGAACTATGGGGTTTATTTAGTAGTGCCTTTATCTCCTCAACCCTGTTTCCCGGTGGATCTGAGGTTGTACTGATTTACCTGCTAAATGAAGGAAATATTTCCTCGATCATACTCTGGCTGGTGTCGACTGCAGGAAATACGCTTGGAGGTATGAGCAGTTATCTGATTGGGTGGATAGTTGTTAGTTATTATCCAGCTGTGACATTTACCCAAAAGCATCATCTGGCTTTAAGTCGGCTAAATAAATATGGCCCGTTTTCACTATTATTCTCATGGTTACCAGTGGTGGGTGACCCGTTATGTGTAGCAGCGGGATGGCTACGTATCCACTGGGCGTATGCATTTGTTTTAATTGCTGTAGGTAAAGGTGCCCGTTATGCCCTTATTGTTGGACTTATCCATTAATGCTGTTGATTTTTCTTACAGCCGGTCGATGTGCATAACTAAACACTATAATCAATGTTAGAATAACGTGCTTAGGAATATCTGATTAAGTCGGATATTCCTTTTAGTACACGGAGGTACTAACAAAATCAACAACGGCAAGTTGTTGATTTTGAAACAAGACGCAAATCACACTTTGCGTTGTTGTAGCGTCCCTGAGAAGTCCTGGATGGACTTATTCAGGGTTTCCCTTAAAAAATATCGGACTAGAATCAATCTGTTGTGGGCATTTTGATACTTTCCCTGAGTGATATAAGTAATGACACAAAAATCAGTCTCTCGCATTCGTGAGATTCCATACAACTACACCTCTTTTTCGGATCGGGAAATCGTTATTCGCTTTCTTGGTGAGCCGATGTGGGAAGTTCTCAACACCCTCCGGGGGGAAAGGGTAACGGGTCGCTCTGCCCGTATGCTGTTTGAAGTATTGGGTGATATGTGGGTTATCCAGCGCAACCCTTTCATTCAGGATGATTTAATTGAAAATGAAACACGCTGGTATTCGCTGGCTCATGCACTTCATCATCGTCTGGATCAAATCGTTGCACGTGCGGATAATAATCAGCAGGCCTTAGCGTTGGCTGATGCGACACGCAAAGCGGTCAAAAAATTTGAAGCATGGATTCCTTGTGTTAAAAATCGTCGAAAAAAGGTTTTAAGAAAGCTAGGTAAAGTGACACATCATGACAACATCCACTTTGATGGTCATGCTCGTGTATCTCATGTAACAGATGCTTCGGACTGGCGTGTTGAATATCCTTTTGTAGTACTAACTCCTGATAGTGAATCTGAAGTTATTGAACTTGTACAGAAATGTATTGAGCTAGAGATGACAATTATTCCTCGTGGAGGAGGAACCGGATATACCGGAGGGGCGGTTCCACTTGATCCGGATAGCGTGGTTATTAATACCGAAAAACTGGATAAAATCTCTACAGTAGAATTTGTTAATCTCCCCGGGGTGACAGATAAAGTTGCCATCGTCGATACCGGTGCCGGTGCGGTTACCCGTCGTGTAGCCGAGGCTGCATCACTGGGTGGATATGTATTTGCGGTAGATCCGACCTCACAGGATGCTTCCTGTATTGGTGGCAATATTGCGATGAACGCCGGTGGTAAGAAAGCCGTGATGTGGGGTACTACGCTGGATAATCTTGCATCATGGAAAATGGTAACACCCGATGCCAAATGGATTGAGGTGGAACGCCTGAATCACAACCTTGGAAAAATACCTGCAGAGGGGATCGCAGAGTTTAAAATCACTCATCTGGAAAGAGATGGGAAAACACCAGCAGATGATAGTGAAATATTAAAGATTAGTGGTGCTGAGATCCGCAAGCGCGGATTAGGCAAGGATGTGACCAATAAATTCCTAGGTGGATTACCGGGAGTACAGAAGGAGGGGTGTGATGGGCTGATCACATCAGCACGGTTTATCGTGCACAAAATGCCGATTGAGACGCGAACGGTTTGTCTGGAATTCTTCGGCGCGGATTTGAGTCATAGTGTTCCTGCAATTATGGAGACGATTGACTATATCAATCAGCAGCAAGGGATCCTTCTCTCCGGTCTTGAACATCTGGATGAGCGTTACATCAAAGCCGTTAAATATAGTACCAAGGCTCCAAGAGCAGATTTACCTAAAATGGTATTACTCGCTGATGTCGCAGGTGATGATCCCGACCAGGTTGCAGCAGCGGCTTCACATATAGTCAAATTAGCCAATGCGCGTGATGCGGAAGGATTTATTGCGGTTAGTGCAGAGGCAAGAAAGCGCTTCTGGCTGGATCGAAGTCGTACCGCAGCCATTGCAGCACATACCAACGCATTTAAGGTCAATGAGGATGTGGTTATTCCTCTGGAACATCTGGCGGCATACAGTGCCGGTATTGAACGGATTAATATCGAGCAGTCGATTCAGAATAAGCTGGCCATTATCGAACTGGTTGAAGACTTTATTCACAGCGATGAGTTTCAGCAAAGCTTTGAACATGAACTGGATGCGAGTGATGAAATCCAGGAAATTTTTGTTGCCAAAACAGAAGCTGCAGTTGCACACCTGAATCAGGTAAAGGCTCGCTGGCAGATCTTGCTGGACTCACTGGATCACAAGGCTAGCGATCTCCAGGAGATTATCTCAACCTATTCTGTTGAACTGACGGATACGCAGGTAACCATTTTTCAGTTGATCCAGACCAGGATATTACGCATCTCCTACCGCAAAGAGGTAGCAAGGCAACTAAAAGAGATCTTTACTGGTGCAGAGCTGGAAAAGATCCACCAGAAATTTGATGCGATTCATGCAGAGAAACGTAATTCCCGTCTGTTTGTTGCCACACACATGCATGCCGGTGATGGCAATGTACATACCAACATTCCGGTGCATTCAAATGATTATGAAATGTTACATACCGCCGAAAAGGTGGTAGAACAAATTATGACACTGGCACAATCACTTGGTGGGGTTATCTCAGGGGAGCACGGCATTGGTATTACCAAGTTTCAATTTCTCTCAGCGGATGTTGTCGAGGCATTTAGTCGCTATAAACAACGTATCGATCCCGAAGGCCATTTTAACAAAGGCAAGTTATTGCCTGGTTCAGGACTTGAGAAGGCATACACCCCCTCTTTACGCTTATTGCAGCAGGAAGCATTGATTCTGGAAGCGAGTGATCTCGGTTCATTAAATAATGCCGTAAAAGATTGCTTGCGTTGTGGTAAATGTAAATCAGTTTGTAACACCCATATCCCACGCGCAAACCTTCTTTATTCACCCCGAAACAAGATCCTTGCAACCGGACAGATCATTGAAGCATTTCTTTATGAAGAGCAGACCCGCAGGGGTATTTCGGTACGACACTTTGATGAAATGAATGATGTGACCGATCACTGTACGGTTTGCCATAAATGTCTGAAGCCATGCCCGGTTAATATCGACTTTGGTGATGTATCGGTGATGATGCGCGATCTGCTCAAGCAACAGGGTCAGCGTAAAATTGCGATAGGTACTCGTTTGGCGATGGCCTTTTTAAATACCCGGGATCCGGCAACGATCAAGCTGATGCGGCAGATGATGATTAAGATGGGCTATTTTGCCCAACGCATTGGACATCAGTTGGCGAGGCGATTTGGTATTGTCTCCAATAAACATAAACCACGTTCAACCACTGGCGATGTAGAAGTACAAACGCAAGTTATCAACTTTATCAAGCATCCCCTGCCTTCAAAATTGCCAGCCAAACCAATGCGAGCAATTTTGGGAATTGAGGATGACAAGGTGATCCCAATCCTGCGTAATCCATCTCTGGGCACAAGCGAAGAAGAGAGTGAGGCCGTCTTTTATTTTCCCGGGTGTGGATCTGAGCGTCTATTCAGTGAGATAGGATTGGCAACTCTAGCCATGTTGTATGACAGCGGGGTGCAGACTATCGTACCTCCAGGTTATTTATGTTGTGGTTATCCTCAGGAGGCTGGTGGTGATACTCAGCATGGTAAAAGTCTCTCTACCCAGAATCAGGTTCTCTTCCATCGCATAGCCAATACCCTGAACTATCTGGATATTAAAACCGTGGTAGTCTCCTGTGGAACCTGTCTGGATCAGCTATTGAAGTATCAGTTGCAACGAATTTTTCCCGGTTGTCGCCTGATTGATATTCATGAATATCTGCTGGAAAAAAATATTAAACTGGACAAAACTGAATCGGGTAGTGCGCTCTATCATGATCCCTGCCATAGTCCAATTAAAACGGCACAGGCGCAGAAAGTGATTGCAGAGTTTAGTGGTGACGAGGTGATTCTTTCTGATCGTTGTTGTGGAGAGGCAGGAACGTTTGCTGTTTCACGCCCCGATATTGCAACACAGGTACGTTTTCGTAAACAGGAAGAGTTAACCAAAGGGATCGCAAGCTGTAATGAGCCACCCCAAAAGCTTTATACGACCTGTCCAGCCTGTCAGCAGGGTTTGTCGCGCTATCGTGAGGAAACGGGTCTGGTGCCGACTTATCCGGTTGTAGAGGCTTGTATCGCACGCTGGGGCCGTGATTGGGTAAATACCTTCCCAGAAAAACTAAAAAATGGCGGCATCGAGCGAGTGTTGCTTTAAACGTAAAAATAAGCCGAAGGCAACATAAAGATGACTCCGGCTTTATTATTCTTATAAAGTGCGAACGCCGTTTTGACTACCTACCAGAACTACATCGGCAGGACGTAGTGCAAACAGACCATTGGTGACAACACCGGTAATATTGTTTAACTGCTCTTCCAGCTTTGTTGGTTCCATGATCTCCAGACCATGGATATCCAGAATCACGTTGCCATTATCCGTAGTAAACCCCTCACGATAGACAGGTTGTCCCCCGAGCTTAACCAGTTCACGGGCAACATAACTGCGTGCCATTGGGATCACCTCAACCGGCAATGGAAACTTGCCGAGATAGCCAACGATTTTGGTATCATCAACGATACATACGAATTTATCAGATGCTGCAGCGACAATTTTTTCACGGGTCAGAGCACCTCCACCACCTTTTACCAAATGAGCATAGTCATTGGTTTCATCCGCACCATCAATATAGACAGAGATATTGCTAACGCTATTAAGATCCAGCACCGGGATCCCGTGACCGCGTAACCTGTCAGCACTGGCTTCAGAGCTGGCTACAGTACCTTCAATGGTGTGCTTGATTTCTGCGAGTGCATCAATAAAAAAGTTGGCAGTAGAACCTGTTCCCACACCAATGATGGTATTTGGGACAACATATTCAATGGCTGCAGCAGCAACTGCTTTTTTCATCTCGTCTTGTGTCATGATAGGTCTCGATTGGTTAAGAATTAAAAAAATCTGTAAATCATCAACTCTAAATGATGATCATACTTATGTTTGTATGGTTTTATAAGAATATTACCAGTTAGTCGTCAATCAATGCGATAGTTCGTTTATTTCATCATAAAAGTAAGTAAAAATAGCGATCACTAACGACAAGCTTTAGTGTATGACACAAACAAGATCACATTAGTCTCAGGAGACGACATGTTAAGTGATTATATCCGGCGGATATTAATTTCAAAAGTTTATGAAATTGCCCATGAGACGCCTTTGGAAAAGGCGCCCCAGCTTTCACGGCGTCTGAAAAATAATATTTTGTTAAAGCGTGAAGATCTGCAACCGGTTTTCTCTTTTAAACTTCGCGGTGCCTATAATCGCATGGCGAATTTAACAGAAGCTGAAAGAGCACAGGGAGTGATTGCTGCTTCAGCCGGTAACCATGCACAGGGCGTTGCAATGTCTGCAGCCAAGCTGGGTATCGATGCATTAATTGTGATGCCTAAAACTACCCCCACGATTAAGGTCGAATCGGTGAGTAATATGGGAGCGCGTATCACTCTCAATGGCAATACTTACAATGATGCATACGAATATACCAAAGCCGTTGCCAGGGAGCAGGGACGAGTCTTTATCCACCCTTATGATGATATAGATGTTATCGCTGGTCAGGGAACCATTGCGATGGAAATTCTTCATCAACATGAAGGTGATCTGGATGCGATTTTTGTACCGGTGGGTGGTGGAGGACTGATTGCCGGAATCGCTGCCTATATTAAATATTTGCGACCTGATATTAAGATCATCGGAGTAGAGCCGGATGATGCTCCCTGTATGCATGCCGCCTTAGAGGCCGGTGAACGGGTAGTGCTTGAGCAAGTGGGAATATTTGCTGATGGTGTAGCTGTAACCCAGGTTGGTGAAGAGCCGTTTAAGGTTGCACAAAAATATGTTGATGAAGTGATCCTGGTATCCACGGATGAGATCTGTGCGGCGATAAAAGATATTTTTGAAGATACCCGTTCTATAGCAGAGCCAGCAGGTGCTCTGTCCATTGCCGGTCTTAAGAAATATATTAAACGCGAAAAAACCACCGGACGAAATTATATCGCTATTGATAGTGGAGCCAATATTAACTTTGATCGTCTACGCCATGTGGCCGAACGTGCAGAGATTGGTGAAAAGCGCGAAGCGATTTTTGCAGTAACCATTCCCGAGCGCCCCGGCAGTTTCCGAAAATTCTGCGAAATCCTTGGTCAGCGTCCGATTACCGAGTTTAATTATCGCTATGCAGATAAGGACAGCGCCCATATTTTTGTCGGTATTCAGATGATGCGCGGTGAAGAAGAGAAACAGGGTCTTATCAAGATACTCGAAGAGCAGGAGTATCCCATAGCAGATCTTTCTGACAATGAGATGGCAAAGCTGCATGTACGCTATATGGTTGGCGGTCGGTCAAATATCGACAACGAACAAATTGTCAGATTCCAGTTTCCAGAACGCCCGGGAGCACTGCTGCGCTTTTTAAATCGAATGGGAGGCGAATGGAATATTTCCCTGTTTCATTATCGTAACCATGGCGCAGCCTATGGTCGGGTGTTGGTTGGTGTTGAAGTTAATGAAGATGAGATAGACAAGTTTTATCAATTCCTGAACGGGCTGGGTTATCCCTACTGGAGTGAAGATGATAATCCTGCATATCGCTTCTTCCTGAAATAGAAGAGCTATAGACTTCAAAAAAACAAGAAAAATCTGGTTCTCGCAAAGACGTAGAGTCGCAAAGAAAACATAAATAAGCTGTGGAATAATAGAATGCAGTCATACACACGAGCGAAAGCTGGTATCCATAGAAGATCACAAAAATGATTACTCTCGCCAAAAAATACAAATAATAAATTCTTTTCCTTAGCGGTCTTTGCGTCTTAGCGAGAAACTTATTTACAGCGGATAAAACTGCTTTTCGGTCATGATCCCGTTCATTGGAATATCCCAGCTCGCATGGGGTAACTGAATAAATTTTTGCAGTTCAAAGGCCGTTCCCATTAAATAGGGTTTACGCCATACCTTGCGTCGATTCAAATAAGCCAGAGATCGATCATAAAAACCACCACCCATCCCCAGACGATTCCCCTGGATATCAAATGCAACCAAAGGCATTAAGATTAAATCCAGTGCCCATGCAGGTTTTGCATATCGCCAGTTGACATCTGGCTCAGCGATGCCAAAGCGATTTAAAACCATGTTACTGTCACGATGATAGGGTGCGAACCATAGTTGATTATGAAAGATGGGTGAAAGAATTGGTAAATAGCACTGCTTGCCAGCACTTTGAAGGCGATCAATCAGTGAGGATAGATCTACTTCTCCATCATTACTCAGATATAGTGCGATGTGCCGGCTGTTGCGGATCTGTGGTAAGGGAAAAAGATTGCGCGATAAGCTTGTTGATAGATCTACATGATGATGAAATTCGAGCTGACGTCGCCTTGCCCGAATCTCATTTCTGATTTGTTGCCGTGTCTGACTACTACTCATAATAGAGAGGACATCCCCATAAATGCCGCCGATACTTTCGTTCTTGAACCAGTTGGTTCAAGTGGGAGCAACAGTATTAACTTTAGGCTTTCCGCATAAAAGCGGACATGCACACGGTGAATACTTAATGATCCCGGGGTTTTAATTAGGCTCAAGAAAATACCCAGTATTACAGAGCGAACACCATAGGGATGTCCAAAATCGTTTAATCGCTAAACTGTCCTAGTTCACGCGAAAGTTGTTCATTTAGTTTTTCGATACGAGAAGCGATCGATGCAGAAACCTGTTTTTCCTGCTGCTGTTCCACAATCAACTCATGTGCCAGATTCAGTGCAGCCATAACAGCTATCTTTTCCATACTCATCACCCGATCCACGTTGCGGATCTCCTGCATTTTCTGGTTAAGTAATGCCGCAGAGTCAAGTAATGCATGGCGTTCATCTGGAGGACATACAATGGTATATGCCTTTCCCAGTAGTTTGATCTCTTCCTGACGAATATCCTGACTCATATCTCTATTTCCATTGCCTTAAGTCGAGTAATTATGGCTTCAACACGGCTTTTAGCACTCTCATTTTTTTCAATCAGACGAGAGCGTTCGGCCATTAATGCGGATTGGCTTTCATGTAACGAGCGATTTTCATCCTTCAGCACTTTTAAATGGTGAACGAGTGTATCGATCTTTTTCTCTAGTTGTTCGAGTTCTTGTTCCGTCATTACGATCAGGCTCTTCGAAAATCATTCTTGGCAATAATACTACGACATTTCTAAAAGCTCACTATAGTTGTGTGGAATAACTTGGTCAATCTCCATTAATAGTGGTTTTGTTGCGTCAATGATAACATCCACATTTTAATGATACCTCTGCGGAAAGTTTGATGAATTCATCACAACAACTAGAAACACTCACTTTACTGTTAGAACGTTTAAATCTCGATTGTGAACCCTATGAGTTTCATGGAGTAGCTACGGCACTGGTGACCCGATCTCCAGATGATGCTCCCTCACAATGGATGGAATTATTTAAACTGATCGCTGATCCGCAGGATTTACTCCAACAGGAGACGATTGCCAGATTAAATAGCGAGCTGGAGCTTATCTTTGATTCTCTCAACGACGAACTGTTAGGCTTTCAACCGTTAATTGCCGATGACAATGAATCACTGACAGAGCGAGTCTATTCGCTGGCAAACTGGTGTCAGGGTTATCTTTTAGGGCTTAATTATCAGGATAGCCAATGGATTGAACAGCAAGCACCGGAATTTCAGGAGATGGTGGATGACCTGATGGAAATATCACAAATCGAAAGCTTTCAGCTCGAAGATGGTGAAGAGGATGAACATTCACTTTTTGAAATCGTTGAATATGTAAAAACCGGCGTTTTATTAATTCATGGCACATTGCACTCTAACCCAGATGGCATGCAACAGCCTACGATTCATTAAGGGGTGAATCATGCGTCCATTGAAGATGCCAAAAAGAGAGTTTGTTTCAAGACGTAAAGCCTTAATGCAACAGATGGGTGACAATACCATTGCGATCCTGCCCGCTGCACCCATACGTACCCGTAATCGTGATGTCGAATACCGGTATCGACCGGATAGTGATTTTTTCTATTTAACCGGCTTTCATGAGCCCGACGCTGTTGCGGTCATTATCCCCAAACGCAAACATGGAGAGTATATTCTCTTTTGTCGTGAGCGCGATCCGGAGATGGAAACCTGGCATGGATACCGTGCAGGTCTGGAAGGTGCTCAAACTGAATTTGGTGCCGATGATGCTTTCCCGATCAGTGATATTGACGAAATACTACCGGGTTTACTGGAGAATCGGGAGAAGGTCTATTATGCGATGGGTTGTGATCCGGAGTTTGATCAACAGGTGATGAAGTGGATTAACCGTCTGCGCAGCCAGTCACGTTCCGGTACTCATGTCCCTAATGAATTTATCGCTCTTGATCATATGTTGCATGACATGCGTCTGTATAAAAGCAGCTCTGAACTGAAAATGATGCGAAGAGCCGGTGAGATCTCTGCTCTGGCGCACTGTCAGGCAATGAAAACCACCCGTCCGGGTAAATATGAATATCAGATAGAATCCGAGCTTCAGTATGTTTTTGCACAGAAGGGTGCGCGTTCGGAAGCCTATCCCTCCATTGTCGGGGCAGGAGGCAATGGTTGTGTGCTGCACTACATTGATAACAACACCGTTATGAAAGATGGTGATCTGTTATTAATCGATGCTGCAGCTGAGTACAACTATTATGCTGCCGATATCACCCGGACGTTTCCGGTGAATGGAAAATTTACCCCGGCACAAAAACAGCTTTATGAAATTGTGCTGACCGCGCAATATGCTGCGATTGAACAAGTAAAGCCAGGCAACCACTGGAATGATCCTCATGAGGCTGCGATTAAGGTGATCACTCAAGGATTGGTGGATGTCGGGATCTTGAAGGGCAATGTGAAAAAGCTTATCGAAAAAGAGGCCTATAAACGTTTTTATATGCATCGAACAGGTCACTGGCTGGGGATGGATGTTCATGATGTGGGTGACTACAAGGTCGGTGATGTGTGGCGTATGCTAGAACCGGGTATGGTAATGACTATTGAGCCCGGGTTGTATATTCCGGTTGACTCCAAAGGGGTAGCAAAAAAATGGTGGAATATTGGTATCCGAATTGAAGATGATGTGCTGGTAACAGAAGATGGTTGTGAGGTCTTCACTAACGGGGTACCGAAAGAGGTAACAGAGATCGAAGCATTAATGGCTGAGGAAAGATAAACCATGAGTAAATATGACTACGATTTGGTCATTGTCGGTGGAGGCATGGTTGGTGCCAGTTTGGCACTAGCCCTGAGTAATACCCACCTTAAAATTGCACTGGTTGAGTCCTTTGCACCCCAGGCAGATGATCACCCCAGCTACGACTCACGCGCCATAGCACTTTCGTATGGCTCAAAAGAGATCCTTGCCACGCTGGGTTTGTGGGATGCTTTGGTTGCCGATACTGTTACTCCTATCACCGATATTCATGTATCCGATCGTGGTCACTTCGGGGTAACCCGGATTAATGCCACAAATGAGCAGGTAGAAGCTCTGGGGTATGTGGTTGAAGCGAGTGTGATGGGACGGGCGATGAACAGCAGGATTACCACACTGCAAAACCTGACTTTGATCTGTCCGGCTAAGGTTACGGCGATAGATATTGGTGCAGATGTTGCGCAGCTGAGTGTCACCCAGCATGATCAAACCCGTTCCATCACTACACGCCTGGTGGTGGCTGCAGATGGTGGTAACTCAACTGTCGCCAGTTTGCTTCAGGCAAAAACCTGGAATGCCTCTTATCACCAAACCGCCATTATCGCGAATATAACCACTGACCAAGCTCATCGCGGATTTGCTTATGAGCGTTTTACCAATAGTGGCCCGTTGGCACTATTGCCGAATCGGGCACCACCATTTATGGATGGGGTTGAGGAAGGTGATTGTCGCTGGTCACTGGTGTGGACGGCGAATGATGATCAGGTCGACGAGATCATGACGCTGGATGATGAAGCCTTCAAACAACGTCTGCAACAGCGTTTTGGTAAACGCGCCGGAAAGATCATTAAAGTCACCCCGAGAAGTGCCTATCCATTACGATTACAGTTTGTGCGCGAGTTTGCCCGGCCACGGGTTGCGTTTATCGGTAATGCCGCACATATTCTTCATCCGGTTGCCGGTCAGGGGTTTAATCTGGGTCTGCGTGATGTTGCCGCACTTGCCGAGGTGATTTCAGCTGCTGCTACACAGGGAGAAGATCCGGGTACACTCACTATTATGCAGCGTTATCAGCAGTGGCGCCGTAAGGATTACATGCGGGTTGCTGCAATGACCCATAGTATGGTTAAACTGTTTTCGACCGATAATCGCCTGGCCGTTATCAGCCGTGATATTGGTCTGTTATTAATGGAGCTTTTTCCCCCGCTGCGCAAGGTGTTGACTAAACAGACCATGGGCTTAATGGGTAGACAAACCCGTCTGCTTCGTGGACTGACTCTGGGAGAATCCCATGAAAAATTATGATGTGATTATCGTCGGTGGTGGCATGGTCGGTACAAGCCTTGCAGCCGCATTGGGACCACATGAGTTTAAGATTGCCGTCATTGAGCCGTTTGAATTTACCCCTTTTGTGGTTGATGAGCCTTATGATATTCGCGTCAGTGCACTCACCCGGGCCACACAGAAGGTCTATGAATTAATTGGTGCCTGGGAGGATATGAAAAATGCACGACTTGCTCCTTATGCACAAATGCATGTGTGGGATAGTACCGGCTCAGGTCGTATTGATTTTGATTGTGCCGATATCGGCGAGCCGAATCTTGGTCACATTGTCGAAAACCGGGTAATCCTCTCTGCGCTTCGCGAAGTGATTGCTCACTATGATCAAATCAAACTCTACAGCCCACAGCGTGGTGTTGCTCTGGAACAAAGCCCCACAGCGGTGATTCTTACCCTGGATAATGATGAACAACTGACGGCACCATTACTGGTGGCAACTGATGGTGCCAATTCATGGGTGCGGGATCAGGTCGGGATCACCACCATCGGATGGTCTTATGATCAAACTGCAGTTGTGGCAACAGTGGCCACCGCGCATACCCACGCCGATGCTGCATGGCAAAGATTTACCCCGGAAGGCCCTATCGCTTTCTTGCCACTACCTGATCCCCATAAAAGTTCCATCGTCTGGTCAGTGACTCCTGATCATGCCGAGGAGTTAATAGCACTTGAGAAAGAGCCATTTCTACAGCAGCTTCATTCAGCATTCGGGGATAACCTTGGTGAGATGGTTGATTGTGGTAAACGTGGTGCATTCCCGCTGATCCTGAAACATGCCAATCGTTATAGTGAAGGGCGCGTGGTTCTGATGGGGAATTCGGCACATGCTATCCATCCGCTGGCAGGGCAGGGATTAAATATTGGCGTATCTGATGTAGCTGCATTAGCAGAACTGGTGGTCGATGCCAAACGCAATAATAAAGACATCGGCTCACATAAGCTGTTACGGCACTATGAGCGCTGGCGCAAAACCGACAATGTAGCGGTAATGGGATCGATGGATATTTTTAAACGTGTCTACAGCAATGATAATCCGCTGTTAAGCGTTGCGCGTAATGTCGGGATGACACTCGCCAATCATGCAGGCCCGATAAAAGATTTCATGATAAAGCGTGCTATGGGCATTGGTGGGGATCTGCCAAAAATGACTCAGGGAAAGTCACTTTAAAAAAACAATATCTCTCACAAAGTCTCTATTGGGTCATTGCGAGGAACAAGGTGACGCAGCAATCCAGTCACATGATTCCACAAAATACATCAGGAAAACCGCTATTGCCTCAGTGCCTGGTTCAATGCCAAACTACCGTTTATTAATAACAAAGGTGAGACAATGACTAAAGCGGTGAAACAGATCCTGTTGCTGACACTGCTTTTGATTGCTCCTGTATCAGCAAATGCAGAAAAGGATGATTTTGACAGCTTTGGTGAACTTGATCCTGGATTTGATGATAGTCCGGTTCAAAAAGAGGTTCATCATCCGCCCTGGTTCCGTTTAAGCTTTCTGAATTTAAAAGAGGATCTCGAAGAGGCCATTACCTTTCGCAAAAAAGGTCTGGTGCTCTATTTCAGCCAAAAGCATTGCCCCTACTGTCAGGCTATGCTGGATCAGAATTTTTCCCGTTATGACGTAGAGCGTTATTCACGTGACCATTTTGATTTTGTTGCGATTGATATTCATGGCAATAAAAGTGTTACTGACTTTAGTGGCAATGAAGTTGATGAAAAGGATTTTGCGGATCAATTAAATGTCAATTTCACTCCGACCTTGATATTTATTGATGCCGATGGAAAAGTCGCGCTACGGCTCAATGGATACCATCCACCTTATAAATTCCGTGCTGCACTGGAATATGTTGCTGATCAGCATTATCACGATGAGAGTTATAGTGCCTATCTGGAGCGGGCGGGCCCGGCTTTAAGCTTTGAAGAAGGTGGCTTGAATGAAGCCGATATATTTTTGGCACCACCGCATAATCTTGATCGCAGTCGCTTTAAAGGGCAACGTCCATTAGCGCTATTTTTTGAGCAGGGAGACTGCCATGCCTGTGATGTATTGCATACCAGGCCGTTACAGAATCCTGATATCCTGAAACAGTTTGAATCCTTTGATGCGGTGCAACTGGATATTCGTGCAAAAACTCTGCTGGTCACACCTTCAGGAGAGAAAACCAATGCCCAGGCATGGGCTAAGCAATTGGGTCTTTATTACACCCCGACGTTACTGTTTTTTGATGAGTCAGGGAAAGAGATTATCCGGGTAGACTCAGTGGTCGGCTTTTATCGCCTACAAAGAGTACTTGATTACATTAATTCTGGCGCTTATCGTAGGGGTATCACCTTACAACAATATCGCCGGGAAAAGATATGAGTGAATCAATTACTTCCTTAATTGAAGTAATGGCTGCACTAAGAGATCCCCAAAAAGGTTGCCCCTGGGATCTGGAACAAACCTTCAAGACGATTGCTCCATATACACTTGAAGAGGCCTATGAAGTAGCAGATGCGATTGAGCATGAGGATCTGCATGGGTTAAAAGATGAACTGGGCGATCTGCTGTTTCAGGTGGTGTTTCATGCACGTATGGCAGAAGAGCAGGGTGCGTTTACCTTTGACGATGTGGTTTCATCCATTGTCGAGAAAATGATACGCCGTCATCCACACGTCTTTGCAGATGTCACTATCGACAATGCCGATGCTCAAACCGAGGCTTGGGAGCAGCATAAGGCCAAAGAGCGAGCCGCCACTTCCAAAGGGCATATGGATGGAATAACCAAAGGACTGCCACAGTTAATTCGCGCATACAAGATCCAGAAGCGAGCAGCAAAGGTAGGCTTTGACTGGAACGATCCCTTTGGGGTGATGATTAAAGTTAACGAAGAGCTCAATGAGCTGGAAATTGCATTGGCAGAAGATGATGCTCAGCATATTGAAGATGAGCTCGGTGATCTGCTTTTCAGCATGGTAAATCTGGCTCGTCACCTAAATATCGATCCGGAACAGGCATTAAAGTGCTGTAATGATCGCTTTATTAACCGTTTTCATCAAATGGAGTCAGCTGCCAGTGCCTCGGGAAAAGATGTACAAAACCTGGATCTGGAAGAACTGAATCTACTTTGGGAAATGGTTAAGGAAGCGCAGAAGAGATAACCGTAGACTTTACAGAAACTATGCTTTCAAGACGAACATTCATCAAGGCCGGTTTAATTTCAGCTCCTGCCTTGACTGGCGCCTGCTCCAAGCCAAACTATAATGCCGCCAGCAAGTTATCCGTTATTGAACAAAGTCATACCTACCAGTTTATAAATCAGGAGGATCAAGTACTCCTTGGTGTGATTGCCTCGGTGATGTTGAAGAATGTCACGAGTTTTGATCAGGATAAAATCGTACCCCTTTTAACCACAATTGATAAAACATTGGCATTTATGCCTGCTCATTTAAGGGATGAAATCGCCACCATGTTTTCATTACTCAATAACCTGTTTAGCCGTATTGCACTTACCGGTGTATGGGATTCCTGGGAACAGGCATCCTCCAAGGATATAACACAGTTTCTTGATCGCTGGAGAAATAGCCGTATTGATCGGTTACGTGCGGGCTATAAAGGGATGCATGATCTGATTTACGCTGCACACTATGCGCTTCATTATTATCCTGCAACAGCCGGATAAAGTTACGGATGCCAATCAATCAACCATCACACATATTGGGATCTCAGCTTGACAGGGATCTTGAGCTGGAAGCTGATGTAGTAATTATTGGCAGTGGTGCAGGAGGTGGTACCAGTGCTGATATTCTTACGGCGGCTGGTTTGAAAGTCATCATTGTTGAGGCCGGGCCCTATGCACAGAAAAAGGATTTTCATATTGATGAATCCTGGTCATATCCCTACCTCTATCAGGATGTGGCCAGTAGAAAAACCAGCGATAAGGCCATTACCATTTATCAGGGACGCAATGTAGGTGGTGGCACTACAGTTAACTGGACAGCGAGCTTTCGTGCACCTGAGCAAACGCTACAATATTGGCAGGATAAATTTAGTGTTAACGCCTTAACACCACAAGACCTGGAGCCGCATTATCTTCAGGTGGAAAAGCGTTTAAATATCACTGCGTGGCAACAACCACATAACCGTAATAATCAACTGTTACGTGATGGTATGGCCAAGCTGGGATGGCATCACGATGTGATAGCTCGTAATGTGAAAGGGTGTCAGTCTATTGGTGCTTGTGGCTTGGGCTGTCCGGTAGATGCCAAACAATCAATGCTTGTGACCAGTATCCCCGCTGCACTTCAACGGGGTGCGCAGATATTAAGCGGGGTACGTGCGCAACGATTACATCGGCAGGGTGACAGGATTGTATGGCTGGATGCGGTTGCACTAAAAAGCAACTACAGCGATGTATCACCTTATCGTATTCGGATTAAAGCAAAACAGTTTGTTGTTGCAGGTGGCGCGATCAACTCGCCTGTACTCTTAATGCAATCATCACTGCCCGATCCCTATCACACCTTAGGTAAGCGGATATTTTTACATCCAACTCTGGTGAGCCTCTCCGCGATGAAATCCCGGGTGCTTGCCGGTAGTGGTGCCCCGCAAAGTATTTATAGCGATGAGTTTTTATGGAAAGGTGGTGTTTTTGGTGAGATGGGCTACAAACTCGAAGTACCCCCGGTCTATCCACTGATGGCAGCAACTGCTATCTATTCCTGGGGAGCAATACATCAGGAAATTATGCAGGATCTGCCTCATGCTCATGCGCTGATTGCACTACTACGGGACGGGTTTAATGATGATGAAAACGGTGCTGAGTTGCAGCTAAGCAGTGATGGCTACCCGTTAATCAGCTATCAATATAGCGAGCGTTTATGGCGTGCGGCACGTAATGCCTGCTTATCCATGGCTGAGTCTCAGTTCGCTGCAGGTGCGCGTTATGTGATGCCGGCACATGCTGATGCAACACCTTATACCTCCTGGTCGCAGGCAAAACAGGCGATTAATAAGCTAAACATGGCACCATTATCAGCTCAGCTATTCTCGGCACATCAAATGGGCGGATGTGCAATGGGAGAGGATGAGCATCAGTCAGTGGTTAACAGTGAAGGCAAACATCATCAGCTTGCAAACCTCTATATTTTTGATGGTTCTATCTTCCCCAGCGGGCTGGGTGTTAATCCACAACTTAGCATTTATACCATCGCCAACAAGCTTTCCAGTCAGTTAGTCTGATTGAAGATCAGACCCTAGGCACTACATACTGTAATTCTGGGACGTTGTTATTTAAAATAAAAAAAGGCCGCTAAAAAGCGGCCTTGATATGTCTTGATGATTATTCAGCAGCGTAAAGACTTCCGTCCTGGCTGGTAAAGTAGATCTTCTCTTTTTCAACTGTCGCTGAAGAGCTAATAGCTCCCTGAGTGCTGAACTGCCATTTTTTCAGTCCCTCTTTTTTATCTATGGCGTAGAGGTTATTGTCATAGCTGCCTACATAGATCATAGTGTCGGCAATAACCGGTCCACTTATTACCCAGTCATTGAGTTTGAACTTCCACTTGGGACGTTGCAGGGTTTCAGAGATAGCGTAAAGATAGCCATCATTACTGCCAATATAGACCATGCCATCTTCAACAGCGGGTGTGCTGTAAACCGGGCCTTCTGTCAGGTACTTCCATTTCATTTGTCCGGTATTGCGGTCAATGGCATAAACACTGGTATCTTGTGAGCCTACATAGATCGCATCTTTGGTGATAACTGGTGAACCATAGATAGCCTTTTGTGCTTTAAAACGCCAGCGCTCAGTGCCACCTTCGGCTGAAAGCGCGAACAGGTTGCCATCTTCTGTCCCAAAATAAAGCGTACCATCATTCACTGAGGGTGAAGAATAGATAGAGCTATCAGCCTGGTAACGCCACTTTTGACGACCTGAGTCAGCTTCAAGGGCGTAAAAATCACCTTTAACATTTCCAATAAACACCAGCTTATTGTCGATGGCCGGAGAGGTGGTTACTGCACCTGATGTTTGGCTGGACCAGTATTCCTGACCGGTCTCGATTCGAACGCCATAGACTTTTCCGTCATGGCTTCCGATATAGACCACACCATCCATGATTGCCGGTGTTCCGGTGATGCTGGAAGCGGTTTTGAAGCGCCATTTTTCACTGCCGGTCTCGAGGTTAATTGCAAAAAGATAACCTTCCTGATTTCCAAAGAAGATATGTTTTCCAGAAATGGTTGCAGAACCTTTAATAGGTTGCTTGGAATTATATTTCCATAAAAGGTTATTAATTTTTTCCACACTATTTGAGGGATAGATACCGGTGAGTGATGCTCCGCCACGGTACATATCTACCTTGCCACCGCCACAAGCGGTTATTAGTAATGATAGTGCAAGTACAAATCCTAATCGCTTCATTAGATATCTCCTGAATAAACATTGCGATTGTGGTGCTGCCGGGGTCTCCCACGGATGCTGGTATGGATCATTATATAGAGAGCTTTTGGATGATACCAACCCTTCATCAGTATAAATTTATTTCTGTGAACCTGTTGGTAACTATGCAGTGAGTTTAGTAATAAATAATAGTGATTAATATATATCGACTTGATATATACCAAATTGATATCATACATGGTCTTAATGAGGGGTGTAGACGGGTTATTCAATGAATGTAAAGACACTTTGCCTTGGGATCTTAAGTTGTGGCGATGCCAGTGGTTATGAAATTAAACAGTTTTTTGAAAAGGCATTCAGCCATTTTTATGCGGCTGGTTATGGCTCAATCTATCCGGCATTAGCTGAGCTTAACCAGGCGGGTTTAATTGATTGTGTTGATGTAATGCAGGAAAAGCGCCCGGCGAAAAAGGTCTACTCTTTGACTGTATCCGGTCGTGCACAACTAATTGAAGTGCTGGCTCATACACAACCCACTCACAAGATCCGCTCTGCTTTTATGGTGTTGATAGTCTTTTCATCACTATTAAGCAGGGAACGCTTGCTGGAAGTTTTGCAGCAGCGTATCGAAGACAGTCAGCAAATGATTGACTACATCAAATCTCATGTCAGTGATCATGAAGATCCGGCAGCGCGGTTTGTTGCCGGTTTTGCCTCGGCTTCCTTGCAGGCTGGTATGGAATATGTAAGGCAACATAAAGATTCATTTATTAAAGAAATTGACTCACTCCACAAAATGGAATCAAACGTATGAACCGTTCTCTTATACTCGCGCTATTGATCACTGTTGCTATTTCGGTATGGATGGTTACCGGTACCAATAATTTTTCATCTTCAGTAAAAAAGAGCATCCCCCCCAAAGAGGTAGTGCCTGCTAAAAAGCATTTAAACAGGGTTAAAGTCACCGAACTGAATGCACAGAAGGTGATGCGTGAGGTGGTCGTGAATGGACGAACAGCGCCGGGTCGAAAGGTGACCCTAAAGGCAGACACACGTGGCACGATCAAAATGATCTATAAAAAGCGCGGTGCCGATGTGCTGGCTGGAGAGCCTATTCTCTATTTTGATATGGATGATCGTGAAGAGCGTCTGACACAGGCAAAAGCCTTATTGGAACAGCGTAAAATTGAGTACCGGGCTTCACTTTCATTAAAAGATAAGGGATTACGCGCAGAGAGTCAGATGGCAGAGGCAACTACCCTGTTACGCATGGCAGAGGCTGATCTAAAAGCGATCGAGTCAGATATTAAAAAGACTGTTGTTAAGGCTCCTTTTGATGGTGTTATTGATGCGCGCATGGTGGAGCAAGGGAGTTATCTTGCTCTGGGGGATCCGATGGTGACCATTGTGGATATCGATCCATTTCTGATTGTGGCGGATCTGGCCGAGCTGGAGGCGGCAAAAGTCAAAATAGGTCAGGTGATTAGTGCAAAGAGTGTTGATGGTCGTCATTTAAAGGGAGTTGTGCGGTATATCTCAACGGAGGCTGATCCCCAAAGTCGCACCTTCCATATAGAGATTGAGGTTGCAAATCCCGGCAAAGAGCGCTTATTAGGTATTACTACCGAAGTCACAATTACCATTGACGAAATCATGGCGCACAAAATGACACCCGCCTTGCTTTCTTTGAATGATGCTGGGGAAATTGGGGTCAAGATAGTGAACGTTGATAACAGGGTTGAGTTCTATCCGGCACAGATCGCCAAATCAGACAATGATGGTATTTGGGTATTCGGGCTACCCCAGACCATTCAGTTGATTACAGTCGGGCAGGGTTTTGTACGAGCAGGTGATCAGGTACAAACCAGTGTGCAACCATAAGGAAGCCTGATAGATGAAATCCCTTATAAACGCTGCCTTTAATCGTTCACGAACCGTTCTCTCGCTACTGGTATTGATTCTCATCAGTGGTACCGTGGCCTATAACACCATACCCAAGGAAGCGGAGCCTGATGTTGCGATCCCGATCATCTATGTATCTATGAGTCATGAAGGGATTTCCCCCGAAGATGCCGAGCGTCTGCTAGTGCGACCTATGGAAAAAGAGTTACAAAGCATTGAAGGGATCAAGGAGATGCGCTCGAGCGCTGGTGAAGGACATGCTTCAGTATTGCTGGAGTTCGATGCCGGTTTTGATAGTGATACCGCATTAGCCGATGTGCGTGAGAAGGTAGATATAGCACAAAACAATCTGCCTGCTGATACCGATGAACCCTCAGTGAATGAAGTCAATGTAGCGCTGTTTCCTGTTCTGGTTTTAACCCTGGCAGGTGATGTGCCGGAGCGAACCCTGCTGGCTTTAGCGCGTGATTTAAAGGATAAGATTGAAGGGATGCGCGAGGTACTGGAAGCTGATATTGCCGGCAACCGTGATGAGATGGTTGAGATCATCGTCGAGCCGCAAATGCTGGATACCTACGGGATCTCCTATGAAGAGTTAATCGGCTTTGTTTTGCGTAATAACAAACTGGTCGCTGCCGGGGCACTGGACAGTGGAAGTGGACGTTATGCGATAAAAGTGCCGGGTTTGCTTGAAAATGCCAGTGACGTGTTATCACTGCCAGTAAAAGTCGTTGGTGATCGCGTGATTACCTTTAAAGATGTCACGAAGGTACGGCGTACCTTTAAGGACCCAATGTCATTTGCACGAGTGAACGGGACGCCAGCAATAAGTCTGGAAATCTCCAAACGGGTTGGTGAGAATATTATTGAAACCATAGACAGGATCCGTGAACTGGTAGAAACCGAGCGGAAATTGTGGCCGCAAGGGGTTGAGGTAAGTTATTCGCAGGATAAATCCAAAGATGTCAAACAGATGCTGGTAGACCTGCAAAACAATGTGCTCAGTGCGGTGTTGCTGGTAATGATTGTGGTGGTTGCAGCATTGGGACTTCGAACTGCAGCACTGGTTGGAGTTGCGATCCCAGGCTCTTTTTTGACAGGTATTCTGATCATTTATGCCATGGGACTGACTATTAATATAGTAGTGCTGTTCAGCCTGATAATGGCTGTCGGTATGCTGATCGATGGAGCCATTGTAGTCACTGAAATGGCAGATCGAAAAATGGCAGAGGGGATGCATCGCAAAAAGGCATATGCTTTTGCTGCGCAAAGAATGGCCTGGCCAATCACCGCATCAACGGCTACTACTCTGGCTGCCTTTATGCCACTACTGTTCTGGCCCGGTATCATGGGTGAATTTATGAAATATTTGCCCATCACCTTAATGGCGACTCTGGGTGCATCACTATTAATGGCGTTGATTTTTGTACCCACACTTGGTGAATTAATCGGGAAGGCAAGCAGTGCTGATAATTCGACCCTGAAAAGTCTCGCTGCGGCTGAACAGGGAGAGTTACATGAACTGAAAGGCATGTCTGGGATCTATGTTCGTGTACTGGAAACCGCAGTCGCTCATCCGGTAAAAATTTTATTGCTGGCGATTATGATGCTGGTTGGCGTTTATAGTGCGTATGGGATCTACGGCAAAGGGGTGGAGTTCTTCCCCGAAGTAGAGCCTGAGCGAGCTGTGATCCATGTGCATGCCCGCGGAAATCTGGCAGTAGAAGAGATGGATCAACTGGTTGCACAGGTGGAGCAGCGCATATTGGGGATGGATGAAATCTCAACCCTCTATACCCGAAGTGGTATCAGCTTGCGCGGCAATGATCTGGCTGAAGATACTATCGGGGTGATTCAGATGGAATTTGTTGATTGGCAGCAACGAAAAACTGCAGCAGAGATCCTGGCAGATATTCGCGCCAAAACCGAAGGTATCGTCGGCATAGTAATTGAAATACGCAAGCAGGAGAATGGTCCTCCTGTAGGCAAACCTGTTCAGCTGCAAATTAGTAGTCGTTTTCCTGAAGCACTGGAACCGGCAGTGGAGAACATTCGTCAGATGCTTGATGAGATTGGTGGCTTTATCGATATTGAGGATAATCGTCCCCTCCCGGGCATTGAGTGGCAGGTCAGGGTGGATAGAACCCAGGCGGCCAAATATGGTGCTGACATTACCATTGTGGGTAATGCGGTGCAGATGGTCACCAAAGGGATCAAGGTGACCGATTATCGCCCCGATGATTCAGATGAAGAGGTTGATATTATGATCCGCTTCCCTTATGTCAAGCGCGGTCTGGATCAGCTGGATCGATTGCGCGTGCAAACCAAATATGGATTGGTTCCGGTCACCCATTTTGTAACACGTGAACCAGCGGCAAAACTGGGTAATATTAGTCGTATTGATGGCAGACGGGTAATGACGGTTAAGGCCGATGTTAAGGAAGGGGTGCTGGCAGACAACAAGGTCAGGGAGATCAAACAGTGGCTTGAAGATCATCCTGAGGTGCAAGATCCGCGGTTGCAGCTTAGTTTTAAAGGTGAAGATCAGGAGCAGCGGGAATCCCAGGTATTTTTAAGCAATGCCTTCAGTGTGGCACTGTTTATTATGGCGATCATTCTGGTGACTCAGTTCAATAGCTTTTATCAGGCCTTTCTTATCTTAAGTGCGGTAATCTTCTCAACAGTGGGAGTATTTCTGGGTTTACTGACTACCGGACAACCTTTTGGCATAGTGATGAGTGGTATTGGTGTGATCTCGCTTGCCGGGATTGTGGTGAATAATAATATCGTTCTGATTGATACCTATAACATTTTACGCCAGCGCGGCATGGATGCGGTAGAAGCGGTGCTCAGAACTGGTGCACAACGTCTGCGTCCGGTGTTACTGACAACCATTACTACCATCCTTGGGTTGATGCCGATGGTGCTGCAGCTGAACATCGATTTGATAAACCGTGAAATAACCAGTGGTGCACCATCCACCCAATGGTGGGTGCAACTGGCTACAGCTGTTGCAGGTGGACTAACCTTTGCAACTGTTTTAACGCTGATACTAACCCCCTGCTTGCTGGTGCTGGGAGCAAACAGTCATGCACGTTGGGTGAGATGGCGCAAAACAGATCAGCTTGAAGTTGCCTCATAACAGGGCAAATCATCGACTAAAAGCACTAATCTGGTGCATCTGGTTTTGATAACAGGGTGTGGTTATCACAACCGATGCACGCAGATGTACAAAAAACTTACGCCATTTATTCCATGAGTCTGCAAGCCATTGAGATTTATGAATAGCTATTAAAATCAGACGCATACAAGGAATTAACCATAATAAACATTTACCCTGGATAATTTAATTTTCTGAAAAATTAACCTGTCTGTATCAGGATTGATACACATTGGTGCAGTTCTTGCTCTATCTATCACCATTTTCTTGCACTTGATTGGGGAGAGATCCATGAAGATGGTATCGGCAATTATCAAGCCGTTTAAATTAGATGATGTGCGCGAAGCACTTTCAGAGATTGGGGTTCAGGGGATCACGGTGACTGAAGTAAAAGGATTTGGAAGACAGAAGGGTCATACCGAGCTGTATCGTGGTGCTGAGTATGTGGTCGACTTTTTACCCAAGGTAAAAGTAGAAGCTGCGGTGAAAGAGTCTGTAGTGGATCAAGTGGTGGATGCGATTCGTGGTGCAGCCAATACCAATAAAATTGGTGATGGAAAAATCTTTGTGACCCCGATAGAGCGCGTGATCCGAATTCGAACCGGTGAAACAGGTGAAGAGGCGTTATAGAGCATGGATATAAAAAAACTTATCGGTTTTATTGCTACTTTGGCGTTGTCACTTTTAACTACTCCGGCGTTTGCTGAAGATCAACTCAGTGGTGCAGATACAGCTTGGATTATGAGTTCAACCGCGCTGGTGCTGTTTATGACATTGCCTGGTCTGGCGCTTTTTTATGGTGGCCTGGTTCGTAGCAAAAACGTGTTATCAATATTAATGCAATGTTTTGCGATTGCAGGAATGGCATCCATTGTCTGGTTTGTCTTTGGTTACTCACTTGCTTTTGGAGAGGGTAATTCCTTTATAGGCGATTTTAGTAAAGCAATGCTAAACGGAGTAACCCGTGATACGGTCTCAGGTACTATTCCAGAATCATTGTTTATGCTGTTTCAGATGACATTTGCAATTATCACTCCCGCATTGATTGTCGGAGGCTTTGCGGAACGTATGAAATTTTCAGCAATGATGTTGTTTAGTACCCTCTGGTTAGTAGCTGTCTACATTCCGGTTACACATTGGGTATGGGGAGGTGGTTGGTTGGCTTCAATGGGAGTATATGACTTTGCCGGTGGAATCGTGGTTCATATCACCGCAGGTGTTGCTGCATTAGTGGCCGCGATTGTGCTTGGACCTCGTCGTGGATTTCTTACCTCTGCCTTAGTGCCACATAATATGACCATGACCATTACTGGCGCCGGAATGCTTTGGGTAGGTTGGTTTGGCTTTAATGGTGGTAGTGCGCTGGCCGCTGATGGCAATGCAGCTATGGCGATGTTAGTAACCCACATATCAGCAGCAACAGGAGCAATGACCTGGTTGATAATTGAATGGAAAAAGTTTGGTAAGCCAAGTGCGTTAGGCGCAGTAACGGGTATGGTTGCTGGTCTGGGTACCATTACACCGGCATCAGGTTTTGTTGGTCCGGCAGGAGGATTAGTTATTGGCCTTTCAGCAGGTATAGTCTGTTTTTATGCAACACAATATCTCAAGCGTACACTGAAGATTGATGACTCTCTGGATGTATTTCCGGTTCACGGGGTTGGTGGTATTTTAGGATCATTACTGGTAGCTGTGTTTGCTTCCACCAGCTTAGGCTTGTTTAGTGGTTACGGTTTTGCAGAAGGGATCACTACTATGGGTGGTCAGATGAAAGTACAGCTAATAGGCGTGATTGCAACAGCCTTATTCACGGCTGTTGTAAGCTATGCGTTATTAAAGCTGGTTGCTATCTTGGCAGGTGGTTTACGTGTTGAGGATGATGAAGAGCTTGAAGGTCTCGACATTACCCAGCATGAAGAGCGAGGGTATGATCATCTGGTTTAAGTAACTGATCTGTTTATATTCAAAGGGGGCTTATGCCCCCTTTATTTTAAATTATACGAGTTGCAGTTATTCCGCTATAGTTGTACGAAAAGGAGCGGCCAATTTTATGAATAACCAAAACAATAATAGCTGGTCAACTGACAAGTCACATTTTGTGCGCAAGTATGTCGGGCTTATCTCTTTAATTATATGTCTGGTGATACTTTCAAGTTATTGGGGTTTTTCTAACCGTACCAGTCAACTTCTTCATGATCAGATCATTGAGCAGGCTCGCGGTTTTCACCAACAGCTGCTGCTTATTCGCGAATGGATCTCGATGAATCAGGGCGTGTTTGTCAAATTCAGAGAAAATCGCCATGTATGGCCTGAGGATAATTTTGAATTTAAGCGCCGTCTGACAATGAATGATCCAGAAGGTAATAAATATATCCTGCGTAATTCCAGTGAAGTTTTGAAGGAGTTATCCGATTTGGCCTTTGCCAAGGGTCTGGTTAAATTCAAAGCAACCAGCCTTAATCCCATTAATGAAACCGACAAACCGGATCCATTCGAAGTTGAGGCTCTGGCGCAGTTTACCCAGGGAAACTTGGAGTTTTATAGAATGGAAAACAGTGGTGATGAACATCAATTTCGTTACGCAGTAGGCTTAAAAACCACAAAAAAATGTATGAAATGTCATAAAGACTATGACTATGTTGAGGGTGAATTTAACAGCGGGATCAGCCTCAAAATTCCAGCTACAGTGCTGGTGCAACAACAGAATTATGCGGTGTTTTATACCATTGCTTCAGGTGTAGGAATTGTTATTCTGGTTTTGCTGGTGATCTATTTCCTCTACACCAACTTTATTAAGGTGTTGATTGCAGCCGATGAGCGTCTGGTAACGATGGCTACACGGGATGTTTTAACCGGATTGTACAATCGTCAAAGTGGCTTCGAGATTATCGAAGCAGAGATGGAGCGGGCCAGGCGCAACCATCAACCACTACACATTCTAATGCTGGATGTGGATCACTTTAAAATGGTTAATGATACCTACGGGCATCATATTGGTGACATGGTATTGCAACACCTTGGTGGTATTCTGGAGCATTCAAAACGTCGTTATGACTATGCGTTTCGTTATGGTGGTGAGGAGTTTGTGGTCTTTTTATCCGAGCTTAGTGATGAAGGTGCGGTCTTAATGGCGGAACGTATCCGTCAGAACATTATGAAAAGCCCTGTTGAGGTGGATGATACAACGATTTCCTATACAGCCAGTTTTGGTCTGGCACGTTGGGATGAAAAAGCCTCCGTGGAAACACTTGTCAATCAGGCTGATACCGCTTTGTATCAGGCCAAGGAAAAGGGGCGCAACAGAGTTGAGACCAGCTTTACCTGATTCTGTATGTGGTGACTGATGGTTATTGTTCCTCAGAGAACTGTAGCTGGTTGGAAAATTTGGTTGATTCTCTGGTTGGGAGTAGAATAGCCGACCCTTTAGCTGTAGAAACAAATAAACCATTTCATGGCACGTACCCTATATATAAAAACCTTTGGTTGTCAGATGAATGAATATGATTCAGCACGTCTGGCAGACGGACTGTCTGTTTCATGTGGGCTGGAAGTAGTCGACAACCCGGAAGAGGCAGATGTTCTGTTGTTAAATACCTGTTCTGTTCGTGAAAAAGCCCAGGAAAAGGTCTTTTCCCAACTGGGACAGTGGCGTCCTCTAAAAGAAAAAAATCCGCATGTGGTTATTGGTGTGGGAGGATGTGTTGCATCTCAGGAAGGTGAGGCTATCCGCCAGCGTGCACATTATGTTGATATCATTTTCGGACCACAAACCCTGCACCGACTGCCGCAGATGCTGGGAGAGGTATGGGAACATCATCGTGCAGTGGTCGATGTGTCGTTTCCGGAGATCGAAAAATTCGACAAATTGCCGGATCAGAAAGCAGATGGACCTTCAGCCTACGTATCAATTATGGAAGGATGTTCAAAATACTGTACTTTCTGTGTGGTTCCCTATACCCGTGGTGAAGAGGTGAGCCGTCCCTTTGATGACGTAATTGCTGAGATTGCCGGTTTGTCAGCACAAGGTGTACGCGAAGTAAATCTTCTTGGACAGAATGTCAATGCTTACCGTGGAGAGATGGATGATGGTTCAGTAGCAGATCTGGCATTGTTGATTCACTATGTGGCTGCAATTGATGGCATTGAACGGATCCGTTATACCACTTCACATCCTGTTGAGCTTTCAGATAGCCTGATTCAGGTATATGCAGAAGTACCAGAGCTGGTGAGCTTTTTACATTTGCCGGTACAATCTGGCTCTGATCGGATCTTGACCCTGATGAAACGGGGACATACCGCACTGGAGTATAAGAATAAAATTCGTCGCCTGCTTGCCAATCGCCCGAACATGACCATTTCCTCAGACTTTATTGTCGGGTTCCCTGGTGAAACCGATGATGATTTTGAAGCAACCATGCAGTTAATTCGTGATGTTTGTTTTGATCACAGTTTTAGCTTTATCTACAGTCCAAGACCTGGCACTCCAGCTTCATCATTGCCCGATGATGTACCTTTGGATGTGAAAAAAGCACGACTTGCAAGATTACAGGCACAAATCAATCAGCAGGCAAAGGCTATCAGTCTGGCTATGGTTGGAAGCGTGCAGCGTGTTTTGGTAGAACGCCTGTCAAAAAAAGATAAAACTGAAATTTCCGGTCGTACCGAGAATAATCGGGTTGTTAATTTTAACGGACCAGAATCCTTAATTGGTGATTTTGTGGATGTGAAAATTACTGCTGCAATGCCTAATTCATTGCGTGGTGAAATCATTGAATAAAGCTAAAAAACCTACCGGAGTAATAGATTGACACATTTGCCCTATGCCATGGATATTAATCTCGAGCCTGAAGATAATGCACGTCTGGCAAATGTGTGTGGTCAGCTAGATGAGCATTTACGTCAAATTGAGCGCAGGATTGGTGTCGAAATCAATAATCGTGGTAGCCATTTTCGGGTGATTGGCGAAGAAAGTTCAGTAAAAGCGGCTGGGCTGGTTTTAGAAAAACTCTATTCAATCAGTGAAAGTGAAGTGCTTACACCTGAACGTATTCATCTGTATTTACAAGAGTCAGGTGTTGAGGCACTGGTAGAAGAGGTTCACGACTATCAGGATATTTCGATACGTATCAAGCGAGGTGTCATACGTGGACGGGGTGCCAACCAGCATCACTATCTACATAATATTCTTAATCATGATATCAACTTTGGCATCGGTCCTGCAGGTACCGGCAAGACCTATCTTGCGGTCGCTTGTGCGGTAGAAGCGCTGGAACGTGATAATGTGAGACGGGTGATATTAACCCGGCCTGCGGTTGAGGCAGGTGAGAGACTAGGCTTTCTTCCCGGAGATCTGGCGCAAAAAGTTGATCCCTATCTTCGTCCTTTATACGATGCTCTCTATGAAATGATGGGGTTTGAGCGGGTAGCCAAGTTGATGGAGCGAAATGTGATCGAAGTGGCTCCTCTGGCTTATATGCGTGGACGCACACTTAATGACGCCTTTATTATTCTTGATGAAGCACAAAACACGACCCCGGAACAGATGAAGATGTTTTTAACCCGAATCGGCTTTGGGTCTACTGCCGTGATAACCGGTGATGTCACCCAAATTGATTTACCCAGAGGTACCTCATCTGGATTACGTCATGTCACTGAGGTGCTGCGTGATGTTGATGGGATCAGCTTTACGTTCTTTCAGGCAAAGGATGTCGTCAGGCATACTCTGGTGCAGCATATTGTCAGTGCCTATGACAAATTTGATCGTGAAAGCGGAAAACATTAATAACGATGCAACTGGATCTACAGAACACCTTAACTCCGGAACAATCTAGGCAATACGAAGTGCCGGATACTGCTATGGTAAAGCAGTGGACTGAAACGGTTTTGGCTGCGCAAAGTGCAAATGTCGAGATGACGATCCGCATCACCGATATGGATGAGATCACGCAACTAAACCGTGATTACCGGGGACAGAACAAGCCTACGAACGTACTCTCATTTCCCTTTGATTCGGCTGTGGATATTGAGGGTGTGGAGTTGATTGGTGATGTCATTATTTGTGCACCTGTAGTGATGCAGCAGGCACTGGAGCAGCACAAATCAACAGAGGCACACTGGGCGCATATGGTGATTCATGGTACGTTGCATCTGTTAGGATACGATCACATAAGTGATGACGAGGCAAATGAAATGGAATCACTGGAAATTTTACTACTAGAGAAGTTAGGCTACACCAGCCCTTATTAAAGAGACCAAGAATCAAATGAGTGAAGCAAACTCTAACAGTACGAATGATGAACGACAGCGAACCTGGCTAGAAAAACTGGGTCAGATCCTGCAAGGTGAACCCAAGGATAAGCAGGATCTACTCCAGCTTATTCAGGAAGCGCAAGACAATGAACTTCTGGATAATGATTCAAGGGAGATGATTGAAGGAGTCATGGATGTTTCAGAAATGAAGGTTAGGGAAATCATGATTCCACGTTCACAAATGGTAGTCGTTGAGCGCGATGCCAGACTTGATGAGTTTTTACCAATTATTATTGAATCAGCACACTCTCGTTTTCCTGTTATTGGTGAGAATCGTGATGAAGTCATCGGTATTCTGTTAGCAAAAGACCTGCTGCCATATCTTGCCAATAACAGTGCAGAGTTTAATATTCGCGATATTATGCGTCCCGCAGTATTTGTACCAGAAAGTAAGCGTTTAAATGTATTACTTAAGGAATTTCGAACCAGTAGAAATCATCTGGCACTGGTTGCTGATGAGTATGGTGGTGTTTCAGGTTTGATCACCATTGAAGATGTACTTGAAGAGATCGTTGGTGAAATAGAGGATGAGTATGACATCGATGAAGATATTGTTGATATACGCCCAAAGGATAATGGCTCCTATACTGTTCGCGCATTAACCGAGGTTGAAGATTTTAACGATTATTTTAACTGTGAGTTAAATGAGGTTGGTTTTGAGACCATAGGTGGTCTGGTGATGAATGCGGTGGGTAGACTGCCTAAAAAAGGTGAGGAGATCATGCTTGAACAATTCAAGTTCCTGGTTTTGCGTGCGGATTCTCGGCGAGTTCATCAGTTTGAAGTAACCTCTCTCGTCTCTGATGATCTTCAGCTAAGTAATGACACAAAGTAGTAGTAGTGCATTTTCGATGTCCGGAAGAAACATTCGGATTACACGAAATGATTTAATCGCCCTGTTTGCCGGTGCTCTTGCGCCGCTAGCGTTTTCACCAGTTGCATTTTTTCCACTACTTCTGCTCTCTCTTGCGATGCTATTCAATCTTTGGCTTCGACAGAATCCAACTGAAGCGATCCGTAGCGGGATCTATTATGGTCTGGGATATTTTGGTGTGGGAGTGTCATGGGTTTATGTCGTAATTCATGAATCTGCACATACCGCGGCACCTATTGCGGCATTTCTGACACTATTATTTGTTATTGTTCTCTCCTTATACCTTGGTTTGACCGGATACCTGATCACAAAAATACGCAGTAGAATGGATCTCAAGCCTGCAAATCCATGGTTCATTGCGCTAATTATTCCTACGGTATGGGTATTGATTGAATGGCTAAGAGGCTGGTTGTTCACCGGCTTTCCATGGTTAAGCCTGGGTTATAGTCATATTGATTCAGTACTATCAGGCTGGGGATCGGTATTAGGTGTTTATGGTTTAAGCTGGTTTGCTGCAATAACTGCTGCGGTAATAATATTGATTCGGCAGGGCCATCAACGACATTTTATGGTCTGGGCTGTGTTGCTGATCTGGGTAAGTGGCTGGGGTTTGCAACAGGTGCAATGGACTGATGCCATAGGTGATGAACTAAATGTCGCTCTGGTTCAAGGGAATGTGCCACAAGCAACCAAATGGGACCCTGAACAAGTCAAAAACCGCTTAAATCGCTACGCTGATTTAACCCGCCCCCTGTTTGCAGAGCATCAACTAATTGTTTGGCCAGAAAATGCGATTACGGTTTTTTATCATCGTATTAAGGATAGCTACTTTAAAGTACTTAATGAGATGCTGGATAAAACTGGTAGTGCCCTGATAGTAGGTATCCCTGTTCAAAAAGAGGATGGCTCTGGTTATTACACCAGCATGATTCTACCGGAGCATCCACAGCAGATGTATCACAAACGACACCTTGTACCTTTTGGTGAATACTTACCTCTGGAATGGTTACGCGGTTTAATTGAGTTTTTTGATCTGCCTATGAGTCGCTTTTCGGCTGGTGATGATGAGCAAAGGCCATTAGAGGTTGCCGGGGTAGTTGCTGCAATGAGTATCTGTTATGAAGATGCGTTTGCTTCTGAATTACTAACCCAGTTACCACAGGCTACGGTACTGATTAATGGCAGTAACAATGCATGGTTTGGTGATTCCTTTGCACCACATCAGCATCTACAGATTGCGCGGATGCGAAGCCTGGAAATGCAGCGGCCTACACTGCGTGCAGCTACAAATGGCATTAGTGCGATTATTGACAGTCATGGTGAAATAACACAGCGATCACAACAGTTTGTTGCTGCTGTTGTAAAAGGGAAAATTCAACCGCGTCAGGGTGTCACTCCTTACATTTTATTTGGTAACTATCTGATTATCACTTTAATGCTGGCAGTACTAATGACTACGGTCTATCTGTTACAAAGACAAAAAAGTAAACCTTAATCACCTGGATTGGTTGTTGGGCTAAGTAGTTCAGACACTGAGAAGTTAAGTGCTTTTCCAAAGCCGCCAACATATCTTGCTTTTTCCGGAATAAATTTAAGCAGAGAAAAATCAGCAAAATCAAACAGAGCAGATGACTCTGGTAAACGCTGTTGATAAACATTTGCGCCTTCAATGTATTCAGTGCTCTTTTTGTCGATAAACTGCACTTTGCCATCTAGCGATAGTCGTGCCAGAGTTTGCGGGTCATTGGTTAATATCTCATCCTCTGATATCACGATTGAGCAAAAGGATTGTTGTTGAAGAAGGCGTGTATGTAATGCAAGAGAACTTAAATGAAAATAGAGTGCATCCGTTGTGATTGCATAGGCAATCATGGATGCATGAGGTTTTCCCTTGTCATCAACAGTTGCAAGGGCAGCCCAGGATTTATGATATAAAAGATTGCTGGCAGCGCTTAGGTGTTCTGATTTGTCATCCATACTAACCACCTGTTAATGACATAGAGCGAATGCTCTGTTCCGGGTTATGATTAAAATCGTGTTTTAAAGGTTTAAGTGCAATTGCCGCGATGATTGCCTCTTTAAGCTTGTCATCACTAATACCCTTTCTTAGTAATGAACGAAGCTCATAGCTATGTGAAGTACCCAGACACATATACAAAGTGCCATCAGAAGATAACCTTACCCGATTACAGGTTTCACAAAAATGTTGTGAGATAGGTGTGATAAAGCCAATTTTCATATCAGTATGGGCAATTTTAACATATTGAGCGGGGCCACCTCCTGCAAGGATGCTGGGAACCAGATCATAATGTCTGGCTAACTCTGCTTTGACCTCATTTAGATCCATGTATTGATTGCTGGCTTCTTTGCCACTTGTACCCATTGGCATGGTTTCGATAACGCGCAGTGCAAAACCGTGCTCTTTACAAAATTCAACCATATCAATTATCTCATTGTCATTGATTCCCTTCATTGCCACCATGTTGATTTTAACCAGTTTAAACCCACTGGATTTGGCAGCCATTAGACCATCAATAACCTTGCGCAAAATTCCGCCTCCGGTAATGTTACTGAACTTATGCTCATCCAGTGTATCGAGGCTGACATTAAGACGTTGAATGCCATTGGCATACAGGGTGCTGGCATATTTCTCCAGCTTTACAGCATTGGTACTTAGGGACAGGTCTTCAATGCCGGGTATTGCAGCGATTTGTGAGACTAAATCAGGTAGATCCTTTCTAACCAGAGGCTCACCACCTGTAAGGCGAATACGTTTGACGCCCAGTTCTGCGAAAACACGGACTATTCGGGTTATTTCTTCAAATGTGAGGGTCTTTTCACGTTCACCAAAATCATGAAAATCTTTGGGCATGCAGTAATGACAGCGCAGATCACAACGGTCAGTTACGGAGATCCGTAGGTATTCAATAGTTCGTTTAAATGGATCTGTTAGTGTTTTCATCTTTCAAAGCTGTGATATTGACAACAATTATGACAATTTTTAATTGCCTGTTAATTTGTGTGTGATTATAGTGGCGCACATAAAAATAATAGTGATTCCTATTAAGATAGGGGTCAAGAAGAATATTCTTCTTTGGGGGTAGTATGTTTAAATATGAAAAAGTGACAATGGATGAGTCACACGTTAATGAGCATCAGATAGTAAATACAAATCAAAAAAGTAGAAGCTGGTTGATAAACAATAGTTTTCTGCTGCTTGTGCTTATTATTATGACATTAGTCATGTTTGCTTCTGAACAATGGTCTGCTGACTTACGTTATGAACGTAGCTTGATTGAGCATGGTCAATGGTGGCGAATGCTCAGTGGACACTTGCAACATTTAAGCTGGATACATATGGGATTAAACTGTCTGGCTTTGCTCCTGGTCTGGGCACTGGTGGGAGATAGTCATAGTCCACTTCAGTGGTTTGTGATCTTGCTTTTTTTAGCCATGACTTCCTCAATTATTCTTTTTTACTATTATCCTGATATTAAATGGTATGTGGGGATGTCTGGTGTGATTCACGGGTTGTTGGTCAGTGGACTGGTGGCAGTTATTGTACGTTTACGTGAATTCATTCCGGTGCTTGTTCTACTGGGCGTAACCTGCAAGATTACTTGGGAATATTTTAATGGCTCGTCAGAATATATGTCACAGTTAGTTGGTGGTCATATTGTGACCGAAGCACACATGGTGGGTGCTCTGATAGGGATAGTAACAGGGTTGTTATTTGGATTTTCCAAAAAGCATTAAGAGTATTTATTCTCTAATCTAATTTTTTTGAATTAAACCCTGTAGCTGTGCAGCTTTAACACAGGCAGTACGGTTGTTGACATCAAGTGCACGAAACACTTCCCGTAAATGCACCTTGACCGTATTCTCGGATAAATTGAGTTTGTCGGCGATTGTTTTATTTGCATATCCCTGTGCAACCAGATGAAGTACTTCCAGTTGACGCCCTGTGATTTTGTCAGAATTTTTTGATCCAAGGCTTGATGAAGACTCCTGGGCAGTCAGGATAATATCTTCCCAGCCTTTGGGTACATAACGTTCACCGGACAGAACTGTATCAATTGCATCAAGCAGGGTTTTACTATCGGTGGATTTTGAGATAAACCCCATTGCTCCTTGATGGATAGCACCTTTAGCATCACTCATGGACTGAGATGCTGAAACCACTAAAACAGGTGGGCAGTTTTTAATACTTTTAAATTCCCGCAATAAAGTAAAGCCACTAATACCTGGAAGATTTAGATCAAGCAGGATCAGACTAAAGTCCTGTTGTTTCAGCATGGCGAGTGCTTCTTCCCCATTTTCAGTTAATACAAGTTCTGCTGGAAGCTTGTAAGAACCAAAGATAAGAGATAAACCATCTCCAAAAAGACGGTGATCATCGATAACCAGTATTTTCATTTAGTATTTCTTATTATTTGTTTGGATACATTAAGAGCACTTTCTTCATGATCCCTACAATAAAAATCATGAAAAATGTGATCCTCTACTCATTTAGAACAAGTTAATACTAATGGGTTATTTTGTGCAGATCTACTTCTCCATACGATGGACCCACAAAAACAAAAGCAACAATATTATGTAAACCTCGTATAGGGGATTACTTCCTTTTTATTTGATTATGCTGTTGTTGATGAAATTATTTCCAAAACTCCTCCTAAGTAAGCGATAAGGAATACTATCGCTTTTTACCCTGTTGCCCTCATTATTGAGGGCTTTTTTAAATAAAAAAAGGCACCCGAGGGTGCCTTTTACCTGTGAGGGACAGGTTGATAAAGCTAGTTCAGGCTCTGATAGTAATCCATCAGGATCTGAGCAACCTCAGGGCGGGAGAACTCCTTAGGTGGTGCAATACCATTACCAAGCATTTCACGAACCTTGGTGCCGGATAGCAGTACAAAGTCCTCTTTGGTGTGATCCGGTGCCTCACGCATCATCACAACCTTATCCAGCTTCTTCGAGTAGGCAGTATGGTCAGCTTCAAAGATCTCGATATCCATTGCGCCCTCGGGAACCTCTTCCTGGAAGATAGTCTGTGCATCAAACGCGCCATAGTAGTCGCCAACACCCGCATGGTCACGACCAATAATGAAGTGGGTTGCGCCCATGTTCTGACGGAAGTAAGCGTGCAACACAGCCTCGCGAGGACCTGCATAGAGCATATCGAAGCCATAACCGGTCACCATTGCGCTATTAGGTGGGAAGTAAAGCTCAACCATCTTACGGATTGCAGCATCACGAACCGGAGCAGGGATATCGCCAGGCTTCAGCTTACCAAGCAGCATGTGAATCACCAGGCCATCACAACCTAAACGATCCATTGCCATGTGGCACAGCTCTTCGTGAGCCAGGTGCATTGGGTTACGGGTCTGGAATGCAACAACCTTCTTCCAGCCACGCTCCTTGATTTCATTACGAATCTCAACTGCAGTACGGAAGGTATCCGGGAAATCATCCTGGAAGTAGCTGAAGTGCAGCACTTGAATATCACCAGAGATAGCGATACGACCTTGAGAGTTAAATGCAGCAACACCAGGGTGCTCCATATCGTCAGTGCGGTAGACCTTATCGGTCATTACCGCCATCTGCTCGTCAGTGACGGTCTCAATATCAGCAATGTCCATAATCGCCAGTACAGGATTGCCTTCCATATTTGGATCACGCAGAGCAATACGCTTTGCATCACCAATGACATCAGCACTCTCAACCAGGCACATCACCGGGACAGGGAAGAATGAACCATCAGTCAGGGTCATTTTTTCAGCGGCACCCATTGCATCAGCAACGTTCATAAAGCCTTTAAGCGGGTTGAAATAACCTGCACCCATCATAACTGCGTTACCTGCAGCTTGAGAGCTGATAGTAATCGATGGAAGTGTTTCTGCTTCTTTCATCAATGCATGATGTTTTTCTGAGTCGTAGACGAAAAGCGGATTTAGCTCGTCTGAACCGATAGGTTTGATCATTGTTTGATCTCCATTAAGGATAGTTGGTCTCAAGGAAATACCCACAGGCATCTCCGATTAAATTCTTAGCTTTGACACTATACATCACCACAAATTGGATGGGGAAATAGGACGGTGTGATGGGGGGCAAAGGGGAACTAATAATGTCAGTAAATAATGAAATTATTTTGGAAAACTTGATCATCTCAATTAAAACCAGTAGTTTTAAAAAAACACATAAATGAAAATAATTAGTAAATTCAGTTAGTTAACTGATTGAAGAATAGTGGAGGGAAAATGGATGCAACTACGATGTGCTGATGACAGAGTACTGAGCTTTGAACGATATGGTCTCAAGGGTGGTATACCCGTTCTCTATTTTCATGGAATCCCGGGTTCTGGGATTGAGCGATCGCTCGAAGATCAATGGCTAAAAGAGAACAAGTTTGATTTTATTGCCTTTGATCGTCCAGGAATTGGTGATTCATCGCCAGATAGTAATAAATCATTTCAAAGTGTCGCTGATGATGTTGTAACACTATTAAAAGTACTATCAATCTCCAAAATCAACCTTGTAGGTTATTCGGCAGGAGGAGCTTATGCGCTTTGCTTTGCAGCCAGTTATCCTGAATATGTGGATAAAGTTATACTCTTAAGTCCTGCAGCTCAACTTTACCTGCCTGAAATATTCTCAGACCTATCAGAGTCAGCACAACTGATGTTTAAAACAGCCGTGCAGTATCCAGAGGCTCTGGTTGAGCAATTTAGTGGGCTAGTGAAGGATGTAAACACATTTAAAAGTATTGTTGCTTCAAGTTCTTCAGCAGAGGATCAGGCCTACTTTATCGATGAGCATTTTTCAGAAAATCTGGATCGCTATTTGCTGAATTCTGTTAAGCAAGGAGTTGGTGAGATGGTAAAAGAGTTCGGGCTTATCCTTTCGCCATGGGATTTCAATCCTGAATCTATTAAAGCGCATTGCACCATCTGGCATGGTGCTAAAGACCAAAACACACCACTAACAGGTTCAAAACTTCTAGCGGAGAAAATACCGGCTAACAGAACCTGTTTTTTAAAAGATAAAGGACATCATTTTTCTTACTATCAATGGAAGGAGGTTATGGGAACATTGCTGGAATGAACCAGACTGTTACCACATCTGAACTAATTGATAGCATCTATCAAGCATCATTGGATCGCTCCGTCTGGAGTAGCGTTTTAAGGCAAGTAGCGCACAATTTAAATGCACAGTCAGCATTGATTCGTCTTGTTGACCATAAAAAACAGGGTATTGGATTCTCTGCATCCTTTGGTTATGAGCAGAGCTTTATAAATATATACGCAGAGCATTACATTCAAGTTGATCCCTTTCAGAAGATTTTTGAACAAGTACCTGATGGCACAGTATTTCCACAACAAGCCATTCTTCCCATGAAGGATTATAAAAATTCTGAATTTTATAATGATTTTGTTAAACCACAGGAAAAATCACATGCAATTGGAGGTGTGTTTTTAAAAACCCCTAATACCTGGGTGCAGCTGGGTATTCAAAGAAATATTGGTCAACCTCTCTTTGAACAACAAGATGCCAACGAGTTAAAATTAATTCTCCCGCATTTAAAGCGTGTTATTTCATTAAATAAACAGATAGAGCAGATTAAAAATAAAAATCATTTTCTCGGTGCAACAGTTGACCACTATCCATTTGCAGCAGTACTCCTGGATTATCGTGGTTATTTGCTTGGTTTAAATAGAAGTGCAGAAAAATTAATTATAAATAAGTTGTTTAACATTAAAGGTAAGGAACTCACTTTTTATAACCAGTCATTAAACAATCAGTTCTACAAAACAGTCGGATTGGTAATCAATGGAAGAGAGATACCTGATGCTTTTATCCGATGCAAAGCGCTCAATGGCGATCAATACAGAATGTTTATTTCACCATTCAAAAAACGTGGAAGTGATTTTGCTGGAGTGATAACTGAACAACAAAGAGGCTTATTGGTAGCAATATTTCCTGAAACTACACAGATCAAGCTGGAGTATTCAGTCTGTAACAGACTATTTGAAGTAACAAAAGCAGAGTTTGAAATAGTACAGTTATTGATTAACGGTATGTCTATAGAAGAGATTGTTCACCTAAGAGGGGTGTCAGAAAGCACAATTAGGTCACAGTTAAAGTCATTGTTTAAAAAAACGGAGACAAAAAGCCAAAGTGATCTTGTTCAGTTTATTCTTAGTCAATTTCCACAAATATCTAATAATGGCTAACGAACAACAGACAGCCAGCATAATTGATACCATCTATCAGGCATCCTTAGATCTTTCTTTATGGGAAGATGTTGTTAAAAAGCTTGCTGAAGAATTGTGTGCGCACTCCTCAATGCTGAGGGTTTTTGATGATAATTATCGAAGCTATAATTATTTTGTATCTTATGGATATGATAAGGGTATTCAAAAACAGTATGGAGAATACTTTGCACATATTGACCCAATACAGGATGTGCTAAGAGATATGCCTGATGGTCTTGTTCTTCCACAACATGCAGTAATGTCTATGAAGGATTTTTACCGTACTGAGTTTTATAATGACTATGCTAAACCACAAGGTTTTTCACATACAATTGGTGGGGTGTTTCTCAAAGATAAAAATGGCTCAGTACAATTTGGTATGCAACGTACACGCAGACAACCACTATATGACCAGTATGATGTTAGTAAACTTAAGTTATTTGTTCCTCATTTAAAGCGTGCAATCTCTTTTAATAAAAAAATATATGAATGTAATGCTGTAAATAGGAATTTAGAAACAGCAATCAGTCATATGCCATTTGCAGTATTTTTTCTGAATATTCAAGGAAAAGTAATAGGGTTAAATATAAAGGCAGAAGAGTTAATAATTGACGGACGCCTAATTAATGTTTTTAATCAAAAGGTTCATTTTTTTAACCCAATAGATAATCATAAGTTTCAGACTACATTGGCATCGGTAGTTAAACATAGTGATCATGAGGATAACTATATTTCGCTTCAGGATGATAATGGTAAATTCCATCATATATTTGTTTTTCCAATTAACTTTGAGAAGAGCGAAATGTTTAATGAAATAAATAGTTATCAGAATGGTGTTATGGTTGGAATCTTTCCAGAAACAAATACAATCAAGTTAAATTCAAAACTGTGTAAGCAGGTGTTTGGTTTTACCCATTCTGAGTTTGAAGTAAGTCAGCATTTAGTGAACGGTAACTCTCTTGAAAGAATTGCTCGCATTAGAGGTGTCACATTAAACACTGTGAAGTCACAGTTAAAAACGCTCTTTAAAAAGACAGAAACCCAAAGTCAGTCAGCATTGGTGCAATGCGTATTAAGCCAACTCATTAAGGAGATATAAATGGCAATACAGCATGAGATACCAGCATTGATTGATACACTGTACAAAACTACAGTCAATCCTTCATCATGGTCAGGGTTCATGAAACAATTGGCAGAGTGCTTCCGGGCTGAATCTGGTTTTATTCGTGAAATCAATCACCATAAACAGCGTATTGGTTTTAACTATGTCTATGGTTATGAACAATCATGCATAAATGCCTATCAGGATCACTATATAAAGGTCGATCCATTTCAGAAAATGTTTTCAAATGTAAAAGACGGGGAGATGGTTCCACAGCAAGTAGCAATTTCTGATCGTGATTATAAAAAGACTGAATTCTATAACGATTTTACCAGGCCATATCAAAAGACGCGTGTTGTCGGTGGGCCTTTATTAAAAACAAACAGTAGTTGGGTACAGCTGGCTTTGCAGCGCAATGACAAGCAGCCGTGGTTTGATATGGTTGAAGCCAAACAGATTGAAATGTTAGTTCCACATTTAAAACGGGTTATTAGTTTAAATAGAAAGTTAAACGGTTTTCAGAAAAATCAGCATCTACTAAGTGAATCGCTTGATAAACTGCAACACGCGGTATTTATTTTAAACAGCAAGGCACAGGTGCTTGGGTTTAATCGATCAGCTAGTCAATTAATAAGCGATAACAAAATGGTGGGCATTGTTGGAGGCAAGTTGTTTCACTTGTCTCAGCTGCAAAACAATAGGCTTCAGCTTTCAATCTATAATGCGATCAATAATAAGGTGCAGATTTCTTTAAATGAATCCATATTTAAAGCAACTACAATCGATGGGAAAAAGCAATATACAATAACGGTATCACCAATAGTTGCCAGTAAATATAGTGGTGGTGTAACTGATCCGACAGGTGCAATTTGTATATTTATCAGTGAAATAAAACCAGAATTATACATCAATGAATATTTATACCGAGAGCTATATGAATTAACACCATCTGAAGTTGCAGTAGCTAAAGCATTGCTGCAGGGTAAATCACTTGAACTGATTGCATCTCAACGTAAAGTTTCAATTAGTACTATTCGCACACAGCTAAAAACACTGTTTCGTAAAACACAAACCAATGGTCAGCCTGAATTGATTCAGTGTTTGATTAACGCCAACATGCTTATAAAACCTAATGATGGATGATAAAGCATATTCAGAGATTGTTGGACTGATATATGATATCACTGAAGATGATAATCTATGGCCCAGCTTGTTAAATAAGCTTGCAGAAGTTGTTGATTATGAAACTGATAAGCAGCAATTATCACAGCTCACCCAGCACACTATCGAACAGTTTAGTAAATACACTAAAGAAAATGGCAATGCTGATGCGCGATTAATTGAGTGGAACAACTCGCACAAAGATGAAGAAGCGTTGGAAAGAATTCTTCCTCATCTTTATCAGTCACTAAAATTAAAACAAATTCTGGATAATGAAAAAACAAAGCAGCAACATTTAAAATCAATCACTAATCGATTCCCTGTTGGTATTGTCATTGTCGATCCAAAACTTAAGGTTCTAGAGGTCAATGATTATGCACAGCAGGTTATAAATAAAAATAAATGGATAAAGATCATCTCAAATCAATTGTTTGGAGTGACAAGAGCTGACACAACATTAATACAGGAAGAGGCATCAAAACGACTATCAGACAGCACTGAGGTGACAGGTAATAGTTTTGTAATTAATGGTGTTGGCGCAATTCCGCTGTCGATTCATTCATTTCCTGTTAAACATCATAATAAAATGGAGTCTACTGAAGACTATGCATTAATGCTGTTTCTTTCAACCAGGGATATGTTGCCAGAGGTTTCTACAAAGGCGCTTAAGCTAATGTACCAGCTTACACCTGCTGAATCACGATTGGTAAATGCACTTATTCATGGAAATAGTCTTGAGCTGGCGGCTGATACATTTGGTGTGAAAAACAGTACTGTAAAGAGTCAGCTTAAATCTGTATTTAGTAAAGTAAATGTTAATAGTCAGGTAGATTTAATAAGAACAATTCTAACAGGGCCAGCAATGTTTACGCTGGATACGATAAATGCACAAGAAGAATTCATACATCCACAAGCAAACACTCGCCATAACCAGTCAATAACACTGGCAGATGGACGTAAGCTAGGCTTTGCAGAATATGGTGCTAAAGAAGGAAAACCCGTTATCCACATGCATGGAATTAGTGGGTCACGTTTACAGCGCCATCCAGATGAATCAATTTTAAAAGACAATAACATAAGGCTCATTATTCCCGACAGACCCGGCTATGGCCTTTCAGATCATAAACCAGGTAGAAGTAAAAAAGATTGGGCACGAGATGTAAAAGTACTTGCTGATAACCTGGAAATAGAGCAGTTTGAAGTCAGTGGGTTTTCAATTGGCGGTGGATTTGCGTTGGCCTGCGCACATGAACTTAATGAACGCGTAACCAAAGCAACCATCATTTGCTGTTTTATACCAATTGAAACTGTGAGTGATTTAATACAGGCATCTCCACGTGATCGTTTTATTTTGTCACTGATACGATATGCTCCTCGTCTGGCCATCCAGTTTATGCGTTATTACATCCATAGTATTAAAAATAATCCGGCAAGACACCTGAAAAATTCATGTGATATTGCTCCAGAAAACGAAAAGAGACTATTGGAAACAGCTGAAATAAAAAACAATTACATAACAGCTCTCGAAGAAGCAGTAAAACATGGAGGTGAAAATATTGTGCATGAAATGTTGATTGCTAACGCCGCATGGGAAATAGACTTATCAAATATAAAACAGCCCGTCACACTATTTTATGGTGATAAGGATCCTTATGTCCCAACAGGCTTTTCCAACCGTTTAATCAGTTCACTTCCTAATGTGACTCCTATACTCAATAAAGGGGCGGGTCACTATCAGATCTATACCCATTGGGACAGAATTATTCAGCAACTCAGTTCCTGAATAACTAGAATTAATTATCTGTTATCCCTCGTATGGGGGATGAGTCATTGTTCTTATTAATTTAACCTCCTATTTTATTAACATCCTTACATAGTATTACTGGCTTAATAATTAGATGGAGATCTAAATTATGAAAAAAACATTATTTGCAATTTTCTTGTTTTCTCTTTCAACGCATGTTTTTGCGAGTAAATATGGACAATGTCTTGAAGAGTGCCGAGATAGTTATCCGAATCATAAACCCTATAAGTCCCTGTTTTCACAGATGGAAAAAGAACAGTTCGATGCTTGTGATCGAGGATGTAGTCGTGCTCATTGGATAGGAAAGAAAAAAGCGATTAAAGACAATTTTTGCCGAGAAGAATACGGAGCAATGAGCTATACATTTTATGCTTGTGACTCTGCGATAAGAGGTTTTTAATGAAAATCTGATTAAGCATGATAAATAAGTCATTGCGAACGAAGTGAAGCAATAAAAATCCTGTTTATCAGGAACTTATGGATTGCCTCGCAGCCTCGTTACTCATATTAGTGTACATGGATGTGCTAATACCGTGTGTGCAGGTTCGGGTACCATTTGTGCAGATTCTACTTGAGTTCTAGCAGGCTTTATTAATAAATATGATGCCGTATGATTACTTATATTGATGTTCGTCATCAACACAAAGACATTTTTTTAAATATGTTTCCCCCATATGGGGGATGAAACATTTTTCTGGATTATCTAGCCTTTCCACATATCTGCTCAAAGTAAGGGCAAAAAATGGGAAAGGATATGAAAATGGTGCGAGTAAATCAGTTTTTTATAATTATCGTTATTTCATTATTTATGATCATGGGTTGTAATGGTGGCTCATCATCTACGCCAAAGCCTTCACCCACACCTTCACCCACACCCTCACCGAACAATCCAAGTCCTGACCCAAATAAAGATATAATTTCGAACAAACTTGTTCTGAAGGATTTGGGTATAAAAACAGAAGCCCCTTCTGTTGTTGTTATGCCGATACATGTTTCAGATATGGATACCGGCGAATCTGTTGCAGGGCTTACAGTAAATAATTTAAAGCTTTATGAAGATGCAGCACTAATAGGCGAAGAGTCATTCATTACAATCAAACCGGTTCTCGATTCTGTAGTTAATTTTAATGTTGTATTGATGGTTGATGTCAGTTCAAGTTTAACTATTAATGATATTGCACAGGTTAAAAACGCACTTACTACTTACGTTGAGAGCTTGACTGTTAACCAAAATCTAGCTGTGTATACTTTTGATGACACAATAAATAAGTTAGTTGGTTTTACCAATGATAAAACTGCTTTAAAACTGGCGATCAACTCTATTTCAAGAGGAAATGCATCTACAAATTTATACGGTGCTATCGAATCAGCTGCTTCACTTACAAACGATGTGTTTTCACTCAATAACCTGTCATTTACTTCTGATGTTGGTGCTATGGTTGTTGTAACTGATGGTAGTGATACATCTGGGATAAGCACATTGGTTGCTGCGAAGCTTGCTGTACAGGATAAAAGAGCTTATGCAATACCTGTAGGTAATGCTGGAACAGTTGGTGGTGAACTGTATAACTCACTAAAAGATATTTTTAGTGGAGATGATAACGTCCTGGCTATTAACGATTTTTCAGCGTTAACCACTACACTTTCAGGTATAAAGACTAAATTAGAAAAATACTATGAAGGTTTATACTATGTCTATTATGCATCCCCATCTCGCTCAGGTAGTCACTCTCTGAGCCTAAGTATTAACAACAATCTAAACACTGAATCCAGCGGTAAGGTTGAAGGGGCGTTTGACGCAACAGGTTTTAGCAGTGTAGTGACTCAAGTGCAGGCAGAGGGTGCAACAGACCTGTATTTAGGTGAGAAAGTAACATGGAATATATCCACAGCATGGTCAAATGATCCTGATAACTATAGCTGGACATCAGATGCGTTGGCTAACAACAAAATAAAAGCAACAATAAATAATACTGGAGCACAAGGAGTCATAGAGGTTATTGACAGAACTTTGGTTGGTCAAACCATTCCAATAACAATAACGGATAATAACTGGAATAAGATTATTACAAAGAATCTGTTTGTCAGAGACAGTAGAGCGCCAAAAAATATTAATTTGTCTCAAACGGGCTTTAGAGAAAACACAATCGCATGGAATCCGGTGATTGATGCAACTGGTTATAAAATATATTGGAGCAATTCAAGTGGCGTTAATGATAAAAGCAATGTAATAGATGCAACTAATTCACAATTGATTCATTCCTCATTAACCAGTGGGAAGCAATATTATTATCGGATACAGTCAGTTTTTACTAATAATATTTCTGAGTTATCAGGTGAATATTCTTTAAATGTTATTGTTGATACCCCTCAAAATTTCACTATTTCAACAACACCAACAGAGAATACGCTTGGATGGGATCTTGTGGGAGATGCCACCTATAAACTGGTATGGAATACTACAGGAAATCCATCAATTGCTGATAATGTTATTGATTTACCAATCGGCACTACAAGTTATACCCATAGCAATCTCGATGCTTCAAAATTCTATTATTACAGCATCATTGCCAATGATGTTTCAATATTAAGTACTCAATCTTTAGTGCTTCGGGGAGGGTATACTCTTGGAGTAAATGTGTCTGGGCTAACAGGTGAGATTGTCCTGACAAGTCCAACAATGGCAAATTTAATTGTTAGTGCCGATGGCTTTCATAATTTTTCAACGCCAATTGCAGAAGCAAACCCATATAATGTCACAGTTCTGCAGACATCTTTTGCACAGAATTGCACTGTAACCAATGAACAAGGAGTGATTGCTGGGAATGTGGATACTGTAAATGTTAGCTGTGTAGATATGCAGATACCAGAACCAACCTTGACGTTTGGAGTAAAGAAAATAATTTTGAGCTGGAATCAAATACAAGGAGCATCGCACTATAATGTTTTATTTGATGCAGATGGGCAAAGTGGATATCAGCCGATAACTAATAATCTAACCAGCCTAACTTACGCATACAACATACCTGTGCATCTCACAAACTGGCCTAGTGCAAGGTTTATTATTCAGTCATGTGATGGCACAAGATGTGTTGATTCCCTCGCCAGTACACTCTCTGCTAGTCAAAGCATAAATTCAATCGGTTATTTTAAGGCTTCTAACACAGATGCCTCTGATCATTTTGGTCATGCCGTAAATTTAAGTGCTGATGGTAATACTCTGGCAGTTAGTGCTCCATATGAAGGCAGTAATGCCACAGGCATCAATGGTAATCAGTTGGATAATAGTGCGTTTGGTAGTGGTGCTGTTTATCTTTATCGATACGACACAGCAACCAGTTCATGGTTACAGCAAGCCTATATCAAGGCTTCTAATGCAGAAGCAAATGATAACTTTGGTTTTTCCATAAGCTTGAGTGCTGATGGTAATACCCTGGCAGTTGGTGCGAACAGTGAAAGTAGTAATGCAACAGGAATTAACGGTAACCAGTTAGATAATAATGCGGCTTCTGCAGGTGCAGTTTATCTTTATCGATACGACACAACGACCAGTTCATGGACACAGCAAGCCTACATAAAGGCCTCAAATACAGCAGCAAATGATAGATTTGGTAGTGGTGTCAGTTTAAGTGCTGATGGTGAAACCCTGGCAGTAGGGGCTTTTGAAGAAGCTAGCAGTGACACTGGCATTAATGGCAATCAGTTAGATAACAGCGCAGTAGGCGCAGGAGCTGTTTATCTTTATCGTTACAACACAACGACTAGCGTATGGACGCAGCAAGCCTATATTAAGGCTTCTAATGCAGAAGCAAATGATGGTTTTGGTTATGCCTTAAGTTTAAGTGCTGATAGTAATGCACTAGCTGTAGGGGCGTTTCGTGAAGATGGCGGTGCCAATGGCATTAACGGTATTCAGAATAATAATGGTGCAATTAATGCCGGAGCTGTTTATCTATATCGCTATAACTCAACGACCAGTTCATGGTCACAGCAAGCCTATATAAAGGCTTCAAATACAGGAGCAAATGATGCCTTTGGTGTTAGATTAAGTTTAAGTGCTGACGGTAATAGCCTGGCTGTAGGAGCGACTGCCGAAGCTAGCAGTGCCACTGGCATTAATGGTTATCAGAATGATGATAGTGCGATTAATGCCGGAGCTGTTTATCTATATCGCTACAACACAATGACCAGTGCATGGTCACAGCAAGCCTATATAAAGTCTTCAAACTCAGAAGGGGGTGATGGCTTTGGAATTGCTATATGTTTTAGTGCTGATGCCAATACTCTGGCCGTAGGAGCTGGCCTCGAAGATAGTAATGCCTTAGGAATTAATGGTGATCAGATAAATAATTCTGCGAAATTATCTGGGGCGGTTTATCTATATCGTTATGATTCAATGACTAGTGCATGGTCGGAACAAGTCTATATAAAGGCATCAAACAAATCAGGTTTTTTTGGTCGAGCTATCAGTTTAAATGCTGATGGTAAAACTTTGGCAGTAGGGGCGAATAGCGAAAAAAGTAAAGCCACAGGCATTAATGGCAATCAATTAGATACCAGCGCGTCGTATGCAGGTGCTGTTTATCTGTATTAGTCAACATGTAAGCTATCTACTCAAACGTAATGTGTGATGGGAATGGTTTGTGTGTGGCTCAATAAGCGATAGGAGAAGGAACATGAATCCTTTAATCATCACTGGTTATGTTGTACTTACTTTAATGGTGGTTTTTTTATTGAGTGGATTGTTTTTCTCCTTTTTAGGAGAAAAACAAGAGGTGCAAGGAAAAACAAGGATAATAATTAAAGTGAGAGGGCAGCATGTTGAGTTCCCAGATCGTACACAATATGCGATGTTTTTTGTCGGTTTAATCTTGCTTGTAATCACAGTATCTATATTTACACAAACACACCAAGACTATGTTGTTAATTATAAGCCAACTAGTTTTCTTCTCAGATCGGTGTATGCACATGAAAGCAATCCTTTAGATGAGAAAGAAAGAGAAGGTTGGGTTTATTTTGGATATGAAAAAAACTATAAAACATGGAACTTTGAATACTTGGAAGGGGATTTTCAACAGATGATGATAAATAAGTCAGGAGTACTTTTAAAAAGTAAAGAAGATCTTAACGTACGAAAAGATCACTTTGGTGATTTTACTGGGACTGTTTTAGAGTTCCTTAGCCCAAAACCCAAGAAAATTGATGAATTAAAGCAAGGGCAATGTATTAAAGTAAATGATGTGATGAGTGTAGGTTTTAGTAAAATTTGGATTCGTTTTACGCGTAACAAGTGTTCATAAATGGAAAGGAGTTATTATGATAATAATTATATCTAATCGTGAGGTAAATGAAGCATACAGGGATCACCGTTTCTTTGGTGAAGAATTAGCAGTCGAGCAAGGTGATTCATTAAGGATGGCAGTAGCTAGATCAACCTTGAAAGAAGATACCGACACTTATGATGAAGATGGTATTGGAGGCGAGATTTATATACCTCCAGAGTATCTCTGGGAACTTGAGCCTGTTGTACAGGGAGGTGAGCGTGATTTTTTATCTAATCTGGTAGAACAGCTAGATGTAGATGCCATGAATAAGAAATGGGTCTTTTTTCTGCATGGCAACAATCAAACAATTAAAAAGAACCTGAATAAATGTCGTGAAATAGAAGAGTTGCATGATGTTAATATTATTGCTCTATCATGGCCATCATGGGGTGAGTTGTTTTCCTCCAGCTTAATAAAAAAGATAGGTTGGATTCTTCTAAAAGGTGGCGGGATAAATATAGGTACAATTAAGTCGATTATTGGTGCAAGTATTGATCAAAAGCAGGAAAATTATGCTCAAGCTGTCAATAATTCAGAAGTTTCCAGAAAGGCGTTATCAGATACATTACAGTTAGTATATGAGGCATTTATTCAACCAGCTAAAGAGCGTTATCCTGAACAGTTCTCAATCAACATGCTGATCCATAGTTTGGGTAATCGTGTGCTACAGCACATGATCAACGACTCTGCTCTCAATGTACAGTCAAATATATTTGAGAATGTAGTGTTACATCAGGCAGATGTGGATACAGAGAATCATAGAGATTGGGTTAAAAGAATCAGTCTTGGTAAGCATGTTTATGTGACTGCAAACAAATATGATGCTGTGTTACGTATATCAGATATCTTTGGTAGTAATCCATTACGACTGGGGAATAAATTTGGAAAAAATAAATGTACTAAAGGTGAAGTCACCGCTTACATTGATTTCACAAAAGGCGACTCTGTTGGTTTCAATCATGGACTGTTCAGAATGGAAGAAAATCAAAATGAAAAAATAAATGATTGTTTTAATGCTTTGTTAACAGGGTATGCTCTTTTTCATGATGGACGTACACCGCTAGGATATAGAAAGAAATCAGACAACCACTATTTATTAAAGCCATCACAGCAACAATCTCAATATATTACTTATGTGGGTGATGATTAAGTTTTAAATTAGCTATATAAAAGTTGACCGATCTGGTAGTGAAACATAATTTAGGTTGAAAACACGGGATGTTGTTGATGAGTAATGCAGGGATGGGAGCTGCGACAGCATCATCAGTAGATGGAATAGTTAGTGCTGATGGCTCAGTAATTGTGGGTATCGGAAATCTTACAGGTGTGGGTAATTTCATCACACTTTCCGTGAAGCAATAAAAAAGTTATGCGCATTAAATGCCGGACAGGGATCACCTGTCCGGCTTTGTAAATCGTTAAACTACTATAGACTCTATATGGCTTGGCTATAAAGTGTTCAGATAGATTCAGAGAAATAGACTAAATAAAGTTAACCGGAATTTGTACTATGGTGTCGGATATTAACTCTACTTGTTTCCCTCTATTGATCACGATCCCATATTTACAATCCATGTCTTTTATGAAGTTTTCCATACCACATAAAGATTTACGATTAACTGATGAAGAAAGTTTGATCTCGATCGGTATGGTTCCAAATGCGCCATCAATGATTAAATCAACCTCAGATTTATCGATGGTACGGTAGTAGTTAAAATCAAGTTGGGTTGCCATTGTAGACTGGATACCACGTATTATTTCTTCGATAACAAAGCTCTCAAAAGAAAACCCTGCTACTGGGTGCAACTGCAATTGATCCAAATCCTGAATTTTTAACAAATAATGGAGTAATCCCTGATCTCTGAAAAAGCCTTTATCTGACTTTTGAACCTTTTTAAGGCTGTTTTTTGTAAAGGATTGCAGGTTACGCCAGACAAATGTTTGATGAATAATATCCAAATAGTCCCTGACTGTAGAAACACTAATACCCAGCGCCCTGGAAATATCACTCATGTTGAGCTGATGGCCTGAAAACTGTGAAAGTAATGTTAGAAAACGTCTGAAATTATGAATATTAAGACGAGGGAACAAGCTACGGATATCACGGTTGATGTAATCAGATATATAGTTTTCTACCCAGTGGTTGTAATAAATCGGATTGTTGACACCCTCAATTAATGGTTCTGGAAAACCGCCGCTCTGCCAGAGATGCATTGATTGTGTGAGGCTTATTTTACTGTCTAATTCCAGATACCTGTTAATGGTTGTGTTTTTATCTATTAACAGATCGTAGAGCATTGAAAGAGGTTGTTCATAAAACTCGCCCTGTTTAAATGGCCACATCTCAACTGTAGCAATTCGTCCGGCGAGACTTTCAGTAATACCCCTTACAATTTCTGGCGAGCTGGAACCTGTAAGTAAAAATCGTCCTTTGAGATTGCGATTTTTATCAATGACATTTCTTAGTGTTTTAAATAATTCGGGATATTGTTGTACCTCATCAATGATGACCTTTTCTGAATGAAGCTCGAAAAATGTGATTGGATCATTTGCGATCAACTGATAGTCATCGGCTCTTTCCAGATCGTAATATTTCCAGTCAGGCCTGATACGCTTGACCAGTGTCGATTTACCACACTGACGTGAGCCAATGACTGCGACAACAGGAAATAGCAGCAATAGCTGATCGACTTTCTGTTCGAGATAACGTTTTTTATCCATGATATTTGTAGGTTAGTCGTAAATATCATGGGTGTAAAGTGCGATTAGAAAAAAAGCCGGACAGGGATCGCCCGTCCGGCTTTGTACATCACTCAACCGCTAAAGGTTCTCATACGGTTTGATAATAGATGTTCTGTGGGTGGTTGGCCTGGGCAAAGAAGAACCAACGCTCAAACAGCAGGCCAATATACTGAATAATAAATGCTGCGATTAGCAGATATTCATTATGCATTTCAATGCCGATGGATAATAGAATGACCGGGATCGGGAATACCAATACCAGGAAAATCCATTTTATTGATTTTAAAAACAGTGCACTTTTTCCATGAAAATATTCACGGGTATTATATGAGCCGCCCATCATACCCATCGCTTTTTGTTTAATATGTGAGTGGCGTACGCCAATAGCGCTTTTGATGGTGATTTTTTCTTTAATCCGGCTATTACGCCATAAAGATGCGCTGCGGCTGATCATGCCACCTAAGGTAATGATAATGGCCCATCCTCCATAAAAGTTAACCAGTTCCGGGCCATATTCATGGGCAAATACGGCAGCCAGGGTGAAACCAGAAGCACCACCAAGTAAGGTGTAATTGATCACGGTTAACGGTGTCGCCCATTCACGTAGAAAGCGGATGCTGGCATAGATCATCGCAGTACATAGATACAGACCAAAAACCACCAGGGTCGTTAAAGATCCGATGATTAATGTTAACTGTCCTTTAATTTCACTATTAAACAGATTCAGATCCCATCCAAAAAACTGAAAAACCGCGTAGATAAACACCATCGCAATGGTCGCAGGTATCGCAATTAACTCACGTGAAAGCCAGGAAGTACGCCATTGGGTCATTCCACGCCATGCACGGGTCCACATATAGCTGGGTTTTCCCAAATGAAAGACAGCAGCAAACAATCCACCTAAAAGAAATAACAAGGCAATGAAGGAGCCGTAGGAGTAAAAATCAGTTGCCTGAGGCGGGAGTAATCCCACAGCAGAATAGCTTTGGCCAGTATAAACCGCCAGGAATAATCCCTGGCCGACACCAATCAAAGTGGTTAGAAATATGACAGAAAAAGCGGGATGCATAGTCAGACTCTCCTTACATCATCCAGTCATCAAGCGTGGACTCTTTAATCGTTTCATGACGTATATCCTCTTTATTAAGTGGATTGTCCTGACGAATGAGCTCCTCAGCGAGAATATTTTTACGGATCTTGCGTCGTGGTAAATAGTGATTAGCTGGTTGTGTGCCCCATTCAGGCATTAGCTGGTACCCACCATTTTCACGAATCGCAATTGAAACTTCTGATTGTGGATCCTGTACATCACCGAATAGTCGTGCAGATGTTGGGCAGGAAAGTACACATGATGGTTTGCGTTCTGCTTCCGGTAGCGACATATCGTAGATACGGTCGACACAGAGTGTACACTTCTTCATTACCTTTTGATGCTCGTCAAACTCTCTGGCGCCATATGGGCAAGCCCATGAGCAGTATTTACAGCCGATGCATTTATCATAATCTACCAGAACGATACCATCCTCCTCACGTTTATAGCTTGCTCCGGTTGGGCAAACCGGGACGCAGGGAGCATCTTCACAATGAAGACAGCTTTTAGGAAAATGGAGTGTTTCCGTACAAGGGAACTCACCAATTTCATAGGTTTGTACCCGGTTGAAAAATGTTCCGGTCGGATCTTTGGTGAAGGGATTATCATCAAACATTGGGCCAGCTTCACCAGAGGTATTCCACTCTTTGCAAGACGTGACACAGGCGTGACAGCCGACACATACATTCAAATCAATAACCAGGGCTAGCTGTGTCATTACTTGCCTCCTATATCGGTAAACAGTCCGGCAAAGAAATTCTGCCATGGACGCCGTTTTGGTGTTCCCGGCAATGACGGCATCGTTTTGTATTGAGGCCATGTCTCTTTAGGCTCATCATCTCCAGCTTTGTATACGCGTACTCGCACGTCATACCAGCCAGCCTGACCAGTTACCGGATCAGAGTTTGAAATATGTTCACCAGCATCATTCGCTGGAAGTTCTTCACCAATGATATGGTTCAATAAAAACCCCTGTTTGGACTCATTTGCCTTGCCATCAAGATTCCATGCGCCTGATGCTTTACCCACGGCATTCCATGTCCAGACAGTGCCAGGTTCAACAGCCTCAGAAAAACGAGCCATACAGCGAACTTTTCCATGCATCGATTCAACCCACATCCAACCACCATCCTCTATACCCTGTGCCTGTGCTGTTGAAGGATGAAGATAGAGGAAATTATAGGTATGGATCTGACGTAGCCATGCATTTTGTGAATCCCAGGAGTGATACATTGCCATCGGGCGTTGAGTGATCGCATTTAATGGATAGGTATGTTTATCCGTTAACTGTGACTCTAAAGGCTCAAAATAAAATGGCAGAGGATCAAAATACTTCTCGACACGCTTGCGTAAATGATCCGGTGGTTGTTTCCCGTCGGTCTTACCCTGTGCAGCCAAGCGGAATTTTTGCAGAACTTCCGAGTAGATATGCAGATTAATTGGTTCTGCATATCGGGTCATGCCGTGTGCTTGTGCCCATTGTAAATAGCCCTGATTCCAGTTACGCATGTATTGGTAGGACTTGGGCATTTCATGGTGATAAACACAGTTATTCTTTTCGTACATCTTCCATTGATCCGGATTCGGCTCACCCTTCATCGATTTCTGTCCGCCATCACCACGCCAACCACCAAGAAAACCTATACCCGAACCCGGGGCGGTTTCAAAATTAATCACAAAATCAGGATAATCGCGGAATTTGCGCTTGCCGGTTTCAGTTACAAATGCCGGAAGTCCAAGACGTGTCCCCATTTCAATGATAACTTCCTGGAATGGCTTGCATTGACCTGTTGGCGGTAATACCGGAATACGAACTGAATCGACCGGACCATCAAATTCAGAGATAGGACGATCGAGCATTGACATACAATCGTGACGCTCAAGATAGGTTGTATCCGGCAGAACCAAATCGGCAAAGGCTGTGGTTTCTGACTGGAACGCATCCGCAACAATGATAAACGGGATTTTATATTCACCATTATCATCCTTGTCGTTGAGCATTTTGCGTACTTCATCGGTATTCATACTGGAGTTCCATGCCATGTTAGCCATGAACAGGAACAGGGTATCAATTTTGTATGGATCACCTCGCCATGCATTGGTGATGACGTTATGCATAAGGCCATGCACAGATAGTGGATGTTCCCAGGAAAAACCTTTGTCGATACGAATAGGTTTGCCCTCATCATCAACAAACAGGTCATCCGGATCCGATGGCCATCCCAGAGGCATACCATTGAGTGGGGTATCTGGTTGCACATCATCCCAACTGGTTGGAGTTTTAGGACAAGGCGGAATAGGACGCGGGAATGGCGCCTTGTGACGGAAACCGCCGGGGCGATCGATCGTTCCCAAAATGGACATCAAAATAGACAGTGCACGAATGGAGTGAAAACCGTTCGAGTGTGCAGCGAGACCACGCATCGCATGAAATGCAACCGGGTTTCCGGTGACGCTGGTGTGCTCATTATCCCAAACATCCGTCCAGGCGATAGGTAGTTCAATTTTCTCATCACGTGCGGTTATACCCATCTCATGTGCTAGGCGACGAATGGTTGCAACAGGAATTCCAGTGATATTCTCGGCCCATTCCGGGGTGTACTGTTCCAGTCGCTCTTTTAGTAACTGGAATGAAGGTTTTACGGGGGTGCCATCAGAGAGAGTAAATTCACCCATTAAACGTGGATCTGCTCCTGGCGTATGGGTAGAAATGGGTTTATCCAGTTCACGATCCCACCACAGCTTGTTTTGTGGATCAAAGCAGCCTTCTTCCGGGGGCACCTCAAAACGCACAAACATACCGTACTCTGTACTTTTAGGATCAAGGTTTACCAGTTCAGCGGCATTCGAGTATTGCACCAGAAATTCACGGTCATACAGACCCATTTTGATAATTTCGTTCGACAGAGCAAGCAGGAGAGCGCCATCAGTACCGGGTTTTATCGGTATCCACTCATCAGCAATGGCAGAATATCCGGTACGAACTGGATTAATAGAGATAAATCGACCACCATTGCGCTTGAATTTGGATAAGGCCATCTTCATCGGATTGGAGTGGTGATCTTCGGCGGTGCCTATCATTACAAATAATTTTGCCCGATCCAGATCCGGGCCACCAAACTCCCAGAAAGAGCCGCCGATGGTATAGATCATGCCCGCAGCCATATTTACCGAGCAGAATCCACCATGTGCAGCATAGTTTGGCGTACCAAACTGTTTGGCAAACATTCCGGTTAATGCCTGCATTTGATCCCGTCCGGTAAACAGAGCCAGCTTGCTTGGATCGGTTTTACGGATGTTACCCAGACGTTCTTCCATAATATCGAAGGCTTCATCCCAACTAATGGGTTCAAATTTGGCATCACCTCGATTTGCATTGGCTTTGCGTTTTAGAGGCTGTGTCAGTCGAGCAGGGGAATACTGTTTCATTATTCCTGATGCACCCTTGGCGCACATCACACCTTTATTTAATGGATGGTCAGGATTTCCCTGGATATAACGAACCTCTCCATCACGGAGAGTAACCCTGATCCCGCAGCGGCAGGCACACATATAACAGGTTGTGTTTTTAACCTCGGTACGACTGCTGGTTAATACTTGAGACATATCAGTTACCTGGTGATTCTGTAAGGAAAGTAAGCATAGTGACAATAAATGCTGTTATGATACAGAATATTATTAAAAGATAATTTGCTAATATACACATCATGGCAGGGTAAAATCAACTGCTTTTCCGACAAAACAAATCAAGTACTTAGCAAATTTAGGCTCAGTTTAAGTTTATTAAAATGAGTTAATAAACCAAGCTTATGCAGTCAGAAGATTGTTCTGTTTGGAGTATTGTCTAAGTAGGGCTATTGTAGCGATCCCTAATAACGGGAACCGCGTGCGTTGTCTGAGTTTTTTGAGCGAACCGGTAAGATTTCTGAGTAGACAATTGGTGTCTGCTTGTTAACAGGTTTTTACGATCTCCGTAACTTTACGGTGGTGTTTTAACTACAGTTGAAAACCAAAGGAGCATTAATATGCCAACATTTGTACGTACCGACAAATGCGATGGCTGCAAGGGTCAGGACAAGACAGCTTGCATGTACATCTGCCCTCATGACTTGATGAAGCTGGATAAAGACGGCTCAGACACCGGTCATGCTATGAAGTCATACAACCAGGAGCCTGAGCAGTGCTGGGAGTGCTACTCTTGCGTTAAGATTTGCCCTCAGAATGCTATCGAAGCCCGTCACTATGCTGACGTTGTTCCTTTAGGTGGTTCTGTGCAGCCTCTGCGTGGTTCTGACTCAATTATGTGGACCATCAAGTTCCGTAACGGCACTTTGAAGCGTTTCAAGTTCCCAATCCGTACTACTCCAGAAGGTTCTATCGATTGTTACGGTGGAAAAGCTGAAGCTGATATGGCGAACATCGAAGCTGTGGGTTTCTTTAACCACAATGAGCAGAATGGTTTCCGTGCTGGCGATCCAAGTGAGCTGATCTGTAAGTAATCTGACTTGAGATTTATTTTAGAATTTAAATAGAGGATTTAGAAATGGCTGAATTTGGAAATCCAGACGTCATTGAAGAAGAAGTCGATGTTCTTATGATCGGCGGCGGCATGGCTAACTGCGGTGCTGCATACGAGATCATGCCTTGGGCCAAGCAAGCTGAAGCTGAGCTGGGTCGTGAGTTGAAGATCAAACTGGTTGATAAAGCTGCTCTTGACCGCTCTGGTGCGGTTGCACAGGGTCTGTCTGCTATCAACACCTACATTGGTTCTGAGCAGGATCCAGCGGATTACGCTCGTATGGTCTCTAACGACCTGATGGGTATTACCCGTGACGATCTGGCATACGACCTTGGTCGTGTTGTTGATGAGTCTGTTCACTTGTTTGAAGAGTGGGGTCTCCCAATCTGGAAAACTGACGAGAACGGTGAGCGTCATGACGGTTCTAAAGGCATGGCATCACTGAAAGATGGTGGTAAGCCAGTACGTTCTGGTAAATGGCAGATCATGATCAACGGTGAGTCATACAAGTGGATTGTTGCAGAAGCTGCAAAAAAATCACTGGGTATGGATCGCATTCAAGAGCGTGTATTCATTGTTAAGCTGGTTAATGACAAGAATGACCCAAGCCGTATTGCTGGTGCAGTTGGTTTCTCAACTCGTGACCACAAACTGTTTGTCTTCAAAGCAAAAGCAATCCTGCTGGCCGCTGGTGGTTGTGTAAACATCTTCCGCCCACGTTCAGTTGGTGAAGGTACAGGTCGTGCGTGGTACCCAGTATGGAACGCAGGTTCTACCTACTCAATGGCTGCTGAGGCAGGTGCTGAGTTGACTCTGATGGAAAACCGTTTCGTACCTACCCGCTTTAAAGATGGTTACGGTCCTGTTGGCGCATGGTTCCTGCTGTTCAAATCACAGGCAACTAACGCTGTCGGCGAGACCTACATGACTCGTAACAAAGAGATGCTGGATGATTACCCTCCATATGGTCAGGCTGCTGTTCCTGCATCATGTCTGCGTAACCACCTGATGCTCAAGGAGATGAAAGAAGGTCGTGGTCCTATCTGGATGGACACTGTTACAGCTCTGGCTAAACTGCGTGAGACCCTGTCTCCTCGTGAAGTTAAGCACCTGGAAGCTGAAGCATGGGAAGACTTCCTTGATATGTGTGTTGGCCAGTGCGGTATCTGGGTTGGTGAGAACATTGAGCCTGAGAAGAAGAATTCAGAGCTGATGCCTACCGAACCATACCTGTTAGGTTCACACTCAGGTTGTTGTGGTATCTGGACTTCTGGTCCTACTGACGTTGGCGCGCCAACTGAAGAGACAGAAGCTGGTGTTCCTGAGCATCTGCCTTCAGGCTGGAACTGGGGCTACCGTGGTATGACCACTGTTAGCGGTCTGTTCACAGCTGGTGACGGTGTTGGTGCATCTGGACATAAGTTCTCATCTGGTTCACATGCTGAAGGCCGTATGGCTGCTAAAGCAATGGTTAAGTATGTACTTGACAACAAAGACTTCCAGCCTGAGCTGGATACTTCTGTTGAAGATCTGGTTAATGAAATCTATCAGCCAGTACGTACCTACCTTGAGTTCAAAGACTACACAACTGCAATTGATGTTAACCCTAACTACATCACTCCTAAAATGCTTCAGTTCCGTCTGCAGAAAATCATGGACGAGTATGTTGCCGGTGTTGCAACTTACTACACTACCAACGACCACATGATGGCAGTTGCAGAAGAGAAGCTGGGCATGTTGAAGGAAGATGCTGAGAAGATGCGTGCGAAAGACCTGCACGAACTGCTCCGTGCATGGGAAAACTATCACCGTATCTTGACTGCTGAAGCTCACATGAAACATATCCAGTTCCGTGAAGAGTCACGTTATCCTGGATTCTACTATCGTGCAGACAAGAACTTTGTCGACGAAGAGAACTGGCATTGTTTTGTGAACTCAATCTACAACAAAGAGACTAAAGAGTGGACTTGCTTCAAGCGCGCTCACGTTGATTTGGTAGATAAGTCTAAGCTGTTCAAAACTGCTGCTCATTAGTAGTTGAGTTAGAACTTTTCACGTAATTATTACGTGAATGGTAAAGACTACATAAAGCCGGGTTCTCGCGAACCCGGCTTTTATGTTTAGGAATAACGGTATACTGCGAGTACAAGATGTACTGGAGCAGTGAATGTTTAGGTCGTTCTCAGCCATCCATGGCTTTCACGACATGAATGAATGATCTATGTTGGAAAATAGGTAGGCTGTGTGTATGGATGCACATTTGCGTGATTTCCTTATGTAGATCCTGTATTTTTATCTATCTGATTTATCAACTGTTCAAGATTGGATAGGTAAAAGTATTTTTCAAGCGCTGGACTTCACTCCCTAGTCCTGCCCAGGTTAAGTTTGTTTTCAAACTGACAATTTTTTAAAGAGAAGTAATATGGCTGATGTACATGTAAAAGATTCACCAATTCCTGCGAGTCCGCTGGTTCCTAATTTACTGCCTGGCGAAAAGGAGATTTCATTCAAGTGTTATCCCGGGATCTCCTGTTTCAATGCCTGCTGTAGCAATATTGATATTACATTAACCCCATACGATATTATTCGACTTAAAAATCGCCTGGATATTGATTCCAGTGAGTTTCTAAAAGAGTACACCGTCCCATTTGAATTTGAAAAAGATGGGATTGCCGGGGTCAAGTTTAAGCCGGTTGATGGCGGAACTGCTTGCCGCTTTATGGTTGATGAAGGTTGTAGTGTTTATGAAGATCGTCCTACAGCGTGCCGTTATTATCCGGTTGGACTGGTATCTTTGCGTAAGCAGGATGAATATACCGATACCAGTCAGTATGCCCTCGTAGAAGAGCCGCACTGTAAAGGTCATTTTGAAGATAACAAAATGACTATTAATGAATATCGCAAAGATCAGGGTGTTGAAGAGTATGATGTGCTTGGTCGTGGCTGGAGACAGTTAATCCTTAAGAAAAAATCATCAGGTGCAACCATTGGTAAGCCTACGGTAAGAAGTCGCCAGCTATTTTTTATGACTTGCTATGATATTGATCGCTTCCGTACCTTTGTCGCCAGTGACGGTTTTCAAAATAGCTTTGATATTGAAGTAGAGCGTATGCAAAAAGCATTAACAGATGATGTTGCATTGATGCTATTTGGCTTCGACTTTCTTAAACATGTACTTTTTGGTGAAGAGACCATTAAAACTAAAGAGGGAGCCTATGAGACCAGAGTCAGTCAGAAAGAGGCGGTTAGCCCTAAAGTTGAACCAGGCGATGACTATTCACCTGATGTTGAACCGGTAGATGATATTTAATAACTCTAAAAGGGGCTTTAGCCCCTTTTTTTGAATCTGATGTATGTGTGACGAGATCATTTTAAAACCGATAGGCGTTGTGCACTCTTGTTTTCAGGAAAAGTTTGGAACGCCCCGTCAGCCAGGTCTGGTGGTAAGTAGCACGGGAATCATAGAGATCTTCTCGGACTATGCACATCCTGAAGCATTTAAAGGTCTTGAAGAGTTTTCGCATCTATGGGTTCTGTTTCATTTTAATCAAACAGCTGAGCAGGGATGGAAACCCAAAGTAAGGCCTCCAAGACTCGGTGGGAATAAATATGTCGGTGTGTTTGCTACCCGTTCCATGTTCAGGCCTAATCCAATAGGTCTGTCGGTAGTAAAGCTGGGGTACATTGAACACCAAAAAGGCGTTTGTCATCTCCACATTTCCGGTCAGGATATTATTGATAAAACCCCGGTACTTGATATCAAGCCTTATATTCCCTATGTTGATTCGATAACTGATGCTGATGGCGGTTTTGCAAGTTGTAAACCGCAACGACTCTATCAAGTGAACTTTAGGGATGAGATCAAAGAGTTGTCTGTAGAGCTGGATGAGTCCATCATAAATTTAATTGCAGATACCCTCTGTTATGATCCACGCCCCCAGTACCAGGCTGGTGCGAGTGATAACAATCGAATCTATGGGTTTAATATCAGTGGCTACAATGTTCGCTGGGTTGTGATTAGCGAGGATACAATTGAGGTAATTTCGGTTGAACAACTAAAAAAGGGGCAGTAAGCCCCTTTGATAGTAGCGATGTTTATATTTTAATCTTCATCTTCATTAAAGCTTTTCTTTTCCAGCCCTTCATTTACGCGAAGTTGTCTGCCAAAAAAATCGGTGCCGTCTAAAGACTTAATGGCTTTATCTGCAGCTTTTGCATCCATTTCAACAAATGCAAAGCCACGAGGTCTGCGGGTAACTCTGTCTGTCATAATACGAACTGAATGAACATAGCCATATTGTGCAAAGAGTTCTCTTAGTTGCTCGGTATTTGCCTTAAAGGCAAGGTTACCGATAAATATTGTCTTGGGTGTTCCGGAAGCTGCAGCTGCAACAGAGTCGGAAGTTATAAAAAGAATGGTTATTAAGGATCCTAAAAAAGCACCTAAAGCCATAGCATTAGTAAAGACTATTCTTTTGGGTGCCTCATCCATTCCCATCATACTAAATAAGAGATAGCCAAGCAGGGCCATGGCAATAGAAATAATGACAGTGATTGTAAATTGTTTAAACGATGGAAACTTCATTCAGTATTACCTTGTTAAGCTAGAAAGTTATTCAAATTAAAAAACGGCGCTCATTCTAACACCATTAGAATTCTTTGACTGTATCTATAAATAAAAAAAGGCAGACACTATTGAAAGTGTCTGCCTCTATTCTTGTTTATTTAATTTCCTTGTGAATAATTATATTGAGGTGCAAATTGTTGTGGTGCGTACCTTTGTCCACCATAAGGTTGTCCGTATGGTTGAGGAGTGTATGGCATTGCAGGGTAGGGATATGGAATATAGATAGGAACGACTGGTGGATAGTAATATTCAATATCTTTAGTGCTTGCCTTTCCTGATGCAGTGTCTGAGGTTGTGCTGTCAAAGGTAGTTGCCGCAGCAGGCTCAGTTGGTGAAGCCTGTACAGGCTCTGCAACTGTGGTTGATACCTCTTTTTCTGTCACAACTGTTGTTGATGGCTCGACATCTGTAGAAGACGGTGAAGCGGCTGAGGTTATAGCTGTCTCAGTTGTTTCTTTTGTATCTACTGTAGTGCCAGTGTTTGCGTTATTGCTGCTATCCTGGGAATCAACCAATTTATCACTGGGTATAGATGTTGTAGAGTCAGGTGATGAATCTGCCACAGGTGTTACTTTCACAGCTTGTGGTGGCATACTCTTCTCAGATGCAGTGCTTTCACTACTAGCTTTTGACGCTGTATCACTTTCAGCTAATGCTTTTGTTGTCTCAGAGCCTGCATTCACGCTTGTGTCAGAAACAGAAGAACTACTGCTGCTATAAGAAGGCTGCATTCCCGTTTCATCCACCATCCCTTTGATCCAGTTAAAGATCAGAAGGACCACAATGATGAGCATTAGTGCAGTAGGCCAGATTCTTTGAGCTGGTCTTGGACGTTTGAATGCTGGCGCAGGTTTTGCTTTTGGTTGTTCAGATTCAGGTTTATTACCAGCGGTAATGCCCAGATCTTCGAGTTTTTCTCGTAGCACCTCCTGTTCTGCACTCTCTTTAGTTGCTGCAGCTGTCGCCTGGGTTGGTGCGGTAGACTTTTTGATGACAGATTTCTTTTTAACGGAGGCTTTCTTCGCTGCAGCCTTCTTTTTTACTGATGTTTTTTTCACAGGCTTGTTGATAGCCTCATTCATTTCAGGAGTCATCGATTCGGTTTTTGCTGCGGTCGATGCTGGATTGTTTGTTTCTTCTTTCTCATCAGCCATTGTGTGCTCCTTGAATTTAAGTTGGATAGTTATTTTTGGGTAGATAGTTGATCAAGCATATCCGGTGTCATATCTAATCCAGTAGCCAAGTCAGGATTAATCGATATTGCATGGCCTTTTCCTATTTTCTCTAGTATCCAGGTGAATTCAGCTAGTAATCCACCTTTATATTCAGGAAATTGTTCGAGAAAATTCTTTGCGCGTTCAGGGCTGGTAAAGAGTATAAGTGTTTCCACACCCTCTTCGGTAGTCAATGTAAGTGGGACTGCGGTTTGACTGGTTTGCAAGCCATCCACTTTGGTTTGATCCTGAATGGGCATAAAAAGTTCACTTTGTAAAAGTGTCTGCATAAACTGCTGTTGGGTTAAAGTTCCTGCCTGGGCAGCAACTATGTTTTTCTCAATCTCATTGGCAGGCACGAATTCATGCGTCATTGATATTCTCTACTGGTTTAGTGTGTTCTATTAAGACACTGTTTAAGAATTTGATCCACTAATTTACATGATTATAGCCGAGTAAATTAACATTTTCTTATATAAAGGTGTAGTCTGCCAACATCTGCTGTACAATCGCGCCAAATTTTCTCTATCAGGACTGCTTTTGTGATTGAAAACCTAAGAAATATTGCGATTATTGCCCATGTTGATCATGGTAAAACAACATTGGTTGATCAGCTATTAAAACAATCTGACACATATGATGAGCGGACTCAGCTGGAAGAGCGTGCTATGGACTCTAATGATCAGGAGAGAGAGCGCGGTATCACTATTCTTGCAAAACCCACCGCAATACGCTGGGGTGACTACCGGATAAATATTGTGGATACACCGGGCCACGCGGATTTTGGTGGCGAAGTTGAGCGTGTGCTCTCTATGGTTGATTCGGTGCTTCTGCTGGTTGATGCAGTAGAAGGCCCGATGCCGCAAACACGCTTTGTCACTGAAAAAGCGTTACGCCGTGGTTTAAAGCCAATTGTTGTTGTTAATAAAATTGATCGCCCTGCTGCGCGTCCTGAGTGGGCACTGGATCAAACCTTTGATTTATTTGACCGTTTGGGTGCAACAGACGAACAACTGGACTTTCCGGTCGTATACGCTTCTGGTTTAGGTGGCTTTTCAGGACTGGATGCAGATGTGCGTGATGGAGATATGACACCACTACTGCAATCCATTGTTGACTATGTTCATCCTCCACAAGTTGAGATAGAAGATCCGTTCCAGCTTCAGGTGTCTCAACTTGATTACAACAGCTATGTCGGGGTGATTGGAATAGGTCGTATTGCGCGTGGCCGTATTAAAACCAATACACGTGTAACCATCGTCGACTCTAATGGTCAAAGACGTAATGGAAGAATTTTACAGTTATTTGGATTTATGGGACTGGATCGGGTGGAAATAGATGAAGCTCAGGCGGGCGATATTATCTGTTTTACTGGGATTGATCCTCTCAATATCTCAGAAACGCTTTGTGATCCGGATGCTGTTGAGGCGCTGGCACCTTTGAGTGTTGATGAGCCAACCGTAAGCATGACCTTCCAGGTAAACAATTCGCCTTTTGCCGGTAAGGATGGAAAGTTTGTTACATCCCGTCAGATCAAAGAGCGGCTGGACCAGGAGTTGAAACACAATGTTGCGCTTAGGGTTGAGCAGGGATCTGATCCGGATAAATTCCGGGTGTCAGGACGAGGTGAACTTCATCTTTCGGTCTTAATCGAGAATATGCGCAGAGAAGGCTTTGAGTTAGGTGTCTCCAGACCAGAAGTCATTATTCGTGAAATAGATGGTGAAGCACAGGAGCCGTATGAGCAAGTTACTGTCGATGTGGAAGAGCAGCATCAAGGCGGCGTGATGGAGCGGTTGGGAATTCGTGGTGCAGAACTCAAAAATATGGTGCCAGATGGACATGGTCGTGTGAGACTGGATTACATTATGCCAGCAAGGGGTCTGATAGGATTCAGAACAGAATTTTTAACCGCGACACAGGGTTCAGGTCTTATATATAGTGTGTTTGATCATTATGGACCATTTAAGAAAGGAAGTTATGGAAACCGAAAAAATGGAGTGATGATTGCTAATGCCCCCGGAAAAGCCTTAACCAATGCCATTTTTAATCTGCAAGAGCGTGGCAGAATGTTTATCGGGCATGGTGAAGAGGTATATGAAGGAATGGTTGTTGGGTTGCATTCACGTGATAATGATTTAGTAGTGAATGCCCTTAAGGGGAAGCAACTAACCAACGTGCGCGCATCCGGAACTGATGAGGCTCAGGTTTTAACCCCGCCGGTTATCCATACCCTGGAGCAGGCACTGGAGTTTATCGATGATGATGAACTGGTTGAGGTTACACCCAACCATATCCGCCTGCGTAAAAAACTGCTGAAAGAGCATGAGCGCAAACGTGCAGGACGTGCAGAAAAGTGATAGAGCTTTTGAGCCATATATTGTAGTTAATAAAAAAGCCGCTAACCAAGCGGCTTTTTTTGTGCACAGTAAGTTATTGCTGACAAGGTTATATTAAAATAGAATGCAAGACATGGCACAAAGGATGTTTAAGAAAGGGAGTAAAATGTATATGACTAATAACGTGAGGCGCACAACTAACCTTGTTAAGGCTGATGCTGTATTATTGATTTATACTAAGCAAGCAACAGGAGCATGATAATGATTGGATTATTGCAAAGAGTGACCCATGCGTCAGTAGCGATTAATTCGAAAACGGTCGCAAAGATTGAGCAGGGCTTATTAGTGTTGGCTGGAATTGAAAAGGACGATAATAATGACACGGCTGAACAGTTGGTTAATAAAATTATCAATTACAGGGTTTTTGAAGATAAGGCCGGAAAAATGAATAATTCATTAAAGGATATAGATGGCGGGCTGTTACTGGTGCCGCAATTTACCCTTACAGCGAATACAGATAAAGGGCGGAGACCAGGCTTTTCAGGTGCAGCAAACCCCGAGCTTAGCCGTGGACTTTTTGACTATCTGACAGGCTACGCCAGTGCACATTATCCTCATGTTAGATGCGGGCTATTTGGTGCAGATATGCAAGTTTCACTGACGAATGATGGACCGGTTACATTTTGGCTAAAAGTTTAATTAATTTACACATACAACACACTAATGATCCTTGGTTTCAGCCTTATAGTGACCTGAGACAAGCTTAAGCCGCACAAAAACGGGCCATAAAAATTAATTATTTATTAACTAAGCTATAGATATTAATATAAAATTAATAAAAGTTTCAGGTGGCAACTGATGATTGTTGTCTAAGTATATTGATTTATAACATATTATTTTTCTGTGGATTAACCATAATAATATTGTGGAATAGTGAGTATATAAGAATTCAATAATACGCCAACTTGCTGAAAAATATAAGAAATTTGCAATTATTTATAAGTTGTGTAAGATTCCTGCCACATGTGCCGTATGAGAATCTTCATATGGCTAGGTAAGATGATATGTATGACAGTGTCATACTGTTGTTCTGAAAGTGTTTTTAACGGATTGAATTGGGGAATGGACTTTAAATAACTCATCGACTACTTAGGGGGAGATGATGAGAATTTTGAATAAACTGGGATTAACTGCTGTATCTGCAGCAATGTTAACCACAACTTTAATTGTACCGCAGACGTCTGAAGCAGTACCCGCGTTTGCACGTCAGGTTGGCATGGGCTGTACAGCATGTCATACAAACTTTCCAGCACTGAATAGCTTTGGTCGTGCGTTTAAATCAACAGGTTATACCATGCAGGGTGCAGCACCTATGCTGACTGGTGAGGATTTCTCACTGCCTTCAAACTTGAATGCATCTGTAATTAATAAAGTTCGCTATCGTATGGGCTCTAATGATGCAACAGCTGGCGAAATTCAATGGCCAGATGAAGCTGCAATGCTTGTTGGTGGTCGTGGTACAGAAAACATGGGTTACTTGCTTGAGATTCAGTTAGGTGGTGTGCCTGTGGCAGTTGAAGGTCATACTTCAACAACTGCAAACGCAGATGGTTCATATGATTTTGAAGGTGAGGGTGATGGCAACTCTTATGCAGGAGCTAAATTCCACTTCAATGTAAATGATAATTTTGCTGTTATTCCATACTCGACTGACGGTCTGGGTGTTGGCTATGCGTTCGAGCTGATGAACACTGGTGTGGCGCGTCCACAACGTGCGATTGAGAATCGTAAAGGATACTCTGCAACCAATAAGCTTGATTTAGATGGCGCAGCAACTGGTGTTGCAGTTGTTTATCACACCAATGACATGTTTGTTCATTACTCACACTGGGCACCAGGCTGGGGTCATCATCTGCCAGCGGAAGCTAAAGTACTTGGTGGTTTAGCCCACTATGTACGTGCAGCATACATGCCGCGCATCGGTGACTGGGATATGGGCTTTGGAGCAGCACTTATGACAGGCGAAGCTACTATCAATACTGACGGAACTGCAGCTGGTGAAGCTAAAGTTAAAACTGAAAGTACAGTTCTTGACTTCCAGATGATTGGTGAGATAGCAGGTAAGCCGGCTGAAGTCTATGTTACTTACGGTACTGTACCAAGTAACTCTAATGGTAACGTCTTTGGTAAAGCTGGAGACCAGACAGCAATGGGTGCGTTATTTGTTCACGGCGCAGGACAGGGACTCAGCTACCATGTTGCTATGATGAACTATACGCTGGATGGCAGCCCAACTAGTGACTACACAAGCTTCACTCTTGGTGCAACCTACTACTTTGCTCAAAACGTTCGTCTTGAAGCGTTCCACGAGAACTTCGACAACACTACTGAAGATTACACTATGCTCCAGTTAACTCTGGGTCTGTAATCTTAGTTGAGTAATAGTAAGCTGAGTAATAGTTCTTTTAGCTAACAAAGTTTATTAAAAATTTATCTGCAGTGACTCTGGTCACTGCAGAGTGAGGAGAAAGTAATGAAGAAGTATTTAGCAGGTGCAGTTGCCACCATGATGTTACTGAGTGGTTACACCACATCAGCAACAGCATCAAATGCATATGAAGGTAGAAAGATCTTTAACAGTTACTGCTTTGTGTGCCATGGCACCGAAGGTAAAGGTAATGGTCCATTAGCAAGCAATCTGTCAAAGAAGCCATCTGATCTTTCAGATCATCTTAAAATGAGCAAGCGTACTGATAACGAGCTGTTCCGTGTTATTCAGGGTACTGCTACTCATGCGAAGATTAATGGTGCTATGCCACAGTGGGGTCTGGCTATTCCTGGACCACAAATCAAGTCACTGGTAGCGTATATCCGTTTCCTTCATCAGTCTAAAGAAGGTGCAATGGGTAATCCTGATACAGGTGCAGCCATCTATGCAAACTCTTGTGCAGCTTGCCATGGTGCAACCGGCAAAGGTGATGGCGTTATGACTAACGTACTGCCTATGAAGCCAGTAGACCATACCAATGCCAAGAAGATGAATGGTATGTCTAATAAAGAACTGCGTCGTGCGGTTGCAGAAGGCGCTGGTGACTTTATGCCAGGTTGGTCTGGAATCCTTACCGACGAAGAAATTGATTCAACAGTAGGTTACATCCGTCTGTTGGGTTACTAAGCTTTAAATATGTAACACCCAGAGTACCAATTGATGGCCCCGTAGAAATACGGGGCCTTTTTTTATTTATATGTGGTAAAGAACTTTATCAAATGATAGTTTTACTACTAAATCGATTTGAGAGTTATTAATATGAAGTTTGAGATCACTGATGAAGAAGCCAGGAAAGCAAAGTTTCCTCATGAGTTATTTTTAATCAATCTAATTACCAATCACATCCTGTTATTTGTAGGGTTACTGGGTATGATGAAAAATTACCCGATCCTAACCACCGTAACTCCGACCATTTCATTTATTGTGATTGGTTATCTCATGCTTAGAAATCAATCGATCCAAAAAAGTGCGGAGTCCTGGTTCGTACGTTGTCACTGGCAGGTATGTATTAAGAAAAGCAAATTCTTTATAGGAATATTACTCTTTTTTGCTCTTGGAATCATTGCGATTATCCTCTCCGCCGGTGGTGAAATAAAAGATTTAAAGCCAGGTCACTATGCGATTGCAGGAGTGACCATCTTACCCACCATGTTATCGGTGCTCGCGCTTATCGTTATTGAATCTGATGCAATGCACCAGGCTAAAAGCGGTATCCTTCCCAAGTGGGTAGTTGAAAAAAATCCTAATTCTAACGCTGTACTAATCGAAGAGTAGTTCTTCATCTAGTGATGTATTAAATCTATCCCACGCGGACTTCAATGTTTAAAAGTACCTTTTTTATCGTAATGGTGGTCGCAATAATGCTGGTTGTTGTTGCGATATTAGTCCCCGGACAAAAAAACGACGATCTCCACTATTTTCCCTGGAATATAACTCCAACTGATGATGGTTCCATTACAGTCTTTGGGCTTACTTTGGGGCAAAGCACGTTAAGGGATATTGAAAACAGACTTCAGGAAGAGGCTGTCGTGAGTATGTTTCGCGAAAAAGATGATGGCAGTCTGAAAGTAGAGGCCTATTTTGATCGCTCATCACTCGCTGGATTTCGTGCAAAAATGGTCGTTGAGTTATCCCTGACAGAACAGCAGTTACAGGACTATTTTGATCGTGGCCTCCGAATTGCCAAAGCCGGGGGAGATAAACATAAAGTCACCATGACAGAAAAGGATATTGCACAAGTTTACAAAGCTCGTATAGCTACTTTGACCTATTTACCCAGAGCGAATCTTAATGAAGAACTTGTTAGTAAGCGATTTGGTGAGCCTTCAGAGAAAATAACTGAAAAAAAGGGTATTGTTCATTGGCTCTATCCAGATAAAGGACTGGATGTCGTGATTCATGCAGAGGCAAAAGAGGTCTTGCAGTATATACCACCTAAAGACTTTAAGCGGGTATTGGCGCCTTTATTAGCTTTAAAAAAGAGCGCTGAAGATTAACTATAGCTAGTCAGCATCAGGCCAGTTACGGCTATCCTGTGCTTTCTCGTCAGGTTTTTTAATGGAAGAGACAGGCTCATCCTCATCCATCAGGATCCGGTTACCATCACCCTCAAAGTCTTCATACTGTCCCTTTTTAACGGCCCAGATCAAAACGACCAGAAAAATAACACCGAACATAATCATGCCGGGAATGAGAGAGTAAATAACTTCCATAAGTTCTATCTTAAGTTAGAGCGAAAATACAATCATAACGAATTATCTATGATTGGACTATTTTTTAATCTGGTTTTATATCGAGGATGATTTGAATATTGTGCGGATACGTGCTGCGTTAGCGATTACCAGTATAGAGCTGACAGGCATGCTTATTGCTGCAATTAAAGGAGTAATAAAACCAGCCATAGCTAATGGAACCATAATCACATTGTAGGTAAAGGAAATACCGATATTTTGATGGATGGTTTTTAAGGTACGACGTGACAATTTTGATGCCGTATCAACCAGACTAATTTTATCTCCTAGAAGGACGATATCTGCACTCTCAACAGAGACATCAGTTCCCGATCCCATCGCAATACCGACATCAGCTCGTATAAGAGCTGGGGCATCATTGACCCCGTCACCAACCATTGCTACCAGGTGGTTGTTTTTTTGGAGCGTCTGAATAACCTTGTCTTTATCGTCAGGAAGTACATCAGCAATAATATCTTTAATACCAAGTTGGTTTGCGATTGCCGTTGCTACATCTTTGTGATCTCCGCTTAACAGAGTTGTATTGATATTTTGTTGTTGTAAAAGCTCAACCATCTGTTTTGAGTCAGGGCGTAATGAGTCTGCAATTCCGATTACAGCAATATGTTGGTTATCCTTGGCGATAAAAATCGGTGTAACAGCTTCTGAGGCCATCACACTACTTAATTTGTCAAGCGAGCCATCTATTTGGATGTTATGTTGATCGAGTAAGCTTTTTGTGCCGATAATGTACCGGTTATGATTAAATTGCGCGGTGATACCATTTCCCTTCACTGTGTTGTATTCAGTTACTTGTGTTTTATCGATGAGAACCTGCTCGTCTTTGGCAAATCGGGTAATGGCACGTGCGATAATGTGTTCTGATTGAGATTCAATTGACGCTATCGCCTCAACAAGATGCGCTCTGTTGATTCCTTGTAATAACTCAAGGCGTACCAGCTTTGGTTTTCCTTCGGTTAAAGTGCCAGTTTTATCGAACACAAAGTGATTAATCGAAGAGAGGGTTTCCAATACAGCACCATTTTTGACCAGAATACCAAAACGTGCACCCTGTCCAGATGCAACAGCAATCGCCATAGGCGTTGCAAGACCAAAGGCACAGGGGCAGGTAATGATCAAAACGGCGGTCGCTGACATTAGTGCTTTTTCAAAGTCGACAGACAACCAGTAAGCAAACGTTATTGTGGCAAGCAACAAAGTGATCGCTACAAACCAGGGAACAATTTTATCGGCTGTGCATTGAATGGGTGCTTTGGATGATTGTGCCTCTTCAACCAGCTGAATGATTTTACCCAAGGCCGTATTGCTCAGGATTGTGCTCACTTTGATAGTGATCGGATTGGAAGAGTTAACTGTACCTGCAGAAACACTATCTCCAACACGTTTATCAATCGGGATAGACTCTCCACTTAACATCGACTCATCAATGGTAGTTTCACCGCTCATAATGACGCCATCTACAGGGATTTTGTAGCCAGTCTTAACCAGAACTAAATCATCTTTGTTGACAGTTTTGATCGGAACTACTTTTTCCTGCCCATCAATCAGAAGGGTAGCAACGCGTGGCTGTAAGTCCATGAGTCGTTGTGTAGCCGCAACAGCATGTCTTTTTGACATGGCTTCAAGGTATCGACCAACTAGAATCACAAAAATGAAATTAACTACCGTATCGAAATAGACTTCGCCGGTAGGGGGGTGTGTGAGTGTAACGTAAACAGAATATAGATAGGTGGTAGTCGCGCCTATAGCTATAGGTAAGTCCATGGTCAGATGCGCATGTTTTAGTCCACTGAAAGCACCTTTTAAGAAAGGCCATCCTGAGTAAAGCAGTGTAGGTGTGGCAAGCACAAAACCTATCCATTCAAACATCGATTTGAATTCACCCCTGTCAGCGCCTGAGTACAATGCAATGGAAATCCATAACAGATTCATCATGGTAAAACCGGCAAATGCCATTCGAAAAAGCATTGCCTGGTTCTGTTTTTTTATCGTACCTTCGGCAATTTCCGGGTCAAAAGGAACCGCTGAGTAACCAATAGTGGCAAGTTGGGTGATTATTTTAGAGAGTGTTGTTTGTGAGTTATTCCATTCAACCAGCAGACGTTTTCCGGAAAGATTAACATTGGCTTTGATAATACCCGGTATCATTGAAAGTGAGCGTTCGATTAACCATACACAGGCAGCGCAGTGGATCCCCTCAACCAGTAGATGTATGGAACGTTTTTCTTCGTCAATATTGGAGACAAACTCTTCCTGTACCTCTTTTAGATCATAAAGCTCCAGATCCCTGGGTGGTTCGGGTGGAGGGGAGAGTAGTTCACCTTCAGGAGTACGCTGGTAAAAGCCCTCAAGACCTGCATCATAAATTGCACTACATACAGACTGACAACCAAAACAGCAGAACTTGCGTTCTGTGTTTTCGATAGTTGTTGTAAATTGAAGCTTCTCTTCAGGAAGCGGCAAACCACAGTGAAAGCAGCTGCAATGTGGACGGTTGTTTGATCCCATTTAGTAGATTATTTATTTAACTGGCAACAACTCGTATGCGCTGACGAAGATCAAAGGTATTTTCTCCTTCGCTGATTGTTACGATAAGTTCCCAGGTACCTTTAAGTGGTAACACAATCTTTGACTGAAAGACACCAGGGGCAAACGTGGTCATTTCAGAGGTAAAGTCAGCATCAGAGTCTGAAGGACGATACGCCTGCATCATGACTTTGGCATCTTTTAACGGTACACCGTTACGATCAACAACATTCAAGTTAAAAACTGAGGGCTGGTTAATCATAATCTTTTCAGGAAGATTTAAATCAACCGTCCATCCTAGCTGCGTCCTTGCAGCAAGTTTTTTACGGATGTTTTGTTCATGCTCTCTCCCTTTTTCGTAATAATCCTTATCCACAAGCCCCGGACTTGTTTTGAATGCGGTAATAATAAATGCGGCATTCACTCCAACAACAAGTATGATCCCTGCCAGCAGACCGAGAACCCAGGGATTTTTAAAAGCCTGTTTGTTGGACTGTGACAGAAATGAATGGTTTTCACTCATGAATAACTCCTAAAGGGTGAAGAGGTAGCATTTACTTTTTAGGGCCTATAAACATACTTTTATATTCAGTAGTAATTGTAGGATCATCTTTTGATTCTACCTTAAAGAAGATATTTTCTACCTCTTTTTTACGTAAATCATTTGGAACCTTTACAAACACATTATAAGCAGACAGGTGTCCTTTTCTGGCAACATATTCGCTACGCTCATGAATCAGCTCAAGGCCTTCAGGTCCCCTTGCGGTAATGGAAAGATGCATTTCTTTATCTGTTTTGTTTAATACTTTCAGATAATACTTATTCTGAATGGTGCCATCACTTTGTGTAACAAACAGGGGTTGACGTTCATGTAAAACTTTTAATTCTATGGAGCCTAAATGAGTCAAGCCGTAGAGGATACCACCAATAGCGGTGAAGATAATCGCCATGTAGACAAGGACACGTGTTCTCTTAAACAGAGGAACGACAGGTTTACCCAGTAACTCATCAAGTGTCAGATATTTGACTAATCCACGTGGCTTGCCTATTTTGTCCATTATCGCATCACAGGCATCAATACAGAGTCCACAGGTGATACAGCCTTCTTGCTGGCCATCACGAATATCTACACCTGTAGGGCATACGGCCAGACATTGGTTACAGGATATACAATCACCATTACCTTCAATGGGCTGCCCCTTCTTGAGTTTGCCGCGAGGTTCACCACGATGGTAGTCATAGGTAGGAAGTAAGGTGTCTGGATCATACATTACACCCTGAAAACGTGCATAAGGACATAGCCAGAAACAGACCTGCTCACGCATATGCCCACCAAAGGTATAGGTACCCAGAGTAAACGCTACAATGACTCCCCATGCTACAGCAGATAGGTCTAATGCGAAAAACCCTGCCCAGATCTCATAGGCATCACCAAACCATAACACAAAGCTGATGCCAGTTAGGAAACCGATAAATAACCAGATAGTGTGTTTAACAAACTTGATAGTAAACTTCTTGAATGTAAGAGGTGCATTATCCATTTTACGACGCTGTGATGGATTGCCTTCCAGCTTCTCTTCAATCAGTGTGAACAGATCGGTCCATACCGTTTGAAAGCAGAAGTACCCGCAAAATACGCGACCAGCTATTGAGGTAATGGCAGCGAGTAAAATAGCGAAAAATAGCAATACCAAGGAGAGCATCCACACATCCTGTGGCAGAATAGTGATATCAAAGATATGGAACTGACGACCGGGAATATCAAAAAGAACGGCTTGACGATCACCATAGCGTAAATAGGGGCCTAAAAAGAAAATAAGCCATACGGATGCGCCTAACCATTTAAGCGTTCTAAAGCGCCCTGGCATACGTTTGGCGTGGATAGTTTCACCACCGGTATTAACATGCCAGGTTTCCTGATCTTCGTATAGTTCATCGAATGATTCTTGCGTACTGTTAGTGTCTTGTTGTGTCACTGTTTTCTCCTTTCTACATCATAATTAAATGTGTAGAACAGATTTATTTTTTTATCAAAAAACATATTGCTATTAAGGACAAATTTAATAGCAATAAACTCTTCGACAGTAAGCGATCTATTGTCTCAAAAATGTAACTAAATCACAGTGTTTTTTTGACTAATGTCATGAGAATATAAAAAAAGGGGGCTTGCGCCCCCTTATTTGATGATTAATTAAAAATTAATCCTCAGAGTGAGTTGTGTTCATTAGTTTTAATACTTTCATGGCAATAAAGACAACCACTACGATCGATACTACGACAGTAATAGTAGACCACATAGCCACTGGATCCTCAAAAAGTGTTGAAAAGTCCATAATAGTTCCTCTATCAGTTGGAGTGAAGACCCGAAGGTCTTCACTTTAAAGGTTTAGCAGCTTATTGGCCGCCGCCCAATTTATGAACGTATACAGCCAGCTTCTTGATATCAGTCTCACTCAGCTTGCCGCCGCCAAATTTAGGCATAACAGCGTTACGAGTCATGCTATCACCTGGGTCATTAACACCGTGCATAATGGTGTATTTTGCGCTTGCCAGTTTGTCGCTCGCTTCAAAACGCCAAATACCATCAGTCAGGTTAGCTGAACCTAGCATAGCCATACCTTTTCCATCTGCACCATGGCATGCAAAGCAGCTTTTAGATGTATACAGTGGCTCGCTTGCTGGATTACCAGATACAACAGCTGCAGCTAGTTTGTCTACTTCAGCAGCAGATAACTGACTAGCATGAGCAGGCATCATACCCTGGCGACCATTGGTGACGGTTGCTACGATTTCATCAATCTTACCGCCATACAGCCAGTCATCATCAGCCAGTACAGGATAGTTCACATTACCCTGACCACCGCCACCATGACATGCTGCACAGTTATCACCAAACAGTACTTTTGCTGAACGGGTTACATAGTTTGATAACTCGTTGTCAGCAAGAATCGCTGCAGCAGATTTACCTGGCAGTTGATCTTCGTACTTGGAACGTACCTGCTCAATCGCAGCCATGTCTGCCTTGTACTCACCAATCGCAGTCCAGCCAGTCAGGCCTTTAAAGTGCGATGTAACCATCGGCCATGATGGATAAACCAAGGTGTATACAATGACAAGCATCCAGCTGGTGTGGAAGCCTATGCGCCACCATGTAGGTGGATCGTTGGCTAACTCACGCAGGGTGTCATCCCAAATGTGCCCAGTGTTACCCTCATTGGGGAATGGGTTGTTTTCACTCATTATTTTTCTCCGTATCAAATGTCTCTTCATCATCTAATGGAAGATGACGGTAAGACTCAAGTTTCTCTTTGTTCTTCGGGTTAAATACATGGACATAAGCCCATATCATCAGAAAGAAGACAGCAATAGTCATGATCATGCCGATCCAGTCATGGGTCGTCATGGCTGCCCAATCTGTATGAAAATATTCGCCCAAATTACTCACGATAATCCTTGGTCTCGTCGAACTTGACCATAGTTCCCAGTACCTGGAGATATGCTACAACGGCGTCGAGTTCAGTTTTACCTTTAACCTCGGCAGCACCCTTGTTGATATCGTCCTGAGTATATGGAACTCCCAGAGTTTTCATGCCGCCCATGTTCTTGGCGATTTGAACACTGTCAACAGTGTTTTTAGCAAGCCATGGGTAGTTAGGCATAACAGACTCAGGCACAACTGAACGAGGTGCGATCAGGTGCTGGCGGTGCCACTCATCAGAGTATTTGCCACCTAAACGAGCCAGATCAGGACCAGTACGCTTAGAACCCCATTGGAATGGGTGGTCATACTGAGACTCTGATGCCAGAGAGTAATGACCATAACGCTCTTTCTCATCACGGAATGGACGAATCATCTGTGAGTGGCAGGTGTAGCAGCCCTCACGCAGATAAACGTCACGTCCAGCCAGTTCAAGAGCAGTATATGGACGGATGCCATCGCCGGCTTTCCAGTCATGTAGTGATTGACCAGATTTACGGTCCCACATGATTTCAGGGTTTTTGTTGTGTTCCATTGTATCTGGTAACCAGAACAGAGGAGCAATTTCCACAAGGCCACCTACAGAGAGTAGAACAGCCAGCATGACAAACATCAGGAAAACATTACGTTCAATCTTATCCTGAAACTTTGTTGAATAAATTTTATCAGCCATTTCGTATACTCCTTAAGCTGTAGCTGCTGAAGCACTGGCACTACGCTGACCAGAAGCCATACGGATGGTCATAACAGTGTTGTAGAGCATGATTGCCCCGCCAGCCCAGTAAATCATTCCACCAATCGCACGCATTGCATAGTAAGGGTGCATAGCAGAAACAGATTCAGCAAAAGTGTAAGTCAACGTGCCGAACTCGTCGTAGTCTCTCCACATCAGACCCTGCATGATACCTGATACCCACATCGCGGTGATGTAGACAACGGCACCAATAGTAGCCATCCAGAAATGGAGGTTAACCAGCTTGGCGCTGTACATTTCGGTATTCCACAGCTTCATGATGAGGTGATATAAAGCACCTGCACCAACCATGGCAACCCAACCCAGTGCACCTGAGTGTACGTGACCAACAGTCCAGTCTGTGTAGTGTGACAGAGCGTTTACAGTCTTGGATGACATGACAGGACCTTCGAAGGTAGACATCGCATAGAAGGCCAGTGACATGATAAGGAAACGCAGAACATAGTCAGTACGTAATTTGTCCCATGCACCTGACAGGGTCATCATACCGTTAACAGCACCACCCCATGAAGGAATGATCATCGCCAGAGATACTGCAGCACCGATTGAACCGGTCCAGTCTGGAAGAGCGGTGTACTGAAGATGGTGAGCACCTAACCATACATAACCAAATGACAGTGCCCAGAAGTGGATAACTGACAGACGGTATGAGAAGACAGGACGATTAGCCTGCTTAGGTACAAAGTAGTACATAATACCGAGGAAGCCACCGGTCAGGTAGAAACCTACAGCGTTATGTCCATACCACCACTGAACCATTGCATCCTGTACACCTGAGAATACAGAGTATGATTTCCACATTCCTACAGGCAGAGCCAGAGAGTTTACAACGTGCAGATAGGTGATCATGACCATCATGGACAGGAAGAACCAGTTAGACACATAGATATGTGAAGTTTTGCGATTCGCAATGGTCATGGCGAAGTTGAATGAATAAGCTAACCAGACCAGAGCAATCAGAAGGTCAAGCGGCCATTCAAGTTCAGCATACTCTTTACCTTGGGTGATACCCAAAGGCAGTGTAACTACTGCTGCAACGATTACAAAGTTCCATCCCCAGAAGGTGAACCATGCAAGTTTATCGCTCCACAGACGAACACCACATGTGCGCTGTACAGAGTAATAGGCTGTTGCCATAAGAACACAGCCACCAAATGCAAAAATAACCGCATTGGTATGCAGTGGACGTAAACGACCGAATGAAAGTTCAGCCATGTCAAGGTTAAGAACCGGCCATGCCAGTTCAGATGCTACATAGACACCCACAAGGGTACCTACGACCAAATAAACGACTGACATAACGGCGAACCACCGTACGACGTCGAAACTATATTTTTCTTCTACTTGTGTTGCTTCCACGAGTAGTCTCCTTTATTTGTTGTTACCACGATGATTAAACCGGAAAAGGCGGAAATGCCGTAGTTGTTGCAAGTGGCACCACGCTCCACCAGATAACTGTTTTTTTATAAAATATTTATCTTGCGGCTAAGATGCCCCCCCTATTATTTCCAGATTGCCCCCAAGAAATGAGTCATTTGCAGATATAAGCATATGATTCACCCCCTATCCCCAGCATGTTCCACCTGAGTGGACTGCTTAAATTTGTGTGTTAATAATGAATATTAACAAAATTACCCTTGAAATAAAATTCCATTGTCTCCACGTAAGCTTTGTTATGAAGAACAAACGATAACCATATAAAAACACTAGGGAATTTTTTGTGGTTATCAAAGGATATTTACAAACCTTTCGCAGTTCAAAATAAGCCGAACTGTGCGAATGTTATCCGAATGCACCATACCAAAACATTGACAATTGTCAACGAAATAGGTCATTTACAGTGCATTATTTTTATCCAGATATTAAAAGCCTGTTCGGGTTATTGTCTTTTGTTGGCTAAAGTTTCAGCACCAGAGGCAATTGCCTGTAATGCAGGCTGATCAACAATGGAAATATGTCTTCTCTTTACCTCAAGCAGTCCCTTTTTCTGAAAACGGCTGAAAATTCTACTGACTGTTTCTACAGCTAAACCTAAATAGCTGCCGATATCATTTCTTGACATGCTGAGGTTGAACTCGGTTGACGAGAATCCACGGTTTTTGTATCGCTCGGAAAAATTGACCATCAGTGCTGCTAATCGCTCTTCGGCGCTGTTTCGGCCAAGAATTTTGACCATCTCATGATCATGCTGAATTTCACGACTCATTACGTTGAGTAATTGCTGTTGTAGTGCAGGTAAACGCTTGCCCAGTGACTGTAGTCGGTTAAAAGGAATTTCACATAAACAGGTGCTTTCCATTGCCTGGGTGGTAGTGGCGTAGGCGCTGGAGTGGATCGCATCCAAACCTAAAAGCTCTCCAGGTAAATGGAAGCCTGTAACCTGTTCGCTACCATTTTCGCTAACAAAACTTTTGATTGCTCCTGAGCGAACAGCAAAAATTGAATAGAAGCGAGTACCAGATTCAAATAACTTTTCACCTCTTTTGTATGCCTGAGGTCGTTTGATAATGGTATCGAGCTCTTCCAGATCATTACCATCAATGCCTGTTGGCAGGCAAATTTTGTACAAGCTGCAGTCACTACATGCAACACGAGATTTATTTGATTCTATTAGGGGGGCAGACATAATCTGATATTCCACTTTTGTCTGGTTATTTAGCAGGTGCTAATACTCTAACGTGCGTCTATAAAATGCAAGTGCTTTTGCGTAAGATTGGGTTTCATCGCACAAACGATAAGAGTATGCTATCGATGTTTGTGTTCATTCTCGTTAAAACAACATTAATATATATGCGGAGTTGTAATGGCCACTCGTAGTGCCACCATTCATAGAGAGACATTGGAAACTCAAATCAGGGTAGTTCTTGATCTAGACGGTCAAGGTGATAGAAGCTTTAGTACAGGTGTTCCCTTTCTTGAGCATATGCTGGATCAAATCGCACGTCATGGTTTGATTGATCTGACTATTGAAGCCAAGGGCGATTTACACATTGATGGACATCACACGGTTGAAGATATCGGTATCACTCTGGGACAGGCTTTTAATAAAGCTGTGGGTGATAAGAAAGGTATTCGCCGCTATGGTCATGCTTATGTCCCACTTGATGAAGCTTTATCCAGAGTGGTTATTGACCTCTCAGGTAGGCCCGGGCTAAGTATGAATGTTGTTTTTCCATCTGATCGAATTGGTGAGTTCGAGACCGCTTTGTTTGCTGAATTCTTTCAGGGTTTTGTCAATCATGCGTTGATAACACTCCATATTGATAATATTCGTGGAGAAAATGCACACCATATCGCAGAAACCATGTTTAAAGCGTTTGGTCGTGCATTACGCATGGCACTGGAGCCGGATGAGCGCATGGGAAATAAAACCCCTTCAACTAAAGGTTCTCTTTAGCCAGCTAATCATATCTACTACATATTTTAGAGTAATCAATAATGTCTACTATCGCTGTAATCGACTACGGAATGGGAAACCTTCACTCGGTTGCTAAAGCTATCGAACATGTTTGTGATGATCAGAACGTGATCGTGACGTCTGATCGTGAAGTCATCGGAAATGCGGACAAAATTGTTTTACCTGGTGTAGGTGCCATTCGCGACTGTATGAGTGAAATAAAACGCCTGGGTCTTGATAAGGTTATCTATGAGGTTGTTAAAGAAAAGCCTTTTCTGGGTGTTTGTGTCGGCATGCAGGCACTGTTAACCCAAAGTGAAGAAAACGAAGGAACGCCCTGCCTGGATATAATTCCCGGTCATGTTCGTTTTTTTGGGGACAACTTGCAAGATCCCGAGACACATGCTGTCCTGAAAGTTCCGCATATGGGCTGGAACCAGGTTTTGCAAAGTCGGCCACATCCGCTTTGGAAGGGTATTCCTGACAATGAGCGGTTTTATTTTGTTCATAGTTATTATGTTGAGCCAGAATCTGAAGAAGTGCTGGTTGGAACGTCGCGCCATGGCGTAAAAATTGCTGCAGCCATAAGTTATAAAAATATATTTGCAGTACAGTTTCATCCAGAGAAAAGCCAGCACACAGGGCTTAAGTTGTATCATAATTTTATAAACTGGAATGGTAGTTATTAAAAACGAGGTTGGGGTAAATGTTATTAATTCCTGCAATTGACTTAAAAGATGGTAAATGTGTTCGCTTACGTCAGGGACGTATGGATGATGAAACCATTTTCTCAGATGACCCTGTAGCCATGGCTGCAAGATGGGTAGAAGCAGGTGCGAGAAGATTGCATCTGGTTGATCTTAACGGCGCATTTGAAGGCAAGCCCATTAATGGTGATGTTGTTCATGCGATTGCAGAAGCTTTTCCTCAAATACCCATTCAAATCGGTGGCGGTATTCGTAGTGAAGAGACTGTACAAAACTATCTTGATTCGGGTGTTCAATACGTCATCATTGGAACAAAAGCTGTTAGTGCGCCCCATTTTATCAATGACCTTTGTCTGGAGTTTCCGGGACATATTATTGTTGGGTTAGATGCCAAAGATGGAAAAGTTGCGATAGATGGATGGTCTAAGCTTTCAAAGCATGATGTTATTGATATGGCACAACACTTTGAAAATGATGGGGTCACAGCTATCGTCTATACCGATATCGGTCGTGATGGCATGATGAATGGAGTGAATGTTGAAGCAACAGTAAAACTGGCTCAGTCTGTCAATATTCCGGTTATTGCCTCAGGTGGTATTACAAATATTGATGATGTTCGTAACCTCTGTGCATATGAGCAGGAAGGAATCACAGCAGCGATAACAGGTCGAGCCATTTATGAAGGGACGCTTGACTTTGCTGCAGGGCAAAAGCTGGCAGATGATTTGTCTGAACCAATGCCTACATCATTTTAAAATATCAGGTCTAACCAAGATGCCACTAGCTAAACGAATTATTCCCTGTCTTGATGTTGATAATGGAAGGGTTGTAAAAGGTGTGCAATTTGTAGATATACGCGATGCGGGAGATCCTGTAGAGGTAGCCAAGCGCTATGATGAACAGGGTGCGGATGAAATTACCTTTCTTGATATTACAGCTTCGTCTGATGATCGTGAAACCATTGTCCATGTGGTTGAACAGGTTGCAGAACAGGTTTTTATTCCGTTAACTGTGGGAGGGGGAATTCGTGAGCTGGCTGATATACGTCGTATGCTGAATGCTGGTGCAGATAAAGTTGGGATTAACTCCGCTGCAGTTAAACGTCCCGAGTTTGTCAAAGAAGCAGCAGAAAAATTTGGTTCACAATGTATTGTGGTCGCAATTGATGCAAAAAAAGTCAGCACAGATGGTGAGGCAGGTCGCTGGGAAATATTTACCCATGGTGGTCGAAGACCAACTGGGATTGACGCGGTTGAATGGGCGAAAAGAATGGTTGATTATGGGGCCGGTGAAATCCTGTTAACCAGCATGGATCGGGATGGTACCAAAATCGGTTTTGATCTCCAACTAACTCAGGCAATTGCAGATGCGGTACATGTGCCAGTTATTGCGTCTGGTGGTGTTGGCGAATTGCAGCATTTGGCAGACGGGGTGACAAAAGGGCATGCAGAGGCAGTACTCGCAGCCAGTATTTTTCATTTTGGTGAATATACCATTGCACAAGCAAAAAAGGTGATGGCTGATAATGGTATTGAGGTACGTTTGTAGTGTCCTGGGTGGACGAAATCAAATGGACAGAAGACGGCCTGGTTCCAGTCATTGCGCAACTAGACAATGGTAAAGTTGTGATGTTTGCATGGATGAATCGTGAATCGTTACAACTGACCCTGGAAAAAGGTGAAGCGGTATACTGGTCACGTTCCAGAAATAAACTATGGCACAAGGGTGAAGAGTCGGGACATGTGCAAAAAGTACTTTCTATCAAGAGTGACTGTGATAAAGATGTTGTTTTACTGACTATCGAACAAAAAGGTGGCATTGCTTGTCATACAGGTCGAGAGGGTTGCTTTTTTCATGAGTTGCAACAACAGCAATGGGTTGTTACCGAGCCTGTCATTAAAGACCCTCAATTAATTTATAAAAAGTAGCTAAATCAATGAATGATGTAATTAACAAGTTAGCTGAAGTTCTTCAACAACGAAAAGAGGCAAATGCTGATAACTCTTATGTTGCTTCATTGTATGATCGTGGTATTAATACTATCTTGAAAAAGGTTGGTGAGGAAGCAGCAGAGACCATCATTGCAGCAAAAGACAGTAACCAAAAAGATATTGTCTATGAAACTGCAGATTTATGGTTTCATACCATGGTGATGTTGAAGTATTTTGATATTGAACCATCCGCTGTATTGGATGAACTAGATCGACGTTTTGGTTTATCCGGCATTGAAGAAAAGGCATCCAGAAAAAAATGACAGACTGTTTGTTTTGTAAGATTGTATCAGGAGATATTCCGGCACAGCTGCTGTATCAGGATGACAAGGTGGTAGTATTTAAAGATATTGCACCAAAAGCTGATGTTCACTTATTGCTAATTCCCAGAAAACATATTACAAGTCTGGATAGCTTGAAAGAGGATGATGATGTATTAATAGCGCACATGCTGCGTCTGTTGCCTGTCCTGGCAAGGGAACACGGATTAGACAGTGGTTTTAGAACTATTATTAATACAGGTAAAGGTGGTGGACAGGAAGTAATGCACCTTCATATACATTTAATGGGTGGCAAGAACCTGCCCGGGTTTAATTAACTAGATAACAGATTTGGTTGGAGATCGTTTATGGGTATTAGTATTTGGCAGTTAGTGATCATACTTTTAATTGTTGCGTTACTTTTTGGCACAAAAAAGTTAAGAAATATTGGCAGTGATCTTGGTGGTGCAGTAAAAGGCTTTAAAGGCGCGATGAAAGATGGTGAAAAAGAAGCTGAGCCAACTCGTCTTGATTCAAAGGAAGGTAATGTGATTGAAGGTCAGGCAACACGCGAGAAAGAAAAGGAAAACAGCTAATCTGCCTGTGCATTTAAACCCTCTTTGTCTGCGTAGATACCTCCATGTTTGATATTGGTTTCTGGGAGCTAACACTGATCGGTGTAGTCGCATTGTTGGTGATTGGTCCCGAGCGTCTGCCAAAAGTTGCCCGTACTGCAGGTTTCTGGTTTGGGCGGATGACTCGTTTCATTAATAATGTGAAATCAGAAATTGATAGGGAGATGAAGGCAGAAGAGCTTAAAAAGATACTTGAGCAGCAAGCTAATAGCAGTGGTGTTCATGAAATGATCGATGAAGGTAAGAGCGCACTTGAACAGATCAACACCATCGATTCAAAAATCAGGGAGGAGAGCTCAGCCTCAGTGATTGAATCACAAGAGCCGCCAGCTGAGTCAGAACCAGTAGATACTCGTAGTAGTAGTAATACCCAACCCAAGCAGTCCTCATGAGTTACGATCCGGAAGCAGAAGCAGTAGAGCAGCCCTTTATGAGTCATCTCATAGAGTTACGGGATAGGCTCATTAGAATTGTTGCGGCAGTTCTAATCATTTTTGTAGCACTTTTTTCGTTTGCTAACGAGTTATATGCCATTGTTTCTGCACCTTTAATTGAACATCTGCCAGTGGGTGCAAGTATGATTGCTACAGAAGTAGCATCACCTTTTTTAACACCGTTCAAGTTAACTCTGGTACTTTCCATCTTTATTGTGATGCCATTTATTCTCTTTCAGATATGGGGATTTATTGCACCTGCGTTATATACACATGAGAAGAAAATGGTTCTGCCACTAATGGCATCAAGTACCATTTTGTTTTATCTCGGAATGGTCTTTGCCTATTACGTGGTATTTCCTCTGGTCTTCGCCTTTTTTACCTCTACCACACCCGATGGGGTGATGGTAATGACCGATATTGCACGTTATCTCGATTTTGTATTAAAGCTGTTTTTTGCCTTTGGGGTTGCTTTTGAAGTTCCCATTGCCGTCATTGTGATGATTTGGGCTGGAATGACCACCGCAGAAAGTCTCGCCGAGAAAAGACCATATATTATTGTCGCAGCCTTCGTAATCGGGATGCTGCTGACACCCCCTGATGTGATATCTCAAACCTTACTTGCACTACCCATGTGGTTCCTGTTTGAAATGGGGTTACTGGCATCACGTTATTTTGTCTCTGTCTGTAAAGAAACTGAAGCGACTGATGAGCAAGATGAGGTGAAAACCGAACAGGACATGGATGAGATGCTGGATCGCTATGTATATGATGAGCAGGCACTCAGTGAAAACCTTTATGATGAAGAGGATGTGGCTGACGATGAAGATAACCAGTCCAGTAGCCCCAATAAGGCAAAAAAGACAAAAAAGACAAAAAAATCAAAGAAACCCAAGAGTGATAAATAACATCCCTGTTATGGATTAATCCTGGGTAAGGATTGCACTCGCCTCTAACGTTAAAGCGATTAAATCATCCCTGGACAAAGACGCTAGCTTTGTATATCCCATCACATGTAAATACTGTTCGAAAACTGTCTGGGTTCCATTAAAAAAGTTGGCCACCCTCTGAGCTCCAGTCTCAACATCAATACGAGCGGATAACTCTTTATTCTGGGTTGCAATACCGGTTGGGCAATGTCCCGAGCCACATGCGCGGTAGTATTCACAGCCTAGCGCAAACAGTGCTGCCGTCGCTAGTGCACAGCAATCAGCACCTAGTGCAATGGCTTTGATCATATCAGCAGGGGTGCGGATCCCGCCTGTTGCTATTAGAGATACCGATTGCCCGGAAGCATCAATTAATCGACGAGCAATAGGAATCGCCTCAATGATAGACATACCGAAATGATCTCTGATATGTACCGGTGCTGCACCAGTCCCCCCACCAAATCCATCGATAGTAATAAAATCAGAGTTTAAGGAGAGTGCCAGTCGCATATCGGCAACTAAATCATTCGCTGCAAATTTGATTCCAACAGGTTTTCCAGGAGCCATTTCCCTTATCTGACAGATATGTTTTTCCAGATCTTCTGCATGGTTGATATCTGGAAATCTTGCAGGCGAATGAGCGCTTGTTCCCTCTTTAAGTCCACGGATTCTGGCAATATCCCCTTTTACCTTTGCGCCGGGTAGTTCACCACCCAAACCGGGTTTTGCGGCCTGACCGATTTTTATCTCAAAACCATCTGCCTGTTTTATCGCGTGCTCGTTCCAGCCAAAGTAACCACTGGCCATCTCCAGAATATAGGTATTTGCTTCAGCTCGCTCATCCGGATGCATACCGCCTTCACCAGAACATATTAATGTTCCGGCATTTGCCGAACCTCTGGCCAGAGCAACCTTTGCCTCAAGGGAAAGCGCACCAAATGACATATGTGAAACATAAGCGGGTAGAGACAGCTTTAGCGGCTTTTCACAATGTGGAGCAATGGTAACGGAAACATCAGCAGACTCATTTTCAAGTAGAGGGAGCCTCGCAAGTTGTGCAGCTTTTAGATTGAAGTGATCAAAGCTGAGGAAGCCCTCAGCGGTTTTGGTGGAACCCATAGCCTCAGTAGGCAATGCCATCCCTTCAGCGAGTCGTCTTACTTCATATTTGCCACGGGTATTATCATTAAAACGACGCCATCGGCCCTGATAGCCATTAAATGTTGCCGCAGGTAGAGGATCAATGGCATCAATATCGACAAGCACATCATCTCTGAGCCTCATCACCGGGTAAACCTTGATCTGATCTGCCGGATTGTAGGGAGAGATCCCCGTTTCCAAATCAAAGTTCCACTGATGCAATGGGCAGATAACATCACCATCGACAATCTTTCCCTTCGAAAGCTGACCTTCACTGTGTGGACAACGATCATCAACAGCATGGACTCTGCCCTCATGCAGAAACAGGGCTATTGGGCGCCCTTTGAGCATAACCTCATTCCCTACATCCTCAGACAGGTCATTTATGTGACAAACTTTTCTAAAATGCGCCATTTTTTACCTTCTTTTGATGTTGTTTTGCCTTTTATTTCCGATTCATCTTTGCATTTTTGTATGTGTCGCAGTAGAATCGCGCTCCTGTTTTATCATTGTCCATAAAATATGGATATATACAATTGTATTAACTATTTGAGGTGAGTTCGTAAATGCCTGCAGTTCGTGTAAGAGATAATGAGCCGTTTGACGTCGCACTGCGTCGTTTTAAGCGTAGTTGTGAAAAAGCTGGTGTACTGTCAGAAGTTCGTCGTCGTCAGGCTTATGAAAAGCCAACAACTGTACGCAAGCGTAAATATGCTGCAGCCGTTAAGCGTCAACAAAAGAAAACCTTCCGCGAGCAATTGCGTACTCGTCGTCTCTACTAATCCTGGTTAGACCAAAATCATGTCAGCCACGCTGAAAGAGCGCATTATCTCCGATATGAAGGAGGCTATGCGTAACAAGGATAAAGAACGTTTGGGAACGATACGTTTGATCACAGCTGCAATCAAGCAGCGTGAAGTAGACGAGCGTATAGAGCTGGATGACCAGCAGGTTCTTGTGGTGCTGGACAAGATGCTCAAACAGCGCCGTGATTCCATCAGTCAATATACGAAAGCAGGTCGTGATGATCTTGCTACTGTTGAAGCGAAAGAGATTGAGGTCGTTCAGGAATATATGCCATCGGCGCTTAATGACGAAGAAATCTCTCAGATAATCACTGATGCGATCTCTGCCACAGGTGCTACATCCATGAAAGAGATGGGCAAAGTCATGGGTGTGATTAAATCCAAATTGCAAGGCCGTGCCGACATGGGTGAAGTCAGCTCAAAAATTAAGGCGCTTCTTAACGGCTAATTGACTATCATTTGTAGGTCAAACGCATCTACAATCCATGAATGGCAGGTCGAATCCCACAAAATTTTATAGATGATGTTGTTGCAAGAGTCGACATCATTGATGTTATTGATAGTCGTGTACCATTAAAAAAGGCCGGGCGTGAATACCAGGCCTGTTGTCCTTTTCATAACGAAAAAACCCCCTCATTTACGGTTAGTCCCTCCAAGCAGTTTTATCACTGTTTTGGCTGTGGTGCCCATGGAACGGCTATCGGATTTTTAATGGAGTATGAAAACCTCGATTTTGTCGAGGCAGTGAAAGAACTCGCTTCCAGTGCTGGAATGCAGCTTCCACAAACCACAAATGATGATGATTTTCATTCCACTCCAAAATCAGAGTTGGAGCAGAGCTATCAGGTTCTGGAAAATGCCAAGCGTTTTTATCAGCAACAATTACGTGAACATCCACAAGGCAAGCTTGCAGTGAGCTACCTTAAGGAGCGTGGTCTGTCCGGTGAAGTTGCCAGAGATTTTGGCGTGGGTTATGCCCCGGAGGGTTGGGATAACCTGCTAAAGGCATTAGCTCAGCCTTGCACTACTTTGGCTAATGCGGGGTTGGTGATCGAGAAGGACAATAATAATGGCTGTTATGATCGTTTTCGTCATCGGGTGATCTTTCCGATTCATGATCAGCGAGGGCGGGTGATTGCCTTTGGTGGACGGGTGCTTGGAGACGATACTCCGAAATACCTGAACTCGCCTGAAACCACAGTATTTCATAAAGGTAAAGAGCTCTATGGCTTGTATGAAGCAAGAAAACGCCTGAAAAAGATCGATTCGATTGTGGTGGTTGAAGGCTATATGGATGTGGTGTCACTCGCTCAGTTTGGAATTTATAACGTGGTCGCGACACTTGGCACAGCTGTTACTGAAGATCATATCAATCGCCTCTTTCGCACCTGTAATGAAATTATCTTCTGTTTTGATGGTGATCGTGCCGGACAGGATGCTGCATGGCGAGGCATGGAAAATGGTCTGGCGCAGATCACAGGAGAACGTCAACTGCGTTTTCTGTTTCTGCCCGACGGCGAAGATCCGGATACTCTGGTCAGAAAGATTGGTACAGATGCTTTTAATGATTTGATTACTAATGCGTTGACCTTGTCTGAATTCCTGCTTCAAAAACTGTCAAAAGATGTTGATATGCGCCAAATAGATGGTCAGGCAAGACTGCTGGAAAGAGCTCGTCCATTAATCAATAAAATGGCAGATGGCGTAATGAAGGAGCGTTTGGCAGAGCTAATAGCGAATCGGGCACGAGCAGAGACCTCCAAACTGATTCCCCAGGCTACAACAAGCCCATACAGGCGGCAGACATCACAGCGACAGGCGCATCAAAAATTGCCCCCATCATTACTCAGAAGAGTGATGGGCTTCATAATTCAGATGCCGGAGTTGGAAAAACTTGTAGACAATCCGCAAAAATTTTCTACGCTTCATCTACCGGGAATACTACTTTTTATAGAAATTGTTGAATTTTTAAAGAGTTATCCCAATGTAACTACTGCATCCATACTAGAACACTGGCGTGATCATCCCGAAGGTAAACACCTGGTTAAGCTGGCACAGCAACAGTGGCTTTTGGAAAAGGAAGAAGGGGATATTGAACAGGAGTTTCATGATGCTATTCAGGAAATGGAGCGGCTACAGTTACAGCAGGAACATGATGACCTTTGGAAGAAATTCCAGACAGAAGGTCTCAGTGACACCGAGAAACAACGCTACCAGACGATTATTAGAGAGTTAAAAAAGATCAAAAATAATCATTGATTTTAAGCAAGGTTTTTATTTTTAAGCTATAATTGATCGTTTTCGGCGCCCATAAGTGGGCAGATTTGGAACATTCGGATTAGGGTATATACCATATGATGCAACAACAAGAGTCTCAGCTCAAATTACTTATTGCTCGTGGAAAAGAACAGGGTTACCTGACCTATGCAGAAGTAAACGATCACTTACCCAGTGATATCGTAGATCCGGAACAAATTGAAGATATTATCAGCATGATTAACGACATGGGCATTATGGTTCATGAATCTGCGCCTGATGCTGATAGCATCCTGATGTCTGATAATGCCGCTACCGATGATGACGCTGCTGAAGAAGCCGCTGCAGCACTGGCAAGTGTAGACAGTGAGTTTGGGCGTACCACTGATCCAGTGCGTATGTATATGCGTGAAATGGGCTCTGTTGACTTGCTGACACGTGAAGGTGAAATTGAAATCGCCAAGCGAATTGAAGATGGCATGAAGCAGATGTTGATCGCGCTGTCCAATCACCCTCAAACCATCTCTGAGCTTTTAACCACATTTGAAAAAGTAGATCAGGGCGAGAGTCGTCTTCTCGATATGATGAGTGACTTTATCGACCCTAATGCAGATGAAGAGATCGCAACTGCAGCAGCTAACACTGCCGTGAATGAAAATGATGATGGCGAAGAAGATGAGGTGGTAGAAGAGATCCCTCTGGATATCGATGAAGTGCGTGAGCGCATTGTTGAACTTCAAAAGCTTTATAACAAGACCGTTGTTGCGCTAGAGAAATGCGGAGATAACAAAATCTGCAAAAAAACTCAAAAAGTAATCGATGAAATGTCGGATAAGTTTCTTGAGTTTAAACTTACTCCCAAGATGATTGAGCGCATGGTTTCAAATGTGCGTTTACAGGTTGAACGTATCAGGACAGTAGAACGTAAAATTATGGCGTTGTGTGTTTCAGATGCACAAATGCCGCGTAAGGTGTTCATCACTTCATTTCCTGATAACGAAACCAATCTTGAATGGATCAACTCGCATATCAATGGCAAAAAGAGCTATGGTGAAAACCTTGAAGCCATTGCACCAGAGGTCATTAAGCTTCAGGAAAAGCTGGTTGCACTGGAAACAGTCAGTGGCATGACTTTGGCTGACATCAAGGATATCAATCGTCGCATGTCAATTGGTGAAGCCAAAGCACGCAGAGCCAAGAAAGAGATGGTCGAAGCTAACCTGCGTCTGGTTATCTCCATTGCGAAAAAATATACCAATCGTGGATTACAATTCCTGGATCTGATTCAGGAAGGAAACATCGGTTTGATGAAAGCGGTGGACAAATTTGAATATCGTCGTGGTTATAAATTCTCAACCTATGCCACATGGTGGATCCGTCAGGCAATCACTCGCTCCATAGCGGATCAGGCTCGTACCATTCGTATACCTGTGCATATGATTGAAACCATCAACAAACTCAATCGTATCTCTCGGCAAATGCTGCAGGAGATGGGTAGAGAAGCAACCCCGGAAGAGTTGGCAGAACGTATGGAAATGCCCGAGGATAAAATCCGCAAGGTGTTAAAAATTGCCAAAGAACCTATCTCAATGGAAACCCCCATTGGTGATGATGAAGACTCACATCTGGGAGACTTTATTGAAGATGGCAATGTGTTATCACCAGTCGACTCTGCAACTGCAGAAGGTCTGCGTGAAGCCACACAGGGAGTTCTTGAAGGTTTGACTGCCCGTGAGTCAAAGGTACTGCGTATGCGTTTTGGTATTGATATGAATACCGATCATACTCTTGAAGAAGTTGGTAAACAGTTTGATGTGACTCGTGAGCGTATTCGTCAAATAGAAGCAAAAGCACTGAGAAAATTACGTCATCCAAGTCGTTCAGAGCATTTGCGAAGCTTCCTTGATACCGATCCAAATCAAGGCTCATAACTAAATAAATATTACAGCCCTGCTTACAGAGATGTATGCAGGGATTTTTTTATCCAAAAAAGTTAAAATTTGGGTGATCTGAAAACCACCACTCGGTATACTCAGCAACCTCAAAAAACGGAATATTGGGCCTGTAGCTCAGTTGGTTAGAGCAGGGGACTCATAATCCCTTGGTCCGCGGTTCAAGTCCGTGCAGGCCCACCAATAAAATCAAAGCCTTACAGCGTTATTCGTTGTGAGGCTTTTTATCGTTTTATGCACTTCTTTGATGTGGCCAAAGATGAGCATAGAGCTCCTGCATTACTAGTTTGGGTTTCCTATCTACGGTAAATACTCCCCAATGTTTTTCAGGTTCATTGGGATCGTCACAACCCTTCCAGGGTTCATCAAAGGCTTCAAACACAAAGGTTAATATCTGTTTATGGTTACTCCAGTCGATTAACTGGCTGTAATAATGTGCTTGAAACTCTTGTGAGGCATTCCATGGCTCAATACCACGCCCGTTTGATCTGGTAGTCCAACCTGCTTCTGTGATCACCATGGGTTTGTCCGGATAGTGATTTGCCACACTTTTAAAGTTTTGTTTTGTGTATTCCAGTGCACCTTCAATCGTATGATATTCCCAGACTGGATAGGTGTGTAGTGAAATAAAGTCGAGTACGGCAACCAGAGGTTCCAGTTTTTGCGTCCATGGCACATAGTTCTCACAAAAAGTAACCGGTTGTTTCACAGTGATTTTGATTCTGCGCACATAGTCTATAAGGCTTTTTACCGGTACTAAATGATCTGACCAGTCAACCGTCGCTTCATTACCTACCGATACTGAAAATACAATTTCAGGATAGATATTAGCCAGTTCTATAAGATGATCAATTTGATTACTATTTGCCTGTATATTTTGCTTTAACTGTTCTTCTGAATAGATTGCACCCCAGGGACAGTTCGGATTATTAATTTCCGCAGCAATATCTGCACCAATCATTACTTTAAAGTCCAGATTTTCTTTGCTGATGGCTTCAAGAACCAGTTCTGCATGGTGACTGCAATCATAAATCCGCAGAAACTGCCAATTTTCATTAAGTATTTTCAGGTCTTCAACGACCTGTTCATAGGATGGGTAGGTTTTATCGATAGGGGATTGTCCTTCACGATAACCGGAATAACAGATGGCATTACCAAAAGCGACATTTAGCATATTTCTTCTATTCATTGAATTTTCTGCCTTTAAACGTATTTCAATTGACCATCTTGATCCCACAAACCCCAGTAGGCACCTACATCGCCTTCATCACCGGTTTTCCAGGATTCATCAAATGATGAAAAGTAGAATATCTCAATCTCTTCTTCCTGTGCCCACTGAAAGGTATTTATGAAATAGGTTAAAGCATTTTCGTTGCTGGGAATGGCGTCACCAAATGGGGTTCCAGTATTTGGCCAGCCAGTCTCACTGATAATCACCTTTTTACCTCCGGCGACATTCACTGCGCGGGCGTACATCTGTTTCATATATGAAATGGCATATTCAGCTGGGCAACTTTCCCAAAACGGATAGCAATTTATTAAAATCACATCGCATGCTTCTGTGACCCTGGGATGATTCTCAAACAGAAAATATGCATCGACATATCCAATGGGTACGCCCGGGGCAGCTTCTTTCGCCTGATTTATGTAGGTAATAAGCTCATCTTCACTTAAATCGCCTCGTAATAACACTTCATTGCCGATAGCTAAAATATCTGCGTGTCCTGCCCGTGCTACCTCTATTCCATTTTGCAACTCGACAATATTCTTTTCATGATTTTCACCCAGCCCAACACCAACCATGACTTTAAGATCGTTCTTGTGAGCAATAGCTGGTGTGTTTTGATTGCCTTCAATACAGGAGAAGGTGCGGATCCAGTTCACATACGGTTTGATGATATCCAGTCGCTGCTGGATCTGTTCTGAAGAGATTTCGATTCCGGGTGATTGACCATCCATATATGGACTAAAGGAGATCCCGTGGATTTTATCATCAAGGATTTTTTTAAGTAATGAAACCTTATCTTGATAGGCGATGGAAATATAATCAGCTTCACTTAACGAAGATTGCGCCGAAGCGTAAAAGGCAGATCGTTCTTGAACTTGTGCGCTGGATTTTGAAATGGCAGGAAAATAGTCACTATAGCCTTTTGACATTTTATATACCTTCTACTGCGAAGCTGTTGTTAAAAGATGTAAATATGTGTCGATCTCTTTCTTATGATTGATTAATCCAGGAATCGTAGATTGATCATTTTGTGTGCTATATAGCAGTTTGAGCAATAAAATTGAAATTGTCAAATATTGGATGAAAGTTTGTTTCTGACTCTTCTCATACATGCTTGAGAGAGGCGTTATTGTCTCTGCTCATTTTATTAAGAAGATGTTTGGGTTTTTATAGGGAGGATTCCTTTGCTCGCAATCCTCAAGCGCAATGTTCATAATGGCGTATTCATCACTAACATAAATTATTTTTTACATGAGTGACCACATAAAAACAGACCGTCGTCATATTTGGCATCCGTTTACCCAGGAACAGACAGCACCGGATCCGATTGAAATTGTCTCGGGATCCGGGGTGAAATTGTTTGATGCAGATGGTCATGAATATCTGGATATGATCTCTTCCTGGTGGGTGAATATTCATGGCCATGCTCATCCAGAAATTGGCAAAGCCATCGCTGAGCAGGCTGCGACGCTTGAACAGGTGATCTTTGCCGGATTTACACACCCCCAGGCAATTAATCTCTCTGCATCAATCACAAAACTGCTACCGGGTGATCTCAATCGGGTATTTTTTTCGGATGATGGTTCCACTGCTGTTGAGGTAGCACTTAAGGTTGCGTTGCAATACTGGCAGAATCTTGGACAGAAACGGGAGCGTTTTCTTACCTTTGAAGGTGGCTACCATGGTGATACGGTTGGTGCGATGTCGGCAGGTAGTGCTTCGGGATTTTTTGATACGTTTAAACATATGCTGTTTAAGGTCGATTCTCTGCCATATCCTCAAACATGGATAGATGATGAGCAGGTGGAGGAGAAAGAGAGAGCTGTTTTAAAACAACTGGATGCATACCTGCAGCAACACGGTCATGTGACAGCTGCATTAATTGTCGAACCACTGATTCAGGGTGCCGGTGGAATGCGAATGTGTCGCCCCGGGTTTTTGCGCCAATTGAAACAGCATCTTTCAAGTTATGGCGTTATTTTGATATTCGATGAAGTCATGACGGGCTTTGGTAGAACCGGAAAGATGTTTGCAGCAAATACTGCGAATGTCACACCAGATATTATCTGTCTTTCAAAAGGGCTAAGCGGTGGAACATTGCCTATCTCCTTAACCGTCTGTAGTGATTATATTTATGAAGCCTTTCTTGCCGAGAGTTTTGGTAAAGCGCTAAGTCACGGGCACTCCTTTACCGCCAATCCAATTTGCTGTGCTGCCTCAAATGCCTCATTAAGGGTTTTTGAACAGGAACAGACTCTGGAGCGTTTGCCACAAATTGAAGCAGTGCATTTTGAACGAATGAGACGTATACAGCCGCATCCCCGGGTTAACCATGCAAGAGTTTGTGGAACGATAGCTGCTCTGGATATTGTCTCTGAGCAGTCTGGGTACCAGGCAGCTATCGGGCAAAAACTGAAACCCTATTTTCAGCAAAGAGGCTTACTCCTTCGCCCATTGGGAAATGTACTGTACCTGTTACCACCTTATTGTGTGAGCGATGAACAACTACATTATGTTTATGATGAAATTGAGCTAGTACTGGATCATCTGGATGAGTTATAGCGAGAAAGCCTTGTGATCAGAATAGATCGCGTATTGATACTGATATTGTTGGGGTTGTTATCCCAGCCTTTACAGGCGTTGGACGTTTCTATCCGTATCGGGGTGTTAAGTCATCGTGGAACCGCAACTACATATAATATGTGGTCACCGACAGCAGATTATCTCACCGAGGCTATCCCTAACCACCACTTCGTAATAATCCCATTAAGCTTTGATCGGGTTCATCCTGCAGTAAGTTCCGGAGAGGTGGATTTTATTCTGGTTAATCCAGGAATTTATGTCAGTCTAGAAGTCAGTTACCGGGTATCGCGAATTGCCACCTTGCGTAATTTAGTCGATGGTCATGCATTGAATCAATTCGGTAGTGTTATCTTTACCCGTGCTGATCGGGAAGATCTAAATGAGTTAAAAGATCTAAAGGATAAAACCCTGATGGCGGTTGATAAAACATCATTAGGTGGCTATCAGATGGCATGGCGTAAATTTAAACAACACGGCTATGATATTGAAGATCATTTGGGTGAAATTCGTTTTGGCAATACCCATGACAATGTCGTGATGGCGGTAATGCATGGGGATGTGGATGCTGGCAATGTCAGAACCAATATTCTGGAGCGTATGGCTTCTGAAGGCTCCATATTTATTAACCGCTTTAAGGTCATATCACAGGAACATTATCGTAATTTTCCTTTGTTACACAGTACCAGCCTCTACCCAGAGTGGCCTTTTAGCAAGGTCCAACATACCTCGAACGAGTTGGCACAAAAAGTAGCCATTGCCCTGTTAAATATGCCGACTAATCATCTTGCTACCCGCTCTGGAAGATACGCAGGCTGGACGATTCCGCTTGATTACCAGCCGGTTCATGATCTCTTTCGGGAGTTGTCACTGCCGCCATATCAGCAAACAGGAAAGTTCACTTTACTGGATGTTATCAAGAAGTACTTTTACTGGTTTATCCTTGGCTTGGTTGTCGTACTGTTCATGGTGACGATGACATACTGGGTATTACGGCTTAATCGTGAGCTACAAAGGGCAAAGCTCCATCTGGAACGGCAACATGAGTTGATATTGAATTCAGTCGCTGACGGGATCTATGGTGTTGATAAAAGCGGTAACTCTACCTTTGTCAACAGGGCGATGGAGAAGATAACAGGCTGGAAGGCAGAAGAGGTAATTGGTAAAAATCAGCATGAAATATTACACCATACCCGTGCTGATGGTTCCCATTTTCCTGCTGTTGAATGTCCCGTTTATGCGACAACTGTTGATAGCCAATTACGTTTCATTAGTGATGATATTTTCTGGAAAAAAGATGGTAGTAGTTTCCCTGTTGAGTATGCCAGTTCACCAATTAAGGATGAACATGGTAACACCGTCGGAAGCGTGGTGGTCTTCAGAGATATCAGTCAACGCAAACAGGCAGAAGAATCTGAACGTCAGCATCAACTCGAACTTGCACACATGGCACGATTGAATACCATGGGCGAGATGGCGTCAGGTATTGCGCATGAGATTAATCAACCCTTAACCGCGATTGCTACCAATGCCCATGCATGTATGCGGTTACTGGATAGTGGTGATGACCATCGCGAGCGAATAACCGATATTGTAGAGAAAATCAGTAACCAGGCAGAGCGTGCCGGCGAGGTTATTCGACAATTGCGTCAGTTTGTGCGTAAAGAACCTCCGGAGCTAGAACCATTCAACATCAATACCATCGTGAATGAGGTTGTGGTTTTAATTACTCCGGAAGCACGACGTGCTAATGTCAGAATTATCCTGGATCTGGCGGAAAATCTGGGAGATGTCTCGGTACAGCATATTCAGATCCAGCAAGTCATTCTTAACCTCGCCTACAATGCGATTGAGGCAATGAATGAAGCTGATGTACCCAGAAAGATTCTGACAATAAAGACTGCTATGGCTGGTGAAAATGCGATAACCGTACTCGTATCTGACACAGGGCCTGGTGTTACTGATGAAATTAAAGCGCAGCTATTTAATCCATTTGTGACAACCAAATCCAAGGGGATGGGGTTGGGGCTTTCAATTAGTCAGGGAATTATTGATTTGCATTTAGGGAATCTGTACCTTGAAAGCTCGCAGGGCTCTGGTGCAACCTTCAGATTTACTTTGCCAAGATATCAACAGGATTAAAGCATGAATCAACAAACAACCGTTTTTATTGTCGATGATGATCAGGAAGTTCGTGATGCGATCCAGACATTGATGGAATCGGTTGGTCTGGAAGTAGAGACTTTCTCCTCAGCACAGGAGTATCTACACAGCTTTAATCCACAACGACGTGGTTGTATGATACTGGATATTCGTATGGTCGGGATGAGTGGTTTGGAGTTACAGGCAAGACTGGAAGCTGAAGATTCACACCCGCCCATTGTCATTATTACCGGACATGGTGATGTACCCATGGCTGTACGGGCAATTCAAGCTGGTGCGATTGATTTCATTGAAAAGCCCTTTAACGATCAGTCTCTACTCGATAGTGTCCACCGCGCACTGGAAAAAGATGCACAGATGCGTGGTGAGGCATCACAGTTGGCAAATATTCGCGAACGTCTCTCTCGCCTGACCCCTCGGGAAAGGGAGGTTATGGAGCTGGTCGTTGCCGGGCAACGTAATAAAGTGATTGCCTATGATTTAGGCGTCAGTCAGTCAACAGTCGAGGCTCACCGCTCCAAGGTGATGGAAAAAATGGAGGCGCGTACCCTGTCAGACCTGATGCGGATGATGCTGACTCACGAGATACATAGTGGAAAACCCCAATAAGTTTGATTGGATCTCACTATTTCCTTCAATCCCTTTAGTCAACATAATCATATCCTCAATAAAAAAATAACTACGTGTCTATTATCAAGTGACACCCTGATAACAATAGAACGATAGACCTGATATTCAATTGATTTAACGGTTGAAATAAAGGCAACTGTCCGCTTTAGGAGGAAATAATGTCAAGATCGAATTATAGGAAAACGGCTACAGCCACTCTCCTATCAATTGCAATGGGCCTCACTATGATGCTTCCGGTTTCTGTTGCAACTGCCGCTGATGGCACGAGTACCGCCGATGAAGGCAAAGAAATCGCTTTCAGCCGTAAAAAAGGTAATTGCCTGGCCTGTCATGCAATGGCTGATGGTGAATCTCCAGGAAATATTGCACCGCCATTGGTTAGTATGAAGGCGCGATATCCTGAGAAAGAAAAGTTGAAGGCACAGATTTGGGATGCAACAAAAGTCAATGAAGAATCCCCTATGCCTCCGTTTGGTACCCACAAGATTCTCTCCGCAGCAGAGATCGATAAAGTTGTTGAATTTGTTTGGGGTCTTTGATCGTCAAACGGTCAATAAAAAAGAATCAGGAGAGAACTAAATGAAACTATTACTAAAAAATATTGCGATTGTCGCTCTGGCATTCGTAATTCCAATGACTGCTACAGCGAGCCCCGAAAGTGATCGCAAGGCATTCGTAAACTTTTTTAAAGCCAAATTCCCAGGCGTAGCTCTGGAAGAGTACTCTAATGGTGTTTATGCCATTGATCAGGTAGGCCGTGACAGCTGGGAAGCCATAGAAGAATTTCCTCCCTATGAGCCATTTATTGATGCAGGTCAGGCCATGTGGGAAAAGAAGTTTAAAAATGGAAAAAGCTTTAAAAGTTGCTTCCCGGATGGGCCAGCCATAGGTGGAAAATACCCACATTGGGATGCAGACAAAAAAATGGTGATGACGTTGCCACTGGCATTAAATAACTGTCTGGAAGCCAATGGTGAAAAGCCTATGAAGTATAAGAAAGGGCCTATTAATAACATCCTTTCCTATATTGCCTTTAAATCACGTGGACAAACAACCAACGTGCTTATTCCTGAAGGGGATAAAGATGCAATGGCTGCGTATGAGGATGGTAAAAAGTTTTACTACACCCGTCGCGGACAGTTGAACTTCTCATGTGCAACCTGTCACTTACAACAGTCTGGACGGGTTTTACGCTCTGAGACCTTAAGCCCGGCATTAGGTCATACCACTCACTTCCCGGTTTATCGTTCCAAGTGGGGTACTGTTGGTACACTTCACCGTCGTTTTACTGGATGTAACAAGCAGGTGCGAGCCAAGCCTTTCAAGGCGCAAGGCAGCCAGTATCGTAACCTAGAGTATTTCCTTAGCTATATGAGTAACGGCTTACCATTAAATGGTCCCGGTGCACGTAAGTAGAATTGACGATTTGATTTGGAGTAAAAACAGATGCATATTAAACAACGACTAGCAATATTGGCACTTGTTGCACTGCTGGGCGGTTGCGCAGCCAATCAGGAAGCGATGCCGGAAAAGGCGATGAGTGCAGAGCCTGATGCAGCGATGAGCGCAGATGCCATTGCAGCAGCAACAGCTGCAGCAAAAAAAGCCAACTCTGTAGATGGTGAATGGCGTGATACCGGAATGATGATTAAGTCTGCTCAAGCAGCTGCTGATAAAGGTGATTATGCCACCGCGATAAAACTAGCAAAAAAAGCACAGGAACAGGGTGAGCTTGGTTATCAACAAGCAGTAAGTCAAAAAGACTTAAAAATGCCTTCGTATATACAGTAAATAACAGTTTTCCTATGGAGACTATCAAGATGAAAATGAAAAGAAGACTCTTCTTAAAAGGCACCTTTGCTACCACAGCAATGGGTCTAGCCGTCGGAAGTGGCCTGTTAACACCCAAAGCAGTACTTGCTGCATGGCCTAAGGGTGCGTTTGAAGCAAAAGATGCCGCATCGGTTGTAACCGAGCTTTTTGGCAAGGCTACAACAGACGCCAGTGACAGTATCAATGTAAAAGCCCCTGATATTGCTGAAAATGGTGCGGTGGTACCGGTTAAGGTAACTACCAAAATGGCTAATGTAGAGAGTATATCTTTACTGGTTGAGCAAAACGGAACGCCGTTGGTAGCACAGTTCAAACTGGGTTCAATGACAGAAGGATACGTTTCTACCCGAATCAAAATGGGTAAAACTTCTGATGTGATTGCGATTGTGAAAGCTGATGGCAAGCTCTACAGCGCACGTAAGAATGTTAAGGTCACCATTGGTGGTTGTGGCGGTTAAACCTGAGATAATTTGGAGATATAAAAATGGCATCATCTATTAAATTACGCGCCAAAGTCAAAGGTAAAACCTGTGAAATCAAGGCGTTAATGAAACACAAAATGGAAACCGGACTGCGTAAAGATAGCAAAACCGGTAAAAAGATCCCTGCACACTTCATTAATGAAGTGGTTGTAGAGCATAACGGCAAGCCTGTTATGAATGCTGACTGGGGTGGCGCAGTATCACAAAACCCCTACCTTTCATTCAAATTTGGCGGAGCCAAGAAGGGTGACAAAATCAAGCTTTCATGGACCGATAACAAAGGCGAAACAGACTCGACCGAGACTGCTATTCGTTAAATAATCTGAAAAAGTCGGGATTAAGGTTAATACTTTAATCCCGACTCCATTCTATCGTACACAATGCTGTACGAAGTTCTCAAAAATATAACAGTCGGAGATACTGGGGATGACCATTTCCAGAAGAGAATTCGTAAAATTATTGGGTCTGGCGGGTGCTGCAGGTATGTTACCCGGCTCATCATTTGCTGCTGCCAAGCGGCCATCAGACCTTTATGAAATACCGAAGTTTGGCAATGTCTGCCTGATGCATATGACCGACTGTCATGCGCAACTTAATCCCATTTACTTCAGAGAGCCGAGCGTAAATCTGGGTGTTGGTGCCGCTTATGGAAAAGCCCCTCATCTTGTTGGCGGGCAGCTATTAAAACATTTTGGCATTAGTCCTAATACCCTTGAGTCGCATGCCTATAGCTTTTTAAACTTTGATGATGCAGCACAGGCTTATGGCAAGGTAGGTGGATTTGCTCATCTGGCAACTCTGGTAAAACGTCTAAGAGCCGAAAGAGGTGAGGGCAATACTCTACTAATGGATGGTGGTGATACCTGGCAGGGATCTGGTACCGCCTACTGGACCCGTGGTAAAGATATGGTTGGTGCCTGTAACAGATTAGGTGTTGATGTGATGACCGGCCATTGGGAGTTTACCTATAAGGATCATGAAGTCATTGAAAACATTGCAGCATTCAATGGTGATTTTGTTGCACAGAATATTGGTGTCACTGTTGATGCCCAGTTTGACTATAAATTTGAAGACTTTGATGGTTTTGATGAGTCCAGTGGTCGTGCCTTCAAACCGTATGTAATAAAGGAGATTGGTGGTGCTCGTGTTGCTGTGATTGGACAGGCATTCCCTTATACGCCGATTGCCAATCCTCGTCGTTTTATGCCGGACTGGACATTCGGAATACAGGATGAGGCGATGCAAACTATCATCAATACAGTGCGTGCAACAGAGAAACCTGATGTTGTGGTTGTGATTTCACACAATGGCATGGATGTGGATATTAAAATGGCATCACGTGTCAGCGGTATCGATGTCATCTTTGGTGGGCACACACATGATGGTATGCCAAGCCCTACCGTTGTTAACAATGCCGGTGGAAAAACGCTGGTAACCAATGCCGGCTCCAACGGGAAATTTCTTGGGGTGATGGATCTGGATGTTCGTAACGGCAAGGTTCAGGACTTCCGCTACCGTCTGGTTCCGGTTTTCTCGAATATGTTGCCAGCTGATCCCCAGATGCAACAATATATTGATGAGGTACGTCAGCCTTACCTGAGTACTTTAAACGAAAAGCTGGCAGTAGCAGAAGAGACCCTCTATCGCCGGGGTAATTTTAATGGCACATTTGATCAGGTGATCTGTGATGCGCTGACAACAGTCGAAGATGCACAGATTTCATTATCCCCAGGATTTAGATGGGGAACGACGGTACTTCCAGGGCAGGCCATCACCATGGATAACGTAATGGATCAAACCTGTATTACCTACCCGGAAACCTATCGTCGACAGATGAGCGGTTCTGATCTTAAAGCGATCCTCGAAGATGTTTGTGACAATCTGTTTAATCAGGATCCCTATTTCCAGCAGGGTGGGGATATGGTCAGAGTCGGTGGGCTGGATTATGTCTGTAAGCCTACCAACAAGTTTGGAAACCGTATTCATGATATGAGTTTAAATGACGGCACCCGAATTGAAGCAGATAAAAATTATACAGTCGCAGGCTGGGCAACGGTTGGCTCAAAGTCACCTGGACGTCCAATCTGGGAGGTGGTTGCTGATTATCTGCGTGATCAAAAAACTGTATCGATTAAAAAGCTTAATACCCCCAAATTGGTTGGCGTAGAAGGGAACCCGGGGCTTAGTAATTATCCATTTTAAATTGCAGTTATTTTTTTCTGTACTTTAACGGGGTGTCATTGACACCCTTTATTTATAATCAATGAGCACACTAAATATTCGAGTTAATTCAGAATTCACCAAACTGTGATATTTATCACGTATAATGATTTGTAGATAATTAAATAAATCGTTATGGTTCAAACCTTAAAACACTATCTGATACCTCTTTCATGACTCTATTTACTAAAAAACATCTCTTTTTTCTACTTGCATGCTTTTATTCAATGTCGATTAATGCTGCAGATTGGCATATGAGCCTAGGTGGTGAATATTTTACCTGGCATGAAAATGAAGTAGGCGGCAGAGAAGTTGTTGAAGAGACAGGACCAAGATTCTTTATCGAAATTGGTGGAAGGGAAGAGCCTGGTAGCGGTGATATTCTTACCTCTTTTATTACTCGATTCTATGGTGCAAAGGTTCTCTATGATGGGGAGACCACTGGCGCTGGTGCCCCTGTCCCGGTTTTTAGTGACTCCATCTATGCGGGTTGGGCGACCGAGTTAAAATTTGATGTGCTACTAACAGATAGCTTTCATGTCAAAGGTGAGCAAAGTGACTGGTATCTATCTACCGCAATTGGTTATGAAGAGTGGCTGCGAGATATAAAGGATGCCCATGTCCCGGGTATGGGAACCATTTCAGGTTATCCTGAGGTATATCAGGTGCCATATGTTAAATTGGGGTTGAACTATTACGTAATAAAATCTACTAATTTTAATCTGGGAATTAAGTATCCATTAGTGGTCAATGAAGAGGTAGGCCTGACAAGTCAGGGGTTTACTAATCCTATACTCTCGCCAGAGCCCCAGCCATCACTCTATGCATCAGTTATATTTCGCCTGTCCAAATCAATAGGACTACACTTTTTTTACGATAGCTACTATTTCAAGGCATCACCTCAAGAGATCCTTTATGACGCCAATGGTACGATGGTTACTGACAGTAGTGGTGATGCTGTGCGGGTCTATCAACCTGAGAGTCATCAAGATTCAGTGGGTGTATTAGTTTCTATCCATTTTTAGTTTGTTCAGAATGAAAAACATAGGCGATCCTAGAATGGGTCGTGTATTATGACGCCCATGTTGTCCTGGCTAAAATCTCGATTAAATCCTTCTGCAAGTTCATCTACTCGTGAACCCTCGCAATTCCATGTGCCTGTGATTGAACGCTCCAGACATAGTGTGTCACGAGCTGACATCAGTGAGAATGCGCTTAAGGTTTTATATCGTCTGAATAAAGCGGGATATGGTGCTTATCTTGTTGGTGGCGGGGTGCGTGATCTGTTGTTAGGTCGTGAGCCCAAGGATTTTGATATCGCTACCGATGCCAGTCCTGAAGAAGTTAGAAAGCTTTTTCGAAATTGTCGTTTAATCGGACGACGCTTTAGATTAGCGCATGTTCACTTTGGCCGTGAAATTATCGAGGTGGCGACCTTTAGAGGTGAGCATACCGATGAGACCGAGCAAGGGATCACAAAGAATAATGGCTTTTTAATCCGCGATAATGTCTTTGGATCCTTAGAAGAAGATGCGTGGCGGCGTGACTTTACCATTAATGCGATCTACTACAACATTAAAGACTACTCGATCGTGGATTATACCGGTGGTGTTGCGGATTTGATGACTGGAAGGCTGCAAATGATTGGTGAACCTTCACAGCGGTTTCACGAAGATCCGGTGCGAATGCTGCGTGCAGTCAGATTTGCTGCCAAGTTGGGTTTCAGAATAGAGCCTGAAGTTGAAAAGGCGATATTTGAAAACGGACACCTGCTTAAAGATGTCTCTTCTGCGCGTCTTTTTGATGAAGTTATCAAGTTATTACTCAGTGGTTTTGGATTGCAAACCTTTGAGTTGTTGCGTCATTACCAGTTGTTCAAATACCTCTATCCCCAGACAGATAAAATACTCGATTATGAACAGCATGGTTTTCCACGGGTGCTGGTAATAAATGCCCTGAAAAATACAGATGAACGACTGGCAAGTGGTAAAACGATTAATCCATCATTTATGCTAGCAGTGCTATTGTGGGAACCAGTGATACAGCAGATAAAGCAGGATCGCCCTCACTACAACTCAAACATTCAGGCACTTCAGCATATTGGCGATAATGCCCTATCAGAGCAACAAAAAATTACCTCAGCTCCGAAACGCTTTGGCTTTCAGGCGCGTGAAATCTGGGTATTACAGGATCGTCTGATTCAACGCCGTCCACGGTCGATTGAATCATTACTGGCAAATCAGCGTTTCCGGGCTGCCTATGATTTTCTGTTATTACGTAACCAAAGTGGCGAAGGATTAGAGGAAATTGCAAACTGGTGGACGAAGATACAAAGCGTCAATCAGGATGAGCGTTCTGCGATGATCGCTGCCCTGAATCAGGGAAACCCTCAGAAAAAACGCCGTCGCAAAAAGCGTTCCTATCCCAGAAAAAAAACAGCTGTTCCCACGCAAGGCACTTAATATGGCACAGGTTTATATCGGCCTGGGGAGTAATTTAAATGAACCTGTAAATCTGGTTTTATCCGCCATTAAGCACATTCGTTCACTCCCGGATACAACACTGATTAAAAGCTCCTCTCTTTATCAAAGCCAGGCTATTGGTGAAGCAGGACAGCCGGACTACATCAATGCCGTTGTAAAAGTACAGACGCAATTATCTCCCCTTGTATTACTGGATGCGCTGCAAGCGATTGAAAATGAACATCAGCGCCAACGAGGAAACAGCCGCTGGAGTGCGCGTACATTAGATCTTGATATGCTGCTCTATGATGATAGAGTGATTGAAAGTGAGCGTCTGGTAATACCCCATTATCAGATGCATTTACGCAATTTTGTACTGGTTCCTCTTAATGAAATTGATTCCGAGGTGAGCTTTCCAAATGGTATCAAACTCTCCTCAATGACTCTGACTCATGATATGAGTGGCCTTATCAAACTGAACCGGGAAGGATAATATGGTGGCGCTATGGCTAAAGTAACGCTGACAACGCTGAATAAAATGAAAGCTGAAGGTGAAAAGTTTACCTCGCTGACAGCCTACGACTACAGCTTTGCATCCATACTGGATGAAATTGGCGTAGAGGTTATTTTAGTTGGTGACTCACTGGGCATGGTCATTCAGGGACAGGAGAGTACGGTTGCTGTAGATATGGAGCAGATGATCTACCACACCCAAATGGTTTGTCGCGGTGTCAATCGCGCTATGGTGATGGCAGATATGCCCTTTATGAGCTATTCATGTGTAGATACCGCACTGGAAAATGGCGCGCGCCTAATGCGTGAAGGAGGAGCTCATATGGTTAAACTGGAAGTAACTGCTAACCAACTGGGTATTGTTAAAGCGATGGCGAGTAATGGTATTCCAGTGTGTGCACATTTAGGATTGCTACCACAATCAGTGCATAAAATGGGTGGATATAAAGTACAAGGAAAAGATGAGCAGGTAGCACAACAGATATTTGAAACAGCGGAGCAAATGGTAAATGCTGGAGCAGATATGTTGCTATTTGAATGTATCCCTGCAACCCTCGCCAGCAAGATTACCCGGAGTCTGAGTGTTCCTGTCATTGGAATAGGCGCCGGTGCTGGATGTGATGCTCAGGTGCTGGTTTTATATGACATGCTGGGTATCACTCCCGGTAAACGTCCCAGGTTTTCGATGAACTTTCTGGAAAAAAGCCCTGATATTCGCAGTGCAATTAGCGCATATGTGAAGGCAGTTAAATCCGGTTCGTTTCCCTCTGAGCAACACATCTTTTAATACCCGGATATGAATGTTACTGAGGTTATTGAAGAGGTCCGTCAGCAAGTTATTTCCTGGCAACAACAGGGTAAAAAGGTGGCCTTTGTTCCAACTATGGGTAATTTGCATCAGGGGCATTTAAGCCTTGTTCGCAAGGGTCTGGAATTAGCAGATCATGTCGTAGCCAGTATTTATGTTAACCCGTTGCAATTCGGTGCTAATGAAGATTTGCAATCCTATCCATCCACCCCGGATGAAGATAAACAACAGTTGGCAAATGAAGGGTGCTCACTGCTATTTTTACCCAATGATGAGATTATCTATCCACAAGGCCGGGATCAGCTTACCCAGGTGACTGTACCGGGTTTATCTGAACATTGGTGCGGAGAGTCTCGTCCAAGACATTTTGATGGGGTATCGACGGTTGTGTGTAAGCTGTTTAATATCGTGCCGGCCGACTATGCTGTTTTTGGACAAAAGGATTTCCAGCAGCTGGCTGTGATCCGTAAAATGGTTAATGACCTTAACTTTGCCATTACCATTGTAGGTGTGGATACCATGCGTGAACAAGATGGTCTGGCTATGAGTTCGCGTAATCAGTATTTAACCGGTGATGAACGTGAACGTGCGCCCACGTTGTTTCAGGTATTGTGCCAAACCAGTGAAAAAATTAGTTCCGGGCAACGTAATTATGTGGAATTAGAGGGGGAAGCCAGGGCTACTCTCTCTAAAGCTGGTTTTGACCCTGACTATTTTGCAGTATGTCGTCAGAGTGACTTGTTACCTGCTTCTGCGGTAGATCGAGCATTAGTTATTCTTGCTGCAGCCAGGATCGGGCGTGCAAGATTAATTGACAATATCGCAATTGATATTCAGGATATCTATTCATAGAATAGATGAGTATGGCTTTGATTTGCCATTATCTAATCATTTGCGCATAATATGCGGTTTTTCAGCGGTATAGAGTGGCTTAATATTTATGATGACAACGATGCTAAAAGCTAAACTTCATCGTGCTCGTGTAACTCAATCAGAGTTAGAGTATGAGGGGTCGTGTGCGATTGATGGCAAGTTGCTTGAGCTTTCAGGGATTCGTGAGTATGAGCAGATTGAAATCTATAACGTCACCAATGGTGAGCGTTTTACCACTTATGCTATTCGTGCTGAGGATGGTTCGGGTACTATTTCGGTGAATGGTGCTGCGGCACATAAAGCCAAACCAGACGATATTATTATCATCTGTTCTTATGTGGGTTTAACCCAACAGGAGCTTCTTAACTATAAGCCTACACTGGTATATTTTGATGGCAATAATAATGTTACCCATTGCAGCCATTCAATTCCGGTACAGGTTGCATAGTAACCCATATCGAAAGATATAAAAAAA